>Ga0315913_1003242_pt1 | contig 19504 bp, 15 predicted proteins | sample MpolsnodulesMG_FD_207736 | JGI IMG/M metagenome (GOLD analysis project Ga0315913, IMG submission 207736) | Medicago polymorpha root nodule microbial communities from Los Angeles, California, United States - small nodules | ecosystem: Host-associated > Plants > Roots > Nodule | place: USA... | reverse complement strand
TTTTATTTCTTGAGTTTTAGTAATAACAATAACATTATTTTTTTAAATAAGCTATTGTTTATAAAATATCGTAAAAAATTCTTTAACAAGATAATTTGTGATTTTTTTATAAAAAAAATAATCCTTTGAATAAAATATTTTTCTAACCATATTTTTCTTATTTGAATAAAACACCTTTGAAGGGAAAAAGTTTTTTGAATAAAAAAACATGTAGTTACCAAACAACTTTAACTTCATTTTAAAAGCTCTTGATTTTGACTTTAAGTTTAAAGTAGCTTATACGCCTATCTATCCAGTTAGTTTTGTTTTCTTTTGTGCAATCCTTTCATTTTTCATTTGCCAAACAAATAAAAGTACATCTCATTCTATATTTAATATAAGAGAGACTAACAATTTATTTTCTAGTTTCCCTTTTGCTAATGGGAATTGAAATGTTATCTTGTTGATAGATCATTTGACATGGAAACTGAAGTACGAGGTGTAACGAGTCGTAATTCTCTTCAACTTTTTATAATAATGTATATGAGTAGATATGATTAGGTGACGCAAATGTTCAATATACATTAACAGAAAGCACTGGGAATATGATATACCAAATCTTTGATGGTAGGTAGGTAGTCAAGTTGTTTAGTATATATCCCGTGGAGTTGCTATTGTTGTTGACTTGTTGTTAGTATTCTAACCTTTAATTAAAAAAAATATAGGAAAAGGATTTGGCCATCTTAAAGATGTGGTACAGCTAAATTTGATGAGATTTGCTGTCAAAAACGTGGTAGTACATGCACTTGATCTGTTGATCAAGGGCCCTTCGAGTTCGATCCAAATAAATTAAAAATATATTTAGGTACCCCCAAGTTTTCAGGTTTTATTTTGAGGTTTGATGGGTTGGTTTAGTTTTTGAAATGTGACACTAGAATGCTTTTGCTGATGTGTATTTACTCTTTCCATCTAGGCATCCACATCGTCTTTCTCCACCCTCACCATCATGGTTAAGCAATCTCCACAACACCACTATCACATATCACCACCCTCCATTGCTTCCACCACTCAAAACCTTCATCAATTATGAGAGTGTAGAGGGAGATGTAGAAAGTGTGGATGGAGAGGGTCCAACCCCATGTATACAACATATTACAACACATTAAAAAAATACATTGTACACAAGGAAAGTAATCCCATGGGGAATAAACAACTAAAATGGGGAGGAGTAAAAAGACAGTAAACCATAGTTCAACAGACAGACGCAGGAACCTTCATTGTAAAACCTTATGTGCCCCAAAACAAACGTTCAGAATCATTGAACTGCAGAATCACTTTGAAGTATGTACTTTCAAACACCCCATGCTATTGTAGCCCTGCACAACTCCAACTTATAAATAAAATTAAGAGAAATGATATTTGAACAACCATTTTGGTACAACTTTTGACAACTTTCTCTCTCATACTCACATTATATTCTTATTCTCTCTCTTCCTTTTTCTCTCTCTATTGTTTTTGACCAATGAAATGAAAGAATAGCAAGGTTGTCCCAATAGTTGTCTAAAAAGGGTTGTACATGTATCATTACTCTAAAATTAACAATAAAGACATGTGTATCGAATTTCTGTAAATACGGATTTCTCTATTAAAAAGTGCAATTACAGCGGGAAAACTTGAGGAAGCCAACTAAAGAATTGAATCACTTACCTTCGACACCTAAACACAGCTGGTTAACCACCCAAAACTTCATCTAACAAAAAATCATACAAATCAATTGTACTACGTAGAAGCATATTGCTATCAAAGGATTCTTCCTCGCTATATTACATTAAACTCTATGGGTAACCTAACCAGCACTAAATTCAACAAGAATAGGGTTGCCACATCTGATTTTCCTTTACATAAGCCCCTCAAGTTTCTTGAAAGGGCACCAAGTAAATTTTCTATTCTCTTGTGCTATATGAGCGTTCACTGTAGAATTTGAGCTTTAATCTAAGTTGCATATACTTACCTATCCCTGAGAACGCAAGGACAGACAGATTTTGGGACACGGAAGCTCTCTGGGAGTTGAGATAGCAATTCATGGCCTTCATTCTCTGGTGTTGAATTACTAACAGTTGAAACGTCAGTAGTCTGAAACTTTCCAAATGGAACAACCTGCTCATAAAAGGAACATGAAAAGCTAAGCAACCCATTCAAATTTACTTGAGATTGTTTCAGGCAAAGAATAAATTCCACAGTACTTGATCGGTGCTTGAACCATCAGCTGCATCTGTCTTCAACCTTTTAGCCATGGGCATGCTGCTTGAACTGGCTACTTCATCCTTGAAGTTTTGATCACTGACCTCTGATATGCCAAATAAAAGAAAATATTATAAATATCACAACCTTATTCCTGGGCAAAAAACTATCACAATCATGTCATGTTCAAATAAGTCACAGAATTTTAGTATCACATGTAGAATAGTCTTGCAAAAATAGTTTAAAAGCATGGTGGGGAAGAACAGAATAAAGAAATCTTTGCTCTTGAAAACCACTTATTTTAAGGACCATAAAACTCATTTAAATACAGATTTCAGATATTGATATGCATCTCTTGACATTATACAGCTTCTTAAAAATTACAAGCATAGCATTAGTAAAGATTGTTCTTTCTGTCCTTAGATGATCTAATAGTTCAGTTTACTTGAGGTATTGATTTACTTCTGATAGAAAGGCATAAAACATGTAAAATTATAATGTTCCAACAAATTTCTGTCAGACATTTTATTTAATGTATTCTTGACTCAATTAGAGTAGGAGAACACTCAGGTATCATAGTAGTTGTGTATAAAGCCTTGTGGAAGAGTCAATAAACCATCCACATTAAATACCCCACTCACTGTCAAAGCATAAAAAGTAACTCAAATGTATATATCTACAAAGGACAAGCATCATAATCTAGTCTCATAAAGAAAAACTCTCTTGGCTCCCCGGCTGACTGATGTACACTTGCTAGAACTGTGGTCCTTTCAATGTTAATATTCCAAAAACTTACCCCCTTAATCCCTTGCAGTATACATTAAAACATCATTACAATTATTCCAAAAGCTTTTACTGCAGGAAAATTCACAGAATTAACTGATATGCAATGTCTTTCATGCCATTGTTTAAGCCAATGGCCATTTAGACTTCATAAAAACTAAGTAAACCAACGTTTAGAGAACTTAAATCACCGAACACAGAATTTCATATACTGTAAGTGCTAGTGAGACTATATGCATATACCTTGAGAGTGAGCATGAAAAACAACATCTTGTGTAAAAGGTGCAAGAAAAGACAGGTTCTTAGAAAGTATCATTATCTAGTCAACAAAATAACCAACACGCAAAAAGAAAAAGTAGTTCAAGCTACCTGTAGTACTGCAATCCGATTCTGCAAGGAACGAACATTGCTTCTCCACACAACTTCTTGCTGACCTGTTGGCAATTGCTGAACTACCACTGACATGAATCTCCTTGGCGCAAAGTAAACCACGGTCATAGGTATTAGGCTCTCTCCTACAAGCTTTATCTACCATTGCAGCTCCTGGTTCACTTCCTGCAACAACATGAGAATCAGCTGCGCTCTCTAACATACGGGCTATTTTTTCAAGCTTGATCTTCTTCTGGCAGCCATCTTGTAGAGCCAGAGACTGAAAGAAAAAGAAGGGATAAAAAGGCCTGATTATACTGGGGAAATAATTACCACGTAAACACAATGGAGACTCTAAATTGGAATTTAACTCTGACCTGCCTAGGCATACTAGGTGTATTTTGCAGAGTTCTACATTTATATGCTTCACCGGCATTATTGTTAAAGCTCCAACCACGTAAATGTATAGAACGATGCAACTCATTCACGAATGAGGCCTCTAAAGAACTAAGATATGACTTGTGCAGTTGATCTGTCCATCGTCTAGACTGGTCCTGTTACAAAATTTAGAATTAAGTACATCCTTGCCAACTAAATGAAATGAAAAGAAAAGCTTCCAAATTACAAGCAATCAAAAACAAAGTCCCAAGATAGACACACTTTATTATTGTCAATTTCAAACTTTAAGGGAGTAACAGAAAATGTAAAAATGACGTTTTGAAAAATAAGTTATGTCAAGCTACTGGAGATATTGTAGGAACTAAAGTGAGTTAGTCTGTACAGTCAATGAATGTGATTATAATGTGAATAACCAATATTAGATATATCCAAGACTATGCGCCAACAATGGTATGAAATCTCTTGTAATCTTCAAGCTTCACATTAAACTGATCAATACTTCTTCAAGAACTATAATTTATATCCTTTTCAAAATGATTTTCCTTATTTGTTGTTTTTACATTCCTTTCATGAGTTGAGTCATGATGGTACGAGTACATTAGAACATGTAACATTTCTGTCATGGAGAAAAGCATATCAGGGAGAGTATTTTCATTTATGCAGTGTATATAACTCAAAATCAGTGCAACCGAAACAATTTACCAAAAAGATATAGAATTATTATACATAATAATATACATTATACACCATACAGATGTATAAATTATACTCAGCATGAAAGCATCCACAGCTAAACCTCAACTATGACTTAACCGGTCCCAAATTCATGACACGGTTATCAATTTCAGCTACTTGACGATCTTCACCACATTACATTAATCCTTATTTAGCAATTTGAGATCTTCTAAAATCGTATCAGAATTTAGCTAATTACAAGATTTACAAAACATAAACTCAAACCATGGAAGCTTAAACGCCATGCAAAGCACAATTTCGAGATTAGATAAATAAATACCATAAACGCAACACGCAAACGCGCTCAAAATACCTAAAATACAAACGGATATTTACAGGAACATCAGTCTCATTCACACAACTGGATCAACAACAAAATTAAAATTGAAAAATCGAAGCATAAAAGGAAAACGGAAAATAAAATTGAAAAATCTAACATCAGTTCCGTAAAATGAGTGTGAAGTTACTTTAAACAGAGCGGCTTCGGCGGAGGTGTTGTCGGCGGTGGTGGCGGAGGAGTCGGAAAAAGAAGAGGAGCGAGTTAACTCGGGATCGGAGGGGAACGTCGGCGAATGGAGGTTATGGCGGAGAGGGAGATCTTGTTCCATTGCACGCGAGAAATGAACGAAAATTATTTAGGAATGAAGAAGAAGAAGAAGAAACCCTTGTTGCGTTATTACATTGTTCGGTTGAAGACGAAGAAGAAGAAAAAGAGTTCCAGATGGCGTCGCTTTTACACGTGTCAGTGAGTGCCACATCATCAAGGAGAAAATATCTTGAGCTATTGTGAGCCAGATATTTTTTTGTAAAGAGAATTGGCGCGTGTAACTCAACCGTAGTTTTCTCGTATGCTGACGGAAATTGTCACATGGATATATATGCCTTCTTCTGTCATGTCAGATCAGATCCCGTTTGCCCATTTACTACGCCTTCGCTGCCGAGTCTTCTTATTTTCAGTTCTAATAAAATAAAATATTCATTAATTATTATTGAGGAATCCTTCAAATTCATCCTTGAATTTTCACCAATCAGCCAAATTTGTCCATGAATTTTGCAAAATATCTATTTAGTTCTTGAATTTTATAGACGTCCATCAAAATAGTCCTTCCGTTCAAAAGCTCCATTAATGGTGTTGATGTGTCTTCTTGCATACTGTGTTGTCCTATACACGTGTCAACAAGGCAGCCACGTGTACAAGGATTAATTTGATGGAAATAGTAAAAATTCAAGATTTAACTTTTCAGTGTAATTATGTGTTTCCAATTATACCCCTCTATTATATTAGAATCGATTTGAGACTTATTGTCATAATTTAAGGACTAATTTGATAGATATCGTTATAATTTAAGGCTGATGTGATTGATTTTATTTCAGGTAATGGGTACAAAGAGATATGGCATGAGAGGACTAGTGATTTCAAATGACAGGCATAAACAAACACCACTGAAGAGTCATTCTCCACAAAATTCAACTGCTTCTGGAGTTATTAGAGTTTCAAATCCAAATTATGGGTCATCCACTTCTACACAACCCCAATACATGGAGTTTATCCCAACTCCAGGACTTAAATTATGTTTTTAGACTAGTTTTTTTAATGCTTTTTGGACTTGTTTAATTTATGCTTTTTTGGATATGTAATGACTTAAGAACACCAAATGACTTGATAACTTGATGACTATGTAATGTTATTTTTTTGGCTATGTAATGACCTATGAACATCAAATGTATGACTTATGATGGTATGCAAATGTCTATCTTTTTACAATCAAAGTATCTGTCTTTTACTTTTTACTTTGTTCAGCAAATGTATGCACCAAGGATCACAATGATATATGTTTTGGAAATTCAAGGACTTATTTGATGGTATTTTCATTAATTTGGGGATCGATGTGATGGATAGACATACAATAGAAGGACCAATTTGATTGAAATTTTTGACAAAAAGGTCGAGTTCATTCATGACAACCTCTTTTCATTACAACATTACATAGACTTGGCACAACATAATAACATTTTAAACAACTCAATCAAACAAATTACTCCTATCAATATCTTAATCAACCTAAGCTGACTTCCTACACAATCAACTTTATCCATCAACCTTGCCCTCCAAACCTCTTCTCTGACACTATCCTTTGGCTTCTCCATCAACCTTGCATTTCTTCCATGACCAGTACCATTGTTTTTAAAACTAGACTCTTGACCCGTGCGTCCTACCGAGAAGAAGTTAAACGAATAAGTTGCAACAATATAAACATATATAGTTTTTTTTTTTGAAGAAGCTAAACAAACCCCTCAAATTGGCACCAGAGAGAATCGATCCTGATACCTTGAGGAGGAGCACACTCCTATGTCCCAACACTTTAAAAATACATTAAAAATATATAGTTAATAAAAGTTTTAGCAAAATTTAAAAATATGTTCCCTTCTACGATAACAATAGCAACAAAATGAAATGGTAGCATACATAAAAAAAAGGTTTGAACTTTAATCATCAAGATACATTACGAAATACTTTGTGATAAACAACATTTGAGGTCGTATCAGTATTCTCTCCATCTCCATCAACGATTAGTATTTTCAATCTTTGTTTGAAGTGACTCTTGAGATTGCAACGTACAACTGACCATGCGAGAACACAAGACTCGGCAAATAAATTCCAACACTTTTAAGTGATTGGCCTTAACTCTTGTTGATTGTCATAACAAATAAAACAGATATTGGAAATTGTCTTCTTTGAAATTTGAAAGGAATTTTAACATCAGATGGTGAAAGAGATAACCTGGTTATGAAAACTTTTTCACCAATGTTACTTCCAGATATAACCTTTCCTTCAAGTACAAATTTCCCAATTCTGGTTATGATTAACCTTGTTCCATTGCGATTTTGGTGCGTTTGTTTGGTGGTTCCATTTTACAAACTCAACATCAACCCGATTTGCTCAATTGTTTTCACATCTTGAGACTGAAAACTAAATTAATAATCAATTTGTGTGTTCATCAGATGCAAGATGTTGTATCGAGAAAATATCTACAGCTAATATCACTATTAGTGGCGTATGAGATTTGAAAGCTAAACTAAAACTTAAGACTATAGAGATGCATGATTTCTGCTTAAAAAAAACTATTTCAATTCCCTCTATATCATAAATGTTGGTGCGCCTGGCATGTTAAAAAATGGGCTGTTATGAGATTTGAAAGCTAAACTAAAATTCAAGACTATAGAGATGCATGATTTCAGCCATAAATCAAAACAGACTTTCAATTCCCTCTATGTCATAAATGTTGGTGCGTCTGGCATGCCTAAAAATGGACTGCCAATAATGATCGAGTAAATACATAAAAGGCAAGTCAACTTGTATACATTTAAGGAAAACTAACCAATAATAACATTTAATTATCATTTGTCTGCTTTTAATAGCGTTTAATCATATCAGAATATCAGAACAGATATGATTAAAGAATTAAATGATATTACTGGCAATTTAATATGGCTGAGATGAAAGGAAAATGAGGTTATGAGATCTACGGTTGAGATGTAGGAAGTGGTTGACTGAGTTGATTAACATTAATTACGTGTTAGGGAGAGAAAATGAGGATGGATTGGGGCAAGGCTAATTGTGTTGATACTTTTTGTACCCTTCAAGCAGTGCAAGGCTAAGAGAGTTTGTGCTTCACTTTTCATTGTTAAGTCTAAACTGTTTTGACGTAAAAATGATGGCAGGAGAGGATAATGGGAATGCATTCGTTAATATACATGGAAGGTTATGAGATCTACGGCTGAGATGTAGGGGTGGTTGACTCAAATCATGGAACATTAATACGTGAAAGGTTATGAGATCTACGGTTGAGATGAAGGGAGTGGTTGACTGAGTTGATTAGCATTAATTACGTATTAGAGAGAAAAAAAGAGGATGATTAGCATTGTTTTCAATTGCCATTACGAGGTTTCTGTATGAGAGAGAAAGTGAGGAGTTTGAAAATAGAGTTTGAATCAACGGTTGTGATTAAGTGTGTGGTTGGGAGATTAGATTAGCAATAATTACATGCTTAGGAGGAAAAATGCAAGGGATTAGGGCAAACATGCTATCTCATCAAGTCTAGCTTTTATAATAAAGGATAACCTAGTTCTTCAGCTTCATCAACCCACACAAAAAATTTACAATTTTCACCATCATCTTATACAATCAAAAGATAAAATCAGTATTATTTAAACAAACCATTCACATATCACATAACCATTGTTAAACAAACCTTTGGCAGGGGGCACACATAGAAAGACCTTCCTGGGTTATTGACAGTGTTGGCTTTTCGTACAACACAATTTCCAGGACACCAACATTGAAGCTCTCTCATATCATCATTGTACATAAAGCTTGAAGATGAAGACCAACTATTGTAGCTGTTTTTGCCCATACGTCCACCACCCATCATTTCTGAAAACCAAACCTTCAACAATGACCACTGATTTTTGAATTTCGAATTGAATAAAAAAATTAGGGTTTTAAGTTTTTTGAATTGGGGAAGAACTTTGTCATCAATTCATGGAAGAAATTTTGGGGATTTTGAACTCTAGGTGACAAATTATAACACTAGGGTTCCAAATTTATATATTTGGGGAAGAAAGAGCCGTTAATGAGAAAGAGGAGAAAGAGCCGTTGGGAATTTTGCAATTTTCTGAAAATCAATCAACTTGGTCCTTGACAATTTTCTAAAAATAAATCAATTTGGTCCTAGACAATGTTCTGCAAATCAATCAATTTGGTCCATGCTTATGTGGCATCTGACGTGGTAAGCCTTATAAGATGTTAACGGTACACGTCACCTCCGTCAATAGACCAACTTGACGGAGGGACTGATTTGATTGACATTTTGTAAACTCGCGGATTAAATAGATATTTCACAAAATTCAGGGACGAATTTGGTTGATTGGTGAAAATTCAAGGACGAATTTGAGGTATTACTCAATTATTATTCTTATTATGTTAAACGGATTCAACAATAATTACAAATGAAAATTCTTAAGACGATTTCGTGTGATAGAAATTCAAAGTGAGACTGAAGTTACAGTGAAAATTGTATTGGAAGATGATAATTAGCCTGTTGCACATTTTCAAACATATGTTAGTGTAAAAATAATGTTTGTAGTCAAAATTTACAAATTGTAGCCCACGTTCAACGTCCTTTGTCACAACATGATCCGTTGATAAGATCTTAGATGCGCAATTCTCATGAACGTGTTTCCTCTTTCATTATTCTTTGTAGTTAGTGGTGCTATAAATATGGAACGTGAGTTTTAAACATCATTGTTCAGTTCTACTAAACTTTTGGATCAGTTTGAGATCGGCAACCACATACTTAGTCGGTGTATTTGAGAAAGAATCAATTTTTCCTCACTCGGTTGTCCTAGCCTTCACCTAATCTTCCATCGATTGGGAGTTTTCTCAAAAAAACATTAATCGCCTACTTTCAATGTCAGCAAGAGGATAATTCTTTTTAGGTGTAAGTAAATGCCCATTATGTTGCATTATCTGTTGGTTCTTGGTCAGTGGCATTCTTGAAAGAATCCACAAAAGACTGGGCAAATAACACTTCCATCTTCTTAGTTTGGTTGGCATAAACCACATTCAACTTTGCCTTATGTTTCTCCAACTCACTCTTGAGAGTTGTCGAATGGTCTGTCATCCTCGTCTTAAGCGTGTTAGAGTGCTTGTTCATCTTTTGAATCTCCAACTTCATATTATATTCCTTTACTTTAGAACTTTGGAGGCTTTCCATTACGGCCTTCTCAAGGGAATGGACTTCCTTCTCTGAGGCCTAAAGCTTCTCAACAATTTTCTGTAATGGGGCTTCGAGATTCTTCTTATCTCGACTAAACATATCTAGCTTTACCTTTAGAAAAATCTTGGACTTCCAAAGGTTACTCAGATCCTCTGAAAAGGGCCACGAGCAGACATAACAGTGAGATCGAGTACCATCATCCTAATGAAGGAGGGGAATCTCTTATAGATATCTTGATCACAACCTTCAGAGCCTAACTCATCTAGGTACACAAGGTCCGCTTCAAAAATCACATTCCTAAGTTGTTTGTCGAAAGGAGAATGAGAAGCCCAAACACTAGAGATTAGGGAAGGATAGGGATGATCGACCACCACAATAAGTCCATGCATGGGGTTGAATGGTCCTCTTTCACCTTACACTTTTTTATTGACCGTTCTTGAATATTGAACTCGTAATTGGTAGGAGAAACACCCTTCCCGATCAATCCGTGAGAAGGAAGCAAAGCACCCAACAGAGAGGCAGACTGAGAGTTATTTCCATCTCTTGGGGGTTGAGGAAGGAGTTTGGACTTCTCTCCACCTCGAGAAGAACAAGAAGTTAACCCCCTGTTGAGTAGAGACACGGGTCTGCACCTCTCAGTAATATTGCACACCAACCATTTTCTCTATAAAACATGAAAGAGACAGTAAACCACAAACATTAAGGAAAACTAAAAAAATACAAACAACTACCAGACATGCACTAACTAATTCTCACATGTATTTCTAGACATAAAGGACCCAATTAGTCCCACAAGAACATAAATTCCCTCGGGGAATTTTCAAAGTATCTCACCAACCAAATTAAAGGAAATTTGGCTGAAAAATACTCGTTGGGGTGAGCAATGCAAATGAGGTCTTGGGTAGTGTAAAAGTTGGATATATTGGCCAATACCAATTTGGCCGATAAGGCATCCACAGACGGTTGATGACTACATGCACTAACAAAGGATTGTGTCACATCGAAGACCATACTCATAGTACTTTTGAGACATTCACTCAACCAAACGATCACCCGACCAACACCCCACAAGGGTAAAATAATCATATCAATTTATGATGGTCTATAAAAGGGTGTACCTCTCCGAAATCAAGGTACACACCCTCATTCTGAGAAATCTCCTCAAAACTCATTGAAACCTCACTCACTTGAGCATTGAGAGTCTTTGCATGTACATCTTTCCGCGTTGCTGGAGGATCTACTCTAACCACCGCAACGGTTGCTTTACCCCACCTTCAACAAACAAAAACAAAACCTATTATGTGTTTGGTGAATTTATATAACTCGTTTCATCTAAACTTTTATTTGTCAAAGAAAAGAGAAAGTTTGATGTAAAATAATTGGGCTAAAATGTAGAGGTTGATTAATCAAATGAAATTAGAGATTTAAAGTCCTTACTTAATTTGTCTTGAGGTGGGGCCAACTTTTTAAATGTTTTTTGGATCATATAATTTTTATTGGCTATGTAAAGTCGTTCAATATATGTTTAGAGAATGTAAATTATTGGTGCATTCTAAATTCAATGACTTTAGTGATTATACTATTGAAGAGGATCCAAATTTATGTTGCACAATATGTGAAGACTTTTATTATTATTATTATTATTATTATTATCATTATTATTATTATTATTATTATTATTATTATTATTATTATTATTATTATTATTATTATTATTATTATTATTATTATTATTATTATTATTATTATAAAATTAAGAAATCCTATGCATGCAATTGAAATAATTGATGTCAATACAAGACACTGAATTTGAACTCCTTCATCTGATATCTTTTCATTAGTCAAAAACTAATATTTTTTCAATAATATATGTGAAGACTTTTACTTTAAAAGATAAAATTGATGAATTTTAAACCCATGCATGTAATCCATGTTTATATTAGTTTACCTAAAAATAATAATTATTATTTGGCAACCCATGTGATGTAAAACCTGCTTTAAAATTACATTTTTTTATTTCTTATTAATTCACAATATTGAAATTTATATATTCTACTTAATTCATAAACGAACCCATCTTGATTAGGGTGTCAACCGAAATGTGTCGATCCAAAACCGTTTTTTTTTAACATATTTGGTTTAGGACTTTAGGGTTCATTTAGGCGCAAAAATCTCAATCCAAGCTAAACCGATTGTGGTATGTTGTGATTCAAATTCAACTGATTTGACATCTTTTTGAGCGAGTTGCGGGTACATTGATTTAACGTGTTAGAAATATGAGTTAGATTGGTGAGTGGACACGTAATTGAGCCATTTTTCATGGTCTTTTTTTAATGAAAAAATATATCTTTTAATTCAACATAAAAACTTATGTCTCGGCATAAAAAAAAATAGTTGAAATTAAACAATAAACAATAAATCAATAGGTTTGTGAGAGAGACTTTGAGTTCATCCTCTCGGAAGATCAAAAGAGATAAAATGGAACTAAGCACCGTGAAATTGTGGGTGGGTGAGAGGAATAAGTGGAAAAAATTATACTTATAGTTGGTTTGTTTACTATCCTTGATCCAGTCGGGTTTGATTAACTGTGGGTTCATATTTCCGAACCCAAAACTAATTGGTTGAACCCATTCATAATTGTTTCCTTCAATCCACCCCAACTTTATCCATCACAACCCGATCGTGACATTCAAAATAAAAAATGGATAGCATGGGTTCAATAAATTTTTCTCAATATGCCTAGGCCTAATTTAGTTTGCCTATTTTATTTTATGTTTCCATTTTCACTTAAATAGAGCATGAGATTAAAAAATGTTGTTTTTACTGTTTCCATTGTCAATTTTTGCGAACATCTTCAACATTTCTAAAAATCTATATTCACAACAGAAAAACACATAGTTTCACGTTGTAATTAATAACAACCGTTTAGTATACATATATTTGAAAATTGTTTTAATTTAGTATACAAATATTTGTGAAATAGGTTGTCATATGTGTATTGAAAATTTGAAATATTTTATGTTCTATGATCTGTTCCAAGCTAATATGCTCGTTACTAGGTTGAGATTATTCAAATTCGACAAGATAAATGAGAATTATAGGTTTTTAACCCCATACAATTCAATGAGATTTTACTGTTTTTTGGACTGCTCAAAGGTCTACGTTTTGACAATCCATGTTGAATAGAAACTCCACCATGAAGAGGTCACAAGACATCTTTGGCCCAAAATCCCCTTCATCATACAAGGCTCGGGTATGCTCAGGCCCAAGTGCAATAGTCCCACAAAGGCCCAAACTAGCAGACTTTGAATTCTCTACAAAGCACCTAAATGGTCAATATCGGATTTTGCAATCTTGTAACTGTTGAACAACTCCTAATGAACGCCGCAAGACCTATTGATGGGCGCCGAAATTAACAATTCCTCCATCAATGCTTAACGGATTTGCGTCTCATTAATAAAAGGCATCCTTTGCCTTTGACACATGCTCTCTTTCTGATATAATGTTAGTGTTTGCAGGTACCCCAACTTGCATCGCAACTACTGCTCGTCGGATGTTGTCCTTTTTCGTAAATATGTGGATTGAATCACACATTTGACTAAAACTCACCCTACCCGACCTAACACATTTGCATCCCTAGCTACTATCGATCCAATTATTAATATAATAACAACCAATTATTAATATAATAATAACCAATAGCCAAATTCATAAGATTCTTTTGACCGAAGTATATTTCATAACCCAATGTGCTTCGATTTAAAATAATTTTAGCATAAGTTGAATGTAAAAGCGTAACTTTAACCAAATGTGAAGAGTCGGATTCATGACCAACAAAATCCATCATTATCGGTACGAAGAATGAAAATTACTACCAAACAAATCATCATAAACATTCAGTCCCTTTGCAATAATCTGCATCCAGCCACTAGCAAGAGAACTAAAATCAACACCTTAATTTAATGTTTTTTGAGTTTAAAAACGCACATTATGCTTGTATAGTAAACTTAGAACCAATCCAGTAACCAAATAACAAAACACAAAATAAAATAAAAAACCAGTAAAAAACTAGAAAGAGAACATCCATGACTATGTATGAATAGATTAGAACACAGTTCAATCCAAACACTCCCTTTCCCTGTGAGCTTCATATGTGTGCAAAGATGCCAGAAAGTAGTATCAATCAGCTGGGTTAGAAGATCCTGAAGCAGATGATGGAGAAGTTTGTCGCACCATACAAGCAACCATCTTTGCCCATTGTTTCAAACGAGTCTTCTTTGCAGACATATCATCAGCTACATCGAATAAAGGCCCCAATTCTTATTCCAATTAAATTTATTTATTGAAATTTGTTGTCTTAACCCTCAGGGGTCTGGTAATCCAAGTTTTATCGTGATAAAGTCTGAACAAGGATTCTTATATCTAAAATTTAAATTTGATTGTCTTGAACCGCTAATCCTAACTCGAGTTAATTAACCACCCGGGCTCAACTGTTTGGTTTATTGTTGATTAAATTTAAGCATTTATAATTTTGATATTAACGAATTAAAGACAAAACTATTAATTAATTAAAAATTAAAAAAAAAATGCATAACTCTAATTTAATGAAAAATTCAAATTGCGACGATTGAGTTTTTGAATTGAGTTACCTGGATTAAATATGGTTGTGGTGTTAGCAATATCGCTATCAGAAATGATAGAAGATGAGGAAGAAGATCGTGACATGCTATGATTATGATATTGTTTATTAACAACACGATACAACTCCAAAGCTGGGAAAGTATCTGATAGCTTCGGGTCAATTTCCGGTGAATCAAACCCAAACCCAAGTTCAAAACAGGCCTTGAGTTCCTGCAAGTCATACTCCGAGAGACTCTTGCTTACACGACGATGACCGTCTCTGCTGCTTCTGCGGTGATTTTCCTTTCGTTTCTGCCACGCTTCTTCCCGAAGCATGTCAGGCGACCATGACACGTGTTTGTAGAGCCGTCGTGGAGGTAGTGGCACATTTGGTGGTTTATTTGACATAATGATTAGAAATTTAGAAGATTTGGTTACTAGGATTATGTTTTTTGTTTTGTCGAATTATGTTTGGATTTTGATATCTAAAATCGTGTTTTTCGTTGGTGGATATATATGACGTGGAATGTGGTTGGCAATTAGTAGTTTTTTATTTTTTATTTTTGTATGAAATTGTAATTGTTAATTGGATATATTTGGAAGGAATTTTTAAAAAAGGAATGGACTTACTTTTTTGCTAAACAATCTAAAAAGGAAAGTGTATCTGAGTTTTAAATATTTTACCGATACAGTATATATACAGTTGAAAATAAAGTTGAATTTTATATACGTTGATTTTTTTTAGGAGTTATAAAAGAGGATAGTTTAAAAAATTTGTATACATGAGTTGTTTGGCAAGACCCATCAATTAATTTATAGCTTATAAGTTTACATGATTGAAAAACTTGTTTAATGAGTGACATTTCACCGCAAACTTATTTTATTTTACTAGCTTATAACTTATTTTTTAGATGATATTTCAAATAGGGTTTAATCCAAAAGCACTTGGATGATATGATAAATGATCTCTTCAGTTTAACCAGATGTCTTGAGTTCGAATACGAACCAAAAAAGACAACATTGTTAAATCTCTTGAGGGAGAGTTTACCCATTGTTACCCAACCTGACTTGAGAAATTAGTCTCTTAGGTTACATGCAGATGATACTCAATTCACACAAAAAAGTAACGTTAAACTTATAACTTATCATTTTTTTGTCTCATTGTTACCCTCATCATTTTAATTAAAACCCATTTCCACTTTTTATATATTTTTTGGTCATATATGTGTTGTTAGGTTTAAGCAAAAAAAATAATAATGTTTTGTTACGTTTAATTTTCATATATGTGTTGAATATATTTGATTGTTATGTCTAATTTTGGTTAACTTTTATAAAGTATAAAAACTGAAATGGACATAAATTTAAAACAGAATTTTAGATAATAGAAATTAATTTAATAAATTATAAATATGATACAGTAAATTAATAAATTTTAAATAATTTAAATATTAATTGATTTAAATTTTATTATGACTTAAGAATATTCTTTTAGGCTAAAATATATTTTTGGTCCTTGCAAATATGACTCATTTGGATTTTGGTCCCTGTTAAAAAAAAACTTTTGAAAAACGTCCCTGCAAAATTTTTATTTTTTAAATTAGTCCTTGACCCCACTTTAGTGATGATTTGGTGCATTTTTGCCTAAGTGGCACTAGCTGACTGTGTAAAGTTGGACACATGGCGTTGATGTGGCAATTGTGTCATTTAACATATTTAAAAAACATTTTAAAAATCAAAATAATATTTTTTAAAAAAATTTTAAAAAATCATTTAATTTTAAACCAATTATTGTTGTTAATAATCTTTTTTCCCAATTCATTGAGACACACTTCACTATTCAACCCCAGTTGAACATTCAAACACAACTTTCCTGCAAGAATCAATATGTTCCAAATTGTTCTATATCTTCTCTTCTCACCCATGTGATATCCGTTCCTCTTCAAACCAATTGTTCCAGATCTCCTCTTCACCCAAATCGTTCCAGAACTTCGATTTCTCTTCACCCATTTGTTCAACAAAATCATTCCAGATCTTCTGGAGTAAAAAAAATCTAGAAAACATTATCTTTCCCAAACCTTATCATCTCAAATCAACCCATTACACCTCCAAAACTCAATCTCGATCCTAAATGTATAGATTCTCTTGAGAAGAAGATAAAAATAAAAACTTTGAAGAAAAGGGTTGAAGAGAAAGGGGAACCAATGAAATAGAAAGGGGGAAGAATTTAAATTAGGGTTTATTTTCTTTTCATCTTCTTCCTCAATTAGACCAGTCACCCTTACAAATTTGGAAACCTAAATGAAGAGAAACACTACAGTAAAACGAATAAGAAGATCTAGGTATGCTTCGATTGAAATTTGTATATGTGTGTGTGTGTGTGTGTCTATATATATATAGAGAGAGAGAGAAGGAAACTGATGAAATTGGAAGAAGAAAGAATCGAAGATAAAGGAAAGGAGGAAATGGGAAATTCTTTCTCTATTGAAGATGAAGGAAATGATGATAGAGAGAGATGAAGGAAACTCGCATAAAAATTTTCCCCATTTATGTTGTTTTTTTATTTATTTGTAATTAATTAAAATTAATTGGTATTTTAAATGTAAAAAAATAATATTTGATTTTTAAAATGATTTTTTAAATATGAAAAATCACTTAATTGACTTGTGGCAAACTTTGCACCGTCAGCACCTGCCACTTAGACCAAAATAGGACAAATCAGCAAAAAAGTGAGGCTAGGGACTATTTTAAAAAATAAAAAATTTTGCAGGGACGTTTTTCAAAAGTTTTTTTTGCAGGGACCAAAACCCAAATGAGTCATATTTGCAAAGACCAAAAACATATTTAATGTCTTTTTTGCATTTATCAATTATTTGAATCCTTACTTTTACCCAACGCTTTAATTAGATTATCATATATTAGCTATCAATTATAGACTATCATATAATTTATTAGTCATCCATTATTTTTATCAAACATGGTCATAAGAGCACTGGAGGATTTAATTGGTATGCATTACCATGTAAATATATTTATATGTCAATGAATCATCTGGGGTCCACCAATATGTACCACAATCTGATGAGAGATTTCGAATGGCTACAAATGAAGACTTGTGTTGTAGAATTTGTTGCTCAAAGTTTGGTATGTCCAACAAGTCAAGGAAGAACACCAAAGTCTTAGAGGTATGATGCAACCATTGGACATACCATAGTTGAAATGGGAAATGATCTATATCAACTTTGTGGTAGAATTGCCTCGTACCCAAAAGGGTCGTGATTTCATTGGGATTATTGTTGATAGGTTGACAAAATCGACTAATTTCCTACTAGTCAGAACCACTTACGACGCAATCCGCTAGCAGAAATCTTCACAGAGGAGATAGTAAGACTACATGGGGAATCGGTAAGCGTTGTATCAGATCGAGACCCGAAGTTCACTTCAAGATTTTGGAAAGCTTTTCATAAAGCTTTGGCAACTCTTGTGAATTTCACTACACCATATCACCCTCAGATTGATGGCGAGACAGAGATGACTATCCAGACATTAGAAAATATGCTCTGAGCTTGCATTTTTTAGGATGGCAAAAGCTGGAATAAACATTTTCCATTGATTAAATTTTCGTATGACAACAATTATCACCCTAACAATGGTATTGCACTATATGAAGCATTGTATCGCAGGAAGTGTAGAGCACATTCGCATTGGGAAGAAGTTAGGGGACAAAGGAATAGTTGGACATGTGATAATCCACGAGACCACGAAAAAAAAGGTTCGATTAGGAAAAGATGAAAATAGCTCAAGGTAAGTAGAAGAGTTATGAGGATAAAATAAGCATGACTTTAGAGTTTGAAGAAGGTGTCTGTTTATTTTTCAGAATGACACCTAAGTTGGGTTTTAAGAGGAATTTTTAAGACAAATAAGCTTAGTTTACGTTATGTGGGACCTTTCTAGATTCTCAGACGAGTAGGTTTTGTGGTGTATCAGTTAGATTTACTATCCTCCCTAGCTGGTCTTCACGATGTTTTTCATGTATCTTCGCTCATAAAATATATTTTATCATTTTCAACTATTGGAGGTTGTGACAGTGGAGTTAAAGTCATATCTTATCTTCCAACCATAACTAGCTCAAGTTTTAGACAATAACATCAAATCACTTTGGATCTCCTCCAAGAGAAGCTAATCGAGAGTTTGAGCTATGATCATTAAATATATTTGACATTAACTATAATTAATTTTAAAGTCACAATTGATGCAGAAAAATTGATATTGATGGTGTATCAAAATTAAACTTCCAACTGAATTCACTATAGTTTGATAAAAAAAATTAAAATGCACTTTTGGCCCCCCAAGTTTCCAAAATTAGTGATTTTAACCCTCATACTCAGAAAATCACACTTTTAGCTCTATTTTCACCCCCTTTGCAAAATTGTGGCCCTCCCTAATTTTGACATGATCATGTGGATATTTTTTATTTAACATATTGTCAATTGTGCGTACACATGGAAATCAATTAATATTAAAATTTAAAAAATAATTAGAAAACTGAAATTAAAATTAAATCAAACCCAATCTCCATCCTCAATAATAAAAATCACTCA
>Ga0315913_1003235_pt1 | contig 19527 bp, 9 predicted proteins | sample MpolsnodulesMG_FD_207736 | JGI IMG/M metagenome (GOLD analysis project Ga0315913, IMG submission 207736) | Medicago polymorpha root nodule microbial communities from Los Angeles, California, United States - small nodules | ecosystem: Host-associated > Plants > Roots > Nodule | place: USA... | reverse complement strand
AGATGGACAACAATATCTAACAATGATCATGAAAATTTGAACTCTACTATCTCAGAGTAGTTGTTATCTTCTCTCCTCAGTATTCATTTCTTCACAATGACATATATTGTTATCTCCATGAATCCTAGCTGGATTCTTTTTCTAGTCTTCAATCATGTAGTACTTAAATTTCACTCAATAGTTGCTATCTTTTTCAGAAAACCAATAAAAAGAGTCTTTTTTTGAATGTCTTCTACGCTGAGTTTCTGGAATCCTGATCTTTCTAGTCTTTGCGCCAAACCCTCAGTCCGGCAGCTGGTAAACAAGTTGGATAAGTGTTTCATAGACCCGATATTGACCATCAACTTTGCTGCGTTGTTAAGGTTGTCGATGGTTTCAAGTGGCAATGTGTCAATCATTAAATTTAGGTCAGACATGGTCAATTCAGAATCATCACTAAGATATACCTCCAGCTGCATTAAAACCATGTCGATGACATTTGAACTTTCCTGCTGAAACATTTTCACACAATTATTGAGTTGCTCCACCATACTACTAGCAATATCAGTACTGGCCGGTCGTGGTGAATGTGAAAGGACATCAACAACTACCAAATTTTCATCTTGGAGACTGGTAGGTTGTTCGGTATCTATTACAACATCTACAGAAGAGAAAGAAGAACGAAGAATAATAACAAGGTTGCTAAAACCAGCTCCAAGAATGACTAACTGCAATTTAACCTTCATGAGCTGCACAATTAAACATCCGAGAAAAAAGTAAAGAAGATCCACTTCGAATCCACACTGTATTTGCCTTGATAAACTTAGTGACATGATAGCAAAGGCAGCACATGAAATTAGACTATATGCATCTGGTTTTCCATTCATCACTTTATCAAAGAAAAAGGAATATAGTGATATGATTGTTAATGCCAAATATGCTGTGTGAGCTTTGAACCGAAGACTTCTTGAGTGTCACCATATATTTGCTAATAAGACCATAAGGCTGACGATGAAGCTGAAAATACTGTAAACAAAAATCTTCAACAGATTCCAATTTCCAAATAGATAGTTGAAGGAAGAACTGAAAGTATAACAAAGAAGTCCAACAACAGATGAAGCAAAGCCTACAAATCTTCACACCTTTGGCAACATCATCCATCTCCAAGTTTGGATTAGAACATGCGCCATGTTGTCTCAGGTGTGTAATGATTAAATTTCAAAGATGGAGTGAGAGTGTGAGACCAACCATTTTTGAATACAGGTGTGACTTGCTTGTTACTATCTCTATTTTAGCCGAAATTTCGAGGAAAGGAAAGGACCAAAGCTGTTTGTCATCTGCAAGAAAGCTCCAATGATTTTCACATTTTTTACTTCGCTGATTGTTTTATGATTTTTCCAATTAGTTACGAGGCAAGTTCCAAGCCAAGGAAAAAATCTCATCTGCAGTCAACAGCCAACACTCAACAGTTATGTTAATGATGGTCTACGTTTGTCCTTATTTATTAGTTTGACTTTTTTGTATTGAAATAAAAGCAATATTCATTGTTCAAATTGGTTGTAGTACATTAGATATAAATACAAATTCAACATTGTTAAAAATGTAAATGTTGAATTTTCAATAAACACCCAAGTTAATAGCATAAAATTTGTAAAATCTCTACGAATAATATAATGAAATCAAAGTGATCGAATAAATTATTCTTTCGGACATCTTATATACAAATATTTGTATTTATATATTAGTTAAAAAAATAAGATCAACGTAAGATATATGAATAGTACACATTATGAAAATGTGACATGTATTTAGAAAAAAGGGAGTATATAAAATGAGTTTTTATTTTTTTATTTTTTAAGAATGGTTTATAATGTTGGACGGAGAATGTAGTTAGATAATAAGGCAATCCAAATTAATATACCGAAAGCTCCTGGCTAAACAAATACTGAAATTAGCGTTTTTTTATATGTGCAAATTTGCACATGTTAAGAAATTTAAAATGGTAAGTTTGTTTTGAACATTGTACATTTTATATAAATATATTACATTTAAATAAATAATTGACGTTTTTTAAAAAAAAGTTATTATTTTTAGTTTCTTTAACATGTGCAATATTGCACATGTTAAACAAACCCATAAAATTATAATCCCTAAAAATATACTAAAATTAAAGTCTCATTAACTATGTCCTCAGAACACTCCTTAAGAATTCTTAATTAAAAAATTATTTATGATTTTATGTTGAATTGTTCAATTTTCAATGCATGAATTCATCAATTTATATAAAAATTTAGTCTAAACTACACGTTTCGCCCCCTAAGTTTTAAAAAGTTGCGATTTTGGCCCCTTATTTAAAAAAAATGAAAATTTTGGCCCATTTTACAAAATGTTGCATAGCTAATGAGAAAACGCCACATGTCCCAAAACAGGGGGCCAAAATCGCAACTTTTGTTAAAGATAAAGGGCCAAAATATCTTATTTTCCTAAAGATAGAGGGGTAAAAGAACATATTCCCCTAAAGTTGAAGGGTCAAAAGAGCATATATACTAAAGATAGAGAGCAAAATTTTTATTTTTTTAATAGGGGACTAAAATCGCAACTTTTTAAAACTTATAAGGCGAAAAGTACAGTTTATTACTATTTAAAATTGTTAAGAGTGCCCTTAGAGACATTGGTTAACACTTCCGAGTAAATTATAATATGAAATAACATCAACGACGAATACGGTCTATCTGCTCTTAGTAGTTAATTAATATAGGCTTAATTAATGATTTTTGGTCCCTTAAGTTATTTGTTGGTTACATTTTGGTCCCATAAGTTATAACGTTACAATTTGGTCCCTTAAGTTAGTATTTGTTAGCCAAATAAATCCTCACCATCAGTCTTTTGCCAAAACGTTAAATAGGTACATGTGAACGGTGACGTGACAACTTGCAATGTGTATTCACTTTAGACATTGGCTTAACGGTTTTGACAGTGGGGATTTATTTGGTTGACGGAAGATGACTTAAAGGGACCAAATTGTAACGTTAATAACTTATGAGACTAAAATGTAACCAACAAATAACTTAAGGGACCAAATCATTAATATATTAGCATGAACCTGGAAGCATACATCATTAGTGGTTGTGATGTGATTTTAAGAAAAAAATATGACCCCGTTTTCCTATCTTTTTCGAATTAGTCAATTCCAAACATTAATAATTTGTTATATTTGTGGTAACCATTAGTATTAGTAGCTTGTGGTATGATTCCTCGAAACTTCATCTAAAGTAAGAGGGTAATTTCTCATCCAATGCCATATATGGTTGATCCAAGGGCATCTATCTCTGAAAGCAATTTTAATTAACTCATTAAAGAGAGAGAAAAATGATACCCATCATCATCCAAATTCGGAAGTGGCTGATGAAGCCAAAGGTGTGGAGATTTGTGGGCTTTGGTTCAGCTGTTGTTGGACTGCTCTGTTATGCTCTCAGCTCTTCCTTCAACTATCTCTTTGGAAACTGGAATTTCTTGAAAATATTTCTTTATATAGTTTTCAGTTTAATCATCTGCTTGATGATTTTATTTGCTAAGATATTGCAATATTCCAGAAGTCTCAAATTCAAAGCTCATACAGCATTTTTGGTATTGACAATCACCTCAGTCTATTCCTTTTTCTTTGATAAGGTGGTGAATGGAAAACCTGATGCATATAGCCTCATTTCATGTGTTGCCTTTGCTATCATGTCGCTTAGCTTGTCGAGGCAAACTGAGTGCGGATTTGAAGTCGATCTTCTTTACTTTTTTCTTGGTTGTCTGATTGTGCAACTCATGAAGATTAAATTGCAGTTATTCTTTCTTGGGGCAGGTTTCAGTTATTCTCTTATTATTCTTCGTTCTTCCTTTTCTACGGTAGATTCCATAGGAGATAATCAGTACCTTAACCTCCAAGATGGAAATTCAGTGGTTCTTCATATGGATTCTCTACAACTAGCTAGTACTAATATCGTAACTACTAGCGATAGCAGGAATAGCATTGATTCTCAGCAACTGGTGATCAGTACTGATATTGGTACTATGATAGAAAAGCTCGAGACTTATGTGAAGGCACTTCAGCACCAAAATTCAAATCTCCTTCAAATTCTGTTGGAGCATGTAAAAAAATATGTTGAAGAACACTCTCAATTGGTGGTAACTGACTCTAACTTCATGATGGATGCGCTGAAGCTAGAAACCGTCAAAGGGCTCGAGGAAACAGCAAAGGTTATGTTGAGCGATGGGTATGAGAAGGATTTTTCAGATGTGTACAATAATTGCCGAAGGGAATGCTTAAACGCGTTTCTAAACCATAGATTATTCGGGTTGTCAAAGCTCAACATCGAGGACGTTCGTAGTATGCCATGGAAGGATCTCGAAGATCATATTGAAAAGTGGATTAAAGCTTTCAACGTGGCTGTCAAGATCCTTTTCCCTGGCGAGCGACGACTTTGTGATCGCATCTTCTTTGGATACTCACACGCTGCAGATTTCTCCTTCATGGAGATTTGTAAGGGATCCGTCATCCAACTTCTAAATTTTGCCGATTTTGTTGCCAAGGGAAGCCTATCACCAGAGCGTTTGTTTAAAATGCTTGAGGTGTTTGAAACATTGCGTGACCTAATTCCAGAATTTGAGTCGTTATTTTGTGATCAGTACGGTGTGTCTCTCAGGAATGAAGCAATTAAAATATGGAAGAGATTGGGGGAAGCAATAAGAGGAATTTTCATGGAGTTGGAGGATCTGATCGACAATTCCCCACTTTATGGGGCAATGCATAGGATTATGGACACATTGGAGAGCAATTTTAATGCAAGGTCCAAATTCTACGATGGCCCCTCTCTAGGCTATATTTTCTTGATGAATAATGACACATACATAGTTCACATGACCAAAGATAATGAACTAGGAACCCTTTTGGGGAATGATTGGATTCGAAAACATGCTCTGAAAGTTTGGCACTACAATGGTAAATACAAGAAAACAATGGGCACTATCGCCTCCAATTTAGTGCAGGATTTTTTCCAGTCAAAAATTGGTGGTGAAGATGTTCGGCAATTATCGTACAACCCCAACCAGATCGTTCAAATTGATGAGGGGAATATGGAAGTTTCTAAAGGATCAAAGGGGTATGAAGGATATATGCAGGAAATAGAAGCATCACCATTGCAACGACGAGAAAGGTATGTAAACTTTATATTAAACAGTTCAAAAATTATCCAATACACATAGATACATTAGACATACTAGCATGCAGACCGGCACTCCCGTGCCCATCTGCTCGCTTTTTCTACCATATTAATGTTTGCAACAACTCATGAGCAATATGTTTATATGTTTTCGTTTAATGTTGGTTTATTTTTTAATAGCAGGTGAAGGAAACCTCTAAATGATTTGCATCATTATTTTTTCCTACTATTTATTGTTGACTATTTTAACTAAAAGTAATAATCAAACCTACCTCTCTCTCTCTCTTGCCACTAGGGAAACCTTCCATCCTCTTCTTCTATCTTTTGTGTGAATATCATGAGGATATACGTTTAGATCATATTTGGAAGATGGCCTCCATGGATGCCTATTTCTCTAATCTTTTCCTTATTCTATTCACATAGCTCTCTCCTCTTCCTCTCTTTCTCTTTTTTGGTGTCAATTGCACCTTATCTTTCTTTTTATATTGAACAGACGCTAATAGACATGTACAATAAGCATCATTAGTATATAGGAATGAGAAAAGAGACAGATTAAAATCCAAAAACTCAAAACTAAAAATAAAAGCAGCAACAAAATAAAGTGAAGGTACCCATGTTGTGAATGCATTGCTTCCCATCTAGCTTTCATCTTTGTCAGTGTAAAAAAATACATCGAGACTAAGGATGAACATGTTTTTTTAAAGTTGTCCATCCCAAGACTTGTAACAAAAAATATCAATAATATTAAACTTCAAAAGACGTTTTCCTCTTTACGTCTTTCTTTTTCATTATTTTGTTGTGGAACTGTGATTCGGAAATTTATCCCATAAAATAATCGTGTTTCTATAACAATATATAAAGGGACCCTCAAGAGAAACAATATATAAAAAAGGGATTATATGATTTTTTTTTTCTTGGTGAATTCTTCCCTCTATTTCTGTTGTCTTTCTCTCTATCTCTCTCAATATTTTTTCCCATTTGCCACTCTATTTGTGTAGCAGAATACACAAACATCCTTTGAGAGTGCACCTTTCCCCTTGGTTAGAGGTGTCAATATCACGGGGCCTTGAAGTTTTGGCCCCAGCCCACATAGTAAGGGGGTTTGAGTATTCACAAGATTAAAAAGCCCACATTTATGCAAGCCCACAAATAAAACAATCAAAAGGCCCCAAAGCCACAAAATTTCAATAATTTTTTTTTAAGTTTTAAAAAAAAATAAACATTTTTTTACCAAAAAAAAAAATTTACCTAAAAAAACTTTTTTTTCATCTAAACATTTTTTTTTACTAAAAAAAACTTTTTTTTACCAAAAAAAAAAACCTAAAAAAGAACTTTTTTTTTACCGAAATTATTATTTTTTTTACCGAAAAAATTATTTTTTTACCTAAAAAAACTTTTTTTTTACCGTTTTTTTTAAATAATTAATATGGGCCTTTTTTAGGCCCACAAATAAAAAGATTTTATAGTGGGCTTGGCCCCAAATAATTTTGTTCAATTAGGGGGCTTTAATTTAGTGGGCTTGATGGGGGCTTTGAAATTTAGGGCTCTATTGACACCTCTACCCTTGGTTTTTAAAATTAAAGTCACCAAATTAAAACAACAGCAAGTCAACTAAGAAAATCAGAATGCCATATGAAGAAAATAAAATATGGAAATGAACAAAAATGTAAGGTCTTATGAGTCTTTGAATAAAATATGGAAATCAGAATGCCATATGAAGACTCATAATTACCCTCCTCCATTTGTTTTGGATTGTAAACCCCATGACGTGGCAGTTAACTGTACACGTGATACCTCCACGTGGACTGAACCTTATGCCACGTCACGGGGGTAAATAACTTTTTTTTTACTTTATTCATCTTCTTCCTTACACCTATTCTTCATCTTCATCATCAACTTCATATTTTTATCAAAAAAATTAGGCTTAAATGTGTGTTTAGTCCCTGCACTTTCACCCAATTTTGGCATTGGTCCCTGCACGTGTGTTTGGCGTATCATGATTGGTCCACGTGGCACACCGTTAGTTTTGGTTTTTTTTTTAACTGAAACTTAACAGAAGGACTAAAACCAAAAATTTAACAAAATGTAGGGATTAATGCCAAACAAAAAAAAGCGCAAGGACCAATACCAAAATTGGGTGAAAGTGCAGGACCAAACAAACGTTTAAACCAAAAAATTATTAGGTCTTTTTGGTGTTTGTGGCGTGGGATTCCTTGCTTGAAAATTCATGGGATAATTTTTATTGGGTCTTTAAACCCATACCATTACAACTTGTTTAATATACTCCATTTTGTATGTTTTTTAGCAACACCGTCCCCTCCATTTATGTGAAATTTCAAAATTGATTTGTACTTTCGGATGAAAATAGTACATTTCTATTTACAGTTAATTTATTGCACACTGCTGACATTACGATTTTGTCTTCGTATAAATTAACAGCAAGAAAAAGGATCTGGAGATGAGAACAATAGTGATCTCTCCTGCACCACAATTTGGGAACGAAGATAAAATGCCACCGAAAGACGGGTTTACCTGGAGAAAATACGGCAAGAAAGAGATACTTGGCTTCAAATACCCAAGGTATGTACCGGTCAATTAAGTAATTAATTAATCTTTGACTTGGTCGACTTAAGTCTTGCTTGCTCAAACCTAAAATTTACATATAAATGTAGGGTTGAAAGAAAAAAAAATACTTATGTTGAAAGTATATCAAATCATGTCATTGTGAACATAATTTAGTTGGTGGGAACATAACAAAAATGTAAGGTCTTATGAGTCTTTGACTTGCATCTTGCTTGCTCAAACCTAAAATTCACATATACATTCCGGAGATACTCATAGAGATTCATATAGAATAAATATAGATTGATAAAAGATAATGAAAATGGTATAATGGTGTTCCTATATATAGAAATTAGATGGAGTAACTAACTCCAACCAATCTTCTCAAACAATCTAACTAGCTATAGTGTACTTAACTATAGTTTAATAGTTCCCCTTCAAACTCAAAAACGGGAAATTTATCAATTTAAGTTTGGAATACAATGAAAATACAATACAAATGAATGAACAAAAGATGCAGGCAAAATGTAAACCAAACAAGTTTCTCAAACCTCTAACTAACTATTGTGGTGTTACTAAGGAAAAAGAGGGTAAACTAAGCAAAACACTTTTGCAGCATAGGCCCAATCTTAAGGAGTCCGAATGTGAAATCCACAACTTGTCCAAAAATTTGACATTTAAGTTATGTCATTAAAGCAAACGATTTGATCCTGACGAGCCGAACTGAACTGTTCATGAACATCAAACAAGCAAAACTCGAGTTGAAAAAGATCAGTTTGTATTGAACTCAAGTTGAGTCGAGCTAATGGGAGTTCGATTCGACTTATTTTCAACCTTACACTTGACGAATTGTTGTCTTAATTAATGCTTTGAAACTAAACTTAAAATGATAGCAAGGTTGTAAATTCAAGCTTTTGGTCTCAATAGTCAATATGTATCAAGGTTCTCCCTAATAGACTCGCATTTTAATCAAGTCCAATTCCAGGTTGAGCCCTCCCTCCATCACCCAACCACCTATATATCTTTCAGCACTTCAATTTTCTTTCCTCCTCCTACACACCACCGAACTCAAAGTCTGATAATCAAAATGCTTTCACAAATATTTCATCGCACATAACGTGCATTACTTCCAAGCCTTGGACTAGCTAGATACGCTTGTCTAAAATGGCACTCAGAAAGTCAATTGGCTGGTCGTGAAAGGTCTCTAGTGGAAAATCATGTGTTGGTGAGGTATATGTTCCAGGGAATGGCTTGAGAGCACAAATATGAAAGACAAGATGGTTGCAACTCTTGGAGGGAAGGGGGAAGATGGAGTTTATACGCCACCGGACCAACGTGTTCCAGAATCGTACAAGGGCCATAATACTTCTTTAAAAAAAAATTTGTTACTTGTGCTTGCATACCAACATTTGACAGTATGGACAAATATGGACCAAAAGCAAGTCACTATTTAGTTTGTGCCTCAAGGTTATAATGTTTTAAAGGTGGCATTTAGGGTGGGAAAGGGAAGTTTTTTCCCACCATAGGAAAGTTAGATTTTTACCATTAGATTAAAGAGGTCTATTGATCTTATCATGGTTTGTCCACATTATATTTTTTCTTTCTCTTTACCATTTTCTTCAACCTCCATCAAACTACCATTGACCCATCACCGATTTACCACCAATGACTTCAGCCATGAGTACTAATATTTTGAAACAAAAAAAGTCTGAAGGAACTACTATGGTATTACTAGTAGAAACGTTCTAAAGTCTGAAGGAACTGGTATGGAATTATTCTTGTAGAAATGTTCCTTGTCCTCAATTTCGTTACTACAAAATTCAAGTTCTGATGGGTCACTTTACAGTGATTTCTCGTGCTCAATTTCGTACCGCCACCTCCACGGTTAAATCTGTCATAGCTTGAAGCCCATATGCAAGAATACCAAATTGATCTCCAATTGAAAGGGACAGAACAATGTCATCGGATAAAGGTCGTCGGAAAATTGAGATACTGGCCATGGTGGGTAGTGGTGGTTGATTTCTAGTTGAGCAATTGATGTTAAAATTGGGGAATATTAGTTTAAGTTTGAACATGAACAGTGGATCTTGCAGTTGTTGCGGTGGTTGGGCAAGGAGAGAGATGGGTTGTATAGGGTGAGTTGTTAGATCTAGTGTTGACAGGGCATGATAAAACAATGAACTTGATTTGATCTAGCGGTCAAAAAACACTTTTCTATGGTGGGAAAAAAAGATTCCATTCCCATACTAAACCCCACCTATTTTAAAACATAAACATACACCAAAAAAGTTTTTAGGCACATTTAACAATGAGTATGGAAAGTATGCTTGAAAGAAAAAATACCAATTTTACAACTACACTACAGTAGCAAAACCAAATTCTACAACTACATAAACCTCCCCAATCCCCTTTTAAGAAAAAACTGATGTTATGAGTGGAAGACTAAAACACCAGCCGTTGTAGGTGGAAATAAATTAAAGAAAAGGAATATACCACAAACAGTAGCGTTTGATGGGATTTAAGAGTTTAAAACACAGGTCTCATCGAAGCATTTATTCTTGAGGTTAAACAAAGAAACAAAATCAGTTGATTTAATCTGCTGCGCCCCGAATTTCGTTGTAAAGCATAACTGCAAATAAGCTAATGAAAGTTAGAGAGTGATGTGACTCAAAACACAATTCAAATCATAGAAAAGTTAAAATGATTAGCTTGACCAAAACTTTGCAAAATCCCCAAATCTGAAAAGTTACGAAAGAGACCATTGAGCAGAGTAGATGTTTGGGATTCAGTGGTGGGAGAAGCTTTGTTGATGGTGGGAGACATCTTGGTGGCAGACATGGTCAAAGAATTGGCAGCCTTTGATCTTGAACCGTACATCTTTGTCTGATTCACTCCCTCTATTACCCTTATGTGCCTTGAAAATTGACCAAAACGACCTCGTCAACTTGCTTTCGTTAATTGTCGAAGAATCTCTATCAGGTTACAATTCTTTATCTCTGCTGGTCCTGGAGAATCTCCATCGCGATAAAAGGAGGTGCCTAGAAAAAATTCATCAAATCCTACTAAAAACCCATAAAAAAAAATTAGAAAAAAATCATCAAATCTTACTATAAAGACGATGCTAGGTTGAAGTGTCCCACATCAGCTCCAGTCGCTCCCATTATGATGCCATCAGAGGAAGGTGGCGCAAAGATTACCCGTGAGGAGGAAAACGATGGTGAAAGAAATCTCAGATGCTAGGAATCAACACAATTCAATACAAAATGAATGGGAAATCAAAGTCTCAATGCAGTTAGGAAGATGTTTATTGGTAACAGGAACCGTGTGTATGTTACCAATGCAGTTGTGAGTTGAAATTGAAAGACGTGTTTATTGGAAACAGATGAATTGTGTGGAGATTAACACAGAAGCATCTAACGGCCAGACTAATTTGGAGCCAAAATAATTAGGATTAGGGTTGGCACAATTTGTTAAGTGTTTTATTCATATTATAAATAAGTATGATAAGGATTGTTGTTGCTCTCATTAAAAAAAATTTATCTTACTTCCTTCGTCCCTAAATATAAGACCTTTTTGAGAATTTTTTGTCTCTTTTTATAGGATAATACTTGAGTGACATTGTGGTTGGTGACATTGGAGACATTGACCAACCACAATGTCACATGTGTACAAAGAAACAAAAAAACATTGTGAAAGAGAAAGAAGGACACTTGTGACATTGTGGTTGACCAATGTCTCAATGTCACCAACCACAATGTCACCAAAGTGCTACCCCTTTTTATAAGACTTATTTGGTATTTCCAAGTACATTAATTAATTCTTTACCAACATATCCTATTTATTTTATATTTTTTTCTTCAATCAACATGAAATACTATATTGAACACACATAAACTAACTCTCTCTCTCTTCAAGGATAAAATAGTAAAAACAATATTAATTACAAACAAATTTATTATCAATATCAATTTTCTTAATTTCCGTTATTTTTTCAAAATGGCGTTATAAATAGGACGGAGGTAGTACATTTTTTTCCTTATACTGTTGATGTGATATTGAAATAGATGATCATGGTTAGTTTGATTTGTTATAATTTTAAAGCAACAAACATTTATATTTTTAATTTTAATCAAAATTTCATAAAAAAACACCGTTCATAATTTTCAAATGTTAGTATAACAAAAAAACGGAAAGACGGACACGTGAACGTCTGTCTTTTCACTACTTTTTTATTGACAAAATAAATGACCCCTCGAATGATTTTATCATTAATAATCATTTAAGCCACTATTTCCTAACTTTTACGCGGGTTTTTACGTTTATTTTGTATCAGGAGTTACTACAGGTGCAGCAAAATAAAATTATATGCGTGTCAAGCCAAGAAGCAAGTGCAGCAACTTGGTGACAATCCAAACATATTTGAAGTAAGATACAATGGTGGACATTCCTGCAACATGTCCTTAAAATTACCAGCACGACAACTGATGAATATCTCAAAAGACGTGACTCAAACTGCCATGCCTCCATCATCAATTTCGTATCCTGGGTGGCTTTCACCAGGTGAGGAAACAAGTTGAATAACGGAGTAATTAATATCGTAAATTTAGTTTTCATGAAATTTATTATATTATAATTTAGTAATAATATCTTCCAAAAATTTCTTTTTAGTAATAATATGTTTTTAATGCTTCATAATTTATAATTGAAACTTGTATCTCTTATATTAAATACATAATTTTTTAATAAATAATTAGTGTCCATGATAGAAAACCAAAATCCAATCAATATATAGGTTTTATATTAAGGCCAACACCACAAGTTTACACCTTTACCACTTCAACTCTCGAAATGTCTTCCTCTTTTTTGAAGCTTCTACAAGTTTTCATCTTAAATATCCTCAACCCCAGAATGATCAAATCAGTCGTCCGAAAGATTTTCTTGTCTCCAGTTACCCTTGGAGTTTAAGGTAATATCAAAAGTCGTATCATACCTTCTTCAACCTCTAGAGTGTGCTTCTTTGTCCTCTTGAAAATTCATTACTCTACACGAGAGCATGACACACAAGGTCTCCATAGCTGTATTTCTTTGGTGCAACAACATCCCCATTTATCTATCTCTTATTAAATAGTTGGAAGCCACTGTTGGTCGTCTTCTTCTAGTCCCGCCAGTGGAAGACTCCACTTTAAGTTGAGTTTACTTCACCTCAACTTCCACCTCTTTGGCTAATCAACAGTACTGTTATTACATATGTCTGTTCATACTCATCTTGAGTATTCTTCCATCCGCCTCATTAGACTGATCTTCAATGATCTTGATTATTCTTGTCTTTGCCTTTCCATAATGATATTCAGTATTCCTATCTCCGCATCATCAAATCAATCTTGAATTTTCTTAATAGCTTTTTAACATCTCTTCAAAATCACAAGGACTTTGGGAAAACGCATCGCTGCCATGATCTCTTCAAAAGTGTGGCGTAACTATCAATAGTAATTAAGAATCAAACAACAAGAATAGATGTAGTTCTATTTTTTTTTTTTTTTTTAAAGCTAGTGAGATGCAGGGAGCATACTCACCAAAATATATATATAAAAAAGATTGTTACAAAAAGGAGAAGGGGGTCTTGCCAAACCTTCTCAACCAAAAGTTTGTAACTAGGCATCCCTAGTCTATTGTTAACATAAGCTTCTCTAACTTCCACTGGTAGAGTAAAAAAGTACTGATAGGTTGTTAAAGACAAACCTATATGAGCTAATCTATCTGCACATACATTTCCCTCCCTATAAATATGGGACACAATGAAATTAATTCCTCCAATGTAATTCAAACAATTCAACTATGTCTTTCTTATAGTCCAAGGCACTATATCTGTGTTTTTGAAGGCAAGCACTGATATCATGGAATCAGTCTCCAACCAAAGGTACCTATAGTTTCTTTGTTGGGCCAGTTCTAAAGTTCTCATTATACCACATAACTCAGCAACTAGAGTTTTTCCACCATTTAAACCTTCTGCAAAGCATCCCAGAAATTGACCCTTGCAGTTTCTGAAGATTCCACCACATGAAGTTGCTCCAGAAGCTGCTGCACCATCATCACAGTTAGCTTTTAAACACATCAACTTTTCAATATAGTGAATCTCTATCTTTTTATCTCTTAAAGTATATATAACAGGTGTTTGAGTGTATATTGATTAGTTTCCAAAAAATTTATAAACATTCATAATATCTAACATGAATATAAACATTATACCATGCAATTTATAAACATGAATATAATATACGATTAATTCTAACAAATCTCGAACTATCTCAAACAAATTGTGACAATAAATTCTACAGCTAAATCCATAAGCTCTATCCCAGAGGCAAAGCTAGCTCCTCCGGCAGATGGTGGGCATCATCCTGTGATGGACTCTGTCGTTGGCTATCTTGTTTCTGCAATAAGATCACAACAGAGGAACGTTGTTAATGGAGACGGAGCATTTTCATTTTCTGCAGAAACGGAGGGGACAATAGAACTGTTAGAGAGCATACTGGCATCGAAGTCTGAAAAATATGCGGACCCTTCTCTGCGTCATTTTTTCATGATGAATAATTGGAGGTATTTAGAAAAGGCAAATAAAAGAAGGGATATTGATATTGCAATTTTTGGTGATGTTTGGTACCAAAAACACAGAGAAAAAGTGCAACAAAATCTTGAACTCTATCAAAAATGCTCATGGGATAAGCTGGTGCAATTTTTAAAGTTGGATATAATTGAGCCCATGGAACATAATATTGCAGTAGATTTAATGAAAGAAAAGCTCAATTTGTTTAATATGTACTTTACTGAGACATGCAGAATCCAGTGCACATGGTCTGTTCATGATTATGGTCTAAGGACAGGAATAATTAGATCTCTCAAAAACACCTTGCTGCCAGCGTATGGAATCTTCATTGGGAAGTTTCAGGATTTTCTTAAAAACAGTGCTTACGAATATATTGAGTATGGAATGTTTGACATTCATGATATACTTGATAATTTGTTTCTTGGAACCAAGACATTTTGAGAAAAAAATAAAGTAAACCAGACAGACACATGAATCATTTGGTTTGTGATCACAAATGTATGTGTCCATTTTGTTTTGTTTTTAGCATTGTTTGGTTTGGGATGTGCTTTATCTTTTCCTGATGTTTTGTTTTGTTTTCTCAATCTTATATTTGCCGATAAGATACAATAATGTTGTATTGAATGCAAGCACGTGTGACATGGTTTGAGATAGTTTATGGACACATGTTATGCAAGCACGTAGCGTAATTATATTGTTAATATTGTGAAATGCTTAAAAGATATTAAATAAAAATTATCAGCATTAATGTAGAATTTTTATTAAATAATTTTTATTTTATAAGCAAAAACTTGTTAAACCACACCAAACGTGGATTAAGACTTCAAACGTGGCTTTCAAGATATTATTCCCTACTGAGCGGCAACTATGTGATCAGATTTTCTTTGGGTTCTCCTCCGCTGCTGATTTATCCTTCATGGATGTTTGCAGGGAATCCACAATTCAGCAGCTGAAACTCACTGATGTCATCGCATTAGGATTCCAATCACCGGAGCTATTGTTTAGAGTCCTCGATGTGTTTGAAACAATGTGTGACTTAGTTCCAGAGTTTGAGTCTTCGTTATGTGGTTTGCTGCAAAACGAAGCAACCACAATTTGGAGGAGATTGGGGGAAGCAATCACAGGCATTTTCATAGAGTTGGAGAATCTGCTAAGAACCGGTAACGGCAGTTCCCGATGGTGGAATTTACCCACGTGCTGAACTACCTCCAGGTTGCTTGTCATTCAGGGGCTCAGGGCAGACATTGGAGCTAGTGTTTGATGAGGAGTATGAGCATCTGTTGAAAGAATATACCAAAATTGAGGATAGAGCAAATTCCTCTTCCTCTCTTTCAGTGAAGATGGGTTTGATTATAGAGATATTAGAGAGAAATTTGGAAGTCAAGTCCGAAATATACAAAGACCCTGCTTTGTGCTATGTTTTCTTGATGAATAACTGCTGCTACATTGTTCGAAAGACCGAAAACAATGAACTGGGAACCATTTTAGGAGACGATCAGATCCAAAAACACACTGCAAAAGTTCGGCAACATCATGAGAAATATCAAAGAAGCCATGGAGTGTTGGACTTTGTGAAGTTGGATAACAATGGACCAATGCAGCCTAATGAGGTAGCAAAGTCAATGAAAAATAATTTGAAATCGTTCAACATGGTCTTTGAGGAAATATGCAGCATTCAGTTGGAATAGTTTGTCTTTGATGAGGAACTTAAGGAAGAAATAAGAAATTCCATGGCAAAAACGCTGCTGCCAGCTATTAGAGCTATAACTCTAATTCTTAGAAATCGTGGTTGGGCCTAACTCATTCTTATGGGACTCTTAACACACCCCCTCACGACCAGCACTATTCAGCTTGGTTCGTGGACATAAATGGTGGGTGGCCCGATATCGGAAACCTGATAGTAGGTGGGCCAATGGATCTTGGGAGGCTCTGATACCATCTTAAAAATCGTGGTTGGGCCTAACACAACCTCACAAAACCGGCTTGTGAGGTGTGGATTTCCCCCACTTATAAACACATTGTCAGGCCATCACCTATCCGATGTGGGACTCTTAACACCAGCGTATGGGGCAGAGGATATCAAAGCAAGACTTGGGGATTTGTTTCAGAAAAACAGTTGATCAACTGATAGCCGAACGAAAGCGAAGCTAAAGTTATTTTTTTTTTCTCTGTGTGCATGTATTTGTTGTGTAGTTCAAATACAAAGTTTTGATTTGCATCATTAGGAATTTAGGATGACTTAAAAGGATTTTTGAAACGGTTGGCCATCTGAGGTACAATTAACACTTGTTGCAACACTAAGGTGGTTTTAATTCATTGCTTTCGACTCTTCAATTGTGCATCACTTAGAAATAGTATAAAAACAAGGAGTTTACTGAGTCAACAGGATTTTCATGTTTTGAATTTATTTGGCTCAAATCCAAGCATTTTTCAACTACTTTTTGGACATGAATCCATTGCAGTCCTTGATAAAGATCAAACTTTAATATTTTCACTTCAGTAAATTGGATTTAAAGCCTAAAATCAAGAAAAGAGTCAATCAATTTTCATCTACTAACTGCAATTTGAACGCAGGTTGTTATTATTTGCAGCAGCTATAATAGTGTCAAAGACCAGGAATTTAGTACTAACCAACCATGTTTGGTATGCTTAGGAAAATTTCCTTGTTTTGGTTTTCATGTTATAGATAAGCTTGGTTAAGGTCCAAGTCTCTACAGGGATTTTTATCCCAACAAAAAGTCTCAGCAAGGATTGGAATTTTATTTCAATATGTGTAAAATCAATAGATTTTCTTTATAAAGCCCTCTTAATTTGTGTGTGATTTATATTAGAGCTGCACAGTTGAAGTGTTGAAAGCAATGACCAATAAGAACCAACTCATTGTTACAACTTACAACAAGTTTTAGTTTAATCTACTATATTGTTATAGTAATACAAGGTCATGCATCTTTTACAACTTTTTTGTGACAATCAAAACTTTGTATTACAAATACACAACAAATGCACAAACATTAACACAGTTTTAGCTTCACTTTCGGTTATCCGCTGATCCACTGGTTCCCTAAAACAAATACTCGAGTCTAACTTTGGTATCCTCTATTCCATACTTAATATATTTATCAGCATGCTTACCAAGTTCAAGAACCCTCTGAAACTTCCCAACAAAGTTTGCATATGCCGGCAACAATAGTTTCTCAACCAAAATTCTTATTTCTTCACCTCAAATTGCTCATCAAAGACAAATTGCGAAGATTGGACCCTGCATAAATCATCAAAATACAATATATATGCTTGTCCCCTAATAATAAACTTATTCAAAACGTTAAATATTCGGTCAATTTCCTTTGTTTAGTTAAATACACAAAACGAAACTTAAGATTATACTCGATTTAATTAAATGAGACCAGTTCAAACATTACATTTCACAAGTCAACTCAAGCTATGAGAATTTTTGCTATGCTAAGCAAAAATTTCGCTTTCGGCTTTGAACTTTGAATTTTGCTATCCAATACATTGAATCTTGCTTAATATAATTCTCATAAATTCATCAAAAGACATACAGATTTATCTTCGCTTTCAGCTACCAGTGGACCTGTTGTTTTCAATGAAACAAATCATTGAGTCTTGCTTCAGTATCCTCCTTTTCATGCCTAATATATTTATGTATGATCATGCTCACCAAGTTCAGAAACTTTATGAAACCTCCGGAAGAAGTTTCTGTAATCTGGTCGCAGAGTTTCTCAATGGAAATTCTTATTTCTTCGCTAAGTTGTTCATCAAAGATAAACCATAAATATTGAACCCTGCACTAATCCTCAAAAACAATGTTGAACGATTTCCACTTCTCTTTCACTGACTTTGCTACCCAATTAGCTGAAACTTGTTATTAAGAGTCCCACATCGGGTAGAAGATGGTCTTACAATGTGTTTATAAGTGGGGGGTAATCCTCATGTCACACGTCGGTTTTGTGGGGTTGTGTTAGGCCCAACCACGAATTCTAAGGAACTTATGCATTGTTCTCCACTTTAAAAACCTAAATGCCTCATGGTACTGCATATGGTACTACCGAATTTTTTGGATTGTGTTTTTTATGGTGAATTCCATGGAAAAATAAATGTCGAAGGAGATAGGCCATGTGAGCAAGAAAATGCGGGGAAAGCTAGTTACAACTAATGGGAATATATATCACAATTGAGAATGAGAAAAGGGTGTGAAGAATTTTGATATTTCTAGATTCTCCCTCTATCTTTCGAAATCTTATTCACTACATGTACTTCTTTAGATTACACTAAATGGATTAGAATCCATATTTACTGTTTCATCTTTCATGAATTTATGTACGTGAAACCTCTACAATTACTATAGCAATTTCAAGTGCTTCATTTTCTAAATTTGTCCTCTCCCTAAATTCCACACCCTTACACTGTGCTACTTCCTTCTCCTAAACATAACTCTGTTCTCGCAAGTCTCAACTATCAACACCAGTTGGAACAGACAATGACGAGTAGCAATGTAGCATGTTGTTGGCATATCCACAATGTACGCACGTGTCAGAAATTTTTAATTTTATTTTTTAAATAACTTCTAATACTCAACACGTATCTTCACCGTTAATGTATCAGTGTATTGATACGTATCCGATATATAAGAAAGAAAATGGCGTAGCGGTGTTTCATAGCATAGTTGAAAGCAGGGCAGATTTTGGATTTGGCTTCCAAATTTCTCTTTTGTAGATCGATAATCAAACCCAACTTCACTGAGAGAGGGGAAGTGAAACGCACTCATTCCTCAATTTTGGATATTCCTTCAATGGATTTGTAACAATGGTTATAACCACTGGACAATTCATATTTGAAAATTTATGAAGATGAAAGCAACATATTTGTAAACTTAAGAAGATGACAATAGCTAGAATATAACAAGGTGTAAGATGTAACCATAACTCGGTGAGTATTATATTTATTCCAAATGAAACAATATAATGATGAAACACTAGAAAGAAAGATGGACAACAATATCTAACAATGATCATGAAAATTTGAACTCTACTATCTCAGAGTAGTTGTTATCTTCTCTCCTCAGTATTCATTTCTTCACAATGACATATATTGTTATCTCCATGAATCCTAACTGGATTCTTCTTCTTGTCTTCAATCTTGTAGTGCCTAAATTTC
>Ga0315913_1003234_pt1 | contig 19527 bp, 4 predicted proteins | sample MpolsnodulesMG_FD_207736 | JGI IMG/M metagenome (GOLD analysis project Ga0315913, IMG submission 207736) | Medicago polymorpha root nodule microbial communities from Los Angeles, California, United States - small nodules | ecosystem: Host-associated > Plants > Roots > Nodule | place: USA... | reverse complement strand
GCAAAAAGAAATGGTGAAAGGGCTGCCTCAAATTAAAACTCCATCTCATGTGTGTGAAGAATGCGTGATTGCAAAGCAGCATAGAAAGTCATTTCCTCAAGAGAGTACTTGGAGAGCTAATCAGGTCCTTCAACTAGTGCACTCAGACATATGTGGTCCATTGAATCCAACTTCAAACAGCAATAAAAGGTACTTCATAACTTTCACTGATGATTTTAGTAGAAAAACATGGGTATACTTCCTAAAAGAGAAATCTGAAGCCATTGAAATGTTTAGGAGATTCAAAGCAAGAGTTGAAAATGAGACAAATCAACATATCCAATGTCTTCGAACAGATCGTGGGGGAGAATACACATCAAGGGAGTTTGTTGATTTGTGTGAAAGAAATGGAATCAGGAGACAATTGACTGCAGCATACACACCGCATCAAAATGGTGTGTCGGAGAGGAAAAATAGAACTATCATGAATATGGTGAGAAGTTTGCTAGCAAATAAGAATGTTCCAAAGAATTTTTGGCCAGAGGCAGTTAATTGGAGTGTTCATATTCTCAATCGATGTCCAACATTTTCTGTGAAGAATATGACACCAGAAGAAGCTTGGTCTGGTCGCAAACCAGCCGTTGATCACTTTAGAGTATTTGGCTGCATAGCATATGTGCATGTTCCTGATCCGAAGAGAAAGAAACTTGATAATAAGGGAGAGAAATGCGTTCTTCTTGGCGTAAGTGAAGAGTCTAAGGCCTATCGTCTTTACAATCCTTTAACAAAGAAGATTTGTATTTCTAAAGATGTTGTGTTTGATGAAAGCATTGGGTGGAATTGGGAAAGTCCAAATAAAGGTAAATCAGTGGCTCTTGAACTAGAGGACAATGAAAGTGCAGAAATAGAAGAGGATGCACATAGTGATTTGGAAGAATCAAATGAACTTGATGGATCTGATCATGGAAGTGAAGATGCTGAAACTCCACTACAAAATATTCAGCGCCAAAGGCAGAGACCGGTTTGGATGAATGATTACACAAGTGGTGAAGGGCTCTCAGATGAAGAGACATTGGCTCACTTTGTTGCTGGAAGGGATCCCATTTCATTTGATGAGGCAATTAAAAGTGCAAGGTGGAGAAAGGCTATGGATTTGGAGATTGAAGCAATTGAAAGAAATAATACATGGGAGTTAGTGGAGCTTCCGGAAGGAGAAAAACCAATGGGAGTAAAATGGATTTACAAAACAAAGCTGAATGAAAAAGGAGAAATTGACAAATTCAAGGCTCGTTTAGTAGCTAAAGGGTACACTCAAGAGTATGGAGTGGATTATTCTGAAGTATTTGCTCCAGTCGCAAGGCATGACACAATTAGAATGGTCATCTCATTGGCTGCTCTAAATAATTGGACTGTGTTTCAACTCGATGTCAAGTCTGCATTTTTACATGGAGAGCTTTTGGAACAAGTTTTTGTCGAACAACCTCCAGGGTATATAAAGAATGGAAGTAAACATATGGTTTATAAGTTGAAAAGAGCTCTTTATGGATTGAAACAAGCTCCTCGAGCTTGGTACAGTCGGATTGACACCTATTTCAGCCAGGTGGGTTTTCACAAATGTCCTTACGAACATACACTTTACATCAAAACTGGAGACAAAGGTAATTTTTTGATTGTGTGTTTATATGTTGATGACTTGATATTTACCGGAAATGATGAATTCTTATTTAGAGAGTTTAAACAATCCATGATGAAAGAATTTGAGATGACAGATTTGGGAGTAATGAAATACTTTCTTGGCATAGAAGTGATTCAATCTGCAGAGGGCATTTTTATTTGTCAAAAGAAATATGCTCAAGAAGTATTAGAAAGGTTTAAAATGGATGATTGTAATCCAGTTCAGATCCCTATAGTTCCTGGAACTAAACTTACTCGGGATGATGAAGGAATGAAGATTGACAGCACCTACTATAAACAAATGGTTGGAAGTCTGATGTACATGACAGCCACTCGACCGGATTTAATGTATGTTGTCAGCCTTGTTAGCAGGTTTATGGAGTCACCAACTGAAGTTCATCATCAAGCAGTAAAAAAAATACTTCGCTACTTGAAAGGTACTGTTAATTATGGCTTGTTCTATAAGAAGAGTGAAATAAATGTGCTAGTTGGTTTCAGTGACAGTGATTATGCTGGTGATTTGGATGATCGCAAAAGTACTTCTGGGTATGTCTTTCTCTTAAGTGGAGCTGCAGTCTCTTGGTCTTCAAAGAAACAACCTGTTGTGACTTTATCTACAACTGAAGCAGAATTTATAGCTGCTGCAGCATGTGCTTGTCAAGGTATTTGGCTTAGAAGAATTTTGGAAGAGGTAAAATGTACACAACAAGGTCCACTTATGTTATTTTGCGATAACAGTTCAGCTATTAAATTGTCAAAAAATCCAGTTCTACATGGAAGAAGCAAACACATTGATGTGAGGTTTCATTTTCTCCGTGATCTTGCTAAAGAGGGAGTTGTGGAACTATGTTACTGCAAAAGTGGTGAGCAAATTGCCGACATCTTTACAAAACCTCTGAAAGTTGATTCTTTTTTGAAGTTAAGGGCATTACTTGGCATGTGTTCCATTGAAGAAATAAACTGATTGTTTATGAACATTCAGTTTAAGGGAGAGTGTTGAAGTTAGTAGCTGTTTGTTTTTATTTGTTTTTGCTTTTCTGTCTAATAAATCCTATTAATTAGGAAGTAAGGTTGTTTTGTTATCCTTTAAATTAGGAACCATTGCTGACTTCTTTTAGTTTGATTTAGTCATTAAGATATTTTCCCTCTTTGTAGTTAAGTTTGGTTAGTGGCTAACCCACGTTTAAATGTGGTGGTTCTGGTGTAAGGCCATAGAGCAAAAAGCCATTTTGTGTGTTTCAATAAGAGAAGAGTACTTTCCCTTCAAATTTCCATTTCTCTATCTGATACATAACAAAATTGACATATTATTAAGTTGGATACAGTATAAAATACATTCCGAGTTAGCAAATTTTTGTCATAATATATAATACACTTAGAGACAATTTCTTTTCATCATCATCGTTCGAGAAGAGAAAAAATATTAAATAATAATAAATCAAAATCATAAGTTTAATCTGATATCAAAATTTGTGTCTAAAAGTCATTTTTTTTATTCTCTGGTCTTTAGGAGAAATGAGACGTGACGAATTTGAAATTGGACTTTTTTATTTCAATAAATTTAAAATTTGACAAGAAATTCATTGAGTTAAATTTGGGTACTACGAAAACTATTTAAGCTTAGCTAAAATTAACTCAGGACACTTGAGTCAAATTATTTACTTATTTTAGACGTGTTTATCTTCCAAGTCATGTGTCTACATTAAAATAGTAGGGTTTTAAATTAGTGAGACAAACGACTTTTTTTTCAGTCACAACTTTATCAAACAGAAGACTAAAAATAGTATCATCTCGGGTAAGATTTTATCAAATGTCTAGAGAAAGAAAATAGCATGAGAAATTTGTCATTTGACGTAAAGTGCAAGTAATAGATTCGTTTTTTCATCTCTCAAAGTTCAGTAATTCCTAACGGGTTGTGTAAGGGACTTAATCACCCTGTCTGTGAGCCTTTAGCACTTGAGATTGGAGTGAGAAGGGCAAACCCTAATTCGTAATGAATTGCAAGAGTGAATTTCTTATCGGCCCCACAATTTATTGCGCGCTCCAATTTTGGATTTTAAAATCCAAAAAACTGACAAGGTTTTGAATGTATTTTTCACTTTTGGAACATGAAATCCAAAATGCAATAAATCGTTGAGAAGAGAATAAGGCGCGGTAAGAAATTGTCATCGCAGGAAGCCTTACCCATTAGACTCTATCTTTGTTCAATCATACATGCTAATCAGTTTTATTTGTTGACGAGAAGAAAAAACTTTTATAATCTTCTTTCATTCGCATTGACTGTTTTTAAAAGTCTAGTATTTTTGTTTTGACAAAGTCTACTATCTTCTTATTATTAATTTATAATGATCACATCTTCTAAAAAAATGTAAAAATACAATAAAAAATTGTTTCGACAACGTAAACATATTCAAATTTCTAATTATATTCAACTCCATAAAAGTTAAATACTAGTTTAAAGGAAATGCACTAGTGACATCCAATAAAAGTTTACTCTTTTAAGAACATTTCGAGATTATTTGTATGTACGTAGTTTTTTTAAGAACATTTTAAGATATTTTGTATGTACATAGTGGCAAAATTTAAAGTTTTTATTGGTTGTCGGTGTAATTTTTTTTTTTTAGGAAAGTGTAAATATTTGTATGTACGAGTTAATTGTTTTGTGTTTTGCTTACCAAATAATGAAGGAACAAGTATCATTTTGTTTATTTTGCGTACTATTTGTTTTGCTTTCTTTTGGGTCGTAGACAAATGCATTGCAACTAAGAAGATAACTAAGAATAATTAAGTGAGCAATTTTCTTGTTAAATCTGTAGGGGTTATTCTGCATATAAGAAGAGAGAGACATAAGGACTTAAATCATTTGATTCTCTTTACAAATTAGTAATATTTTTTTTCTCTAATTGTACTTTGGTATAAAATAAAGTGTCCTTAGATGTTAGAACAGTTGGTAGCTAAAATAGAAGGTTATTATTGAAAGATAAATAACCACAAACAGAACGACAAGCCGACAAGTGTTATGCAATGAGTGTAAACTATCTTAATTAATTACGTAGTATAGGATGAAGAATAATTTAAATAGGCTACTCATTCATAAGGGATTTGCATAGATCATCATCATGTAATAATTTGTTGATTCCTTATTTTATTTTTTTTGGTTTGTTGATTCCTTATTACCGTTACTATATAATGTCGTTTTCATTTGTCATTAAATTTTTAAAAAGGCTAATGAAAATTATTAAGGTCACTTTCAAAAAACAAAAAAAGTAATTCTAATTGCTCTCGATCTTATCAAATATCACAAAAATTTCCGTGAAGAATCATATCCATGTGCTTAGTACGGGTAAGATTCTTTTCATCTACTCACTCCCTCCATTATTTCTTAACTACACTTTCATCTCTCCATTTACATGGAAATTTTGTTCATATTGACGTTTTTAATATTTAAAACAAATTAATTGATATTTGGTCGATTTATTTTTAGTTATTTAACGTAGAGAAGAAAAAGATTACAATAAAAAAGAAGGGAAATACTATTCAATTTGTTTCACATCACATTTGCTTATTTCACATAACTTTTTTTAAAAAAGTAAAAATGAAAAAAAAATAGTATTTTTACTATATGTATCAAATATTTATGTAATCTGCTATCATAAAAATAGAGTGAAATATATCGACTTATAAGTGATGTATGAAAATTAATTAAAAGAATACAATTGAAGGAGAGAAAAAATTAATACTACATTTTTTTATTAGTTGGGACTTGAAAATATGGTCTTTTGTACTTATTAAGTTTTTAACTCTTGGATCAAATTAATTGAGCTACCTCTTCCATACTACATTCAAAAGTCAAAATGATATTTATTTAGGGAATAATTTTTTATTTTTTTTACAAATGTGATACTTATGAGAAGACAAAATATTGATGTAATTAAGGATAGGGTTTTCTTTTAAAAAAATTGTAGCTGTTGAATTGTCTTGATGAGGAATATATATTATATTTTTTTATAGTAGATATTAATCACAGTGAAAATTGTAAAATAAGCTGCGTGTTAAACACGATTAGTATATCAATGACTTTTTCACAATATATATCATTTTGCATACAATCATTTGGGGTGTTTGGGACAAAAATATTTTTTTAATGAGCAACCTACATAGATATGTTTATACATTATACCATGTTTAAAAACACATCTTAATTAAATGTTTATAGATTAACGATTGTTGTATAGTTTTTTATAAGAGAATTGAACTTTGATTGAGTATCGGTACCCTATATACAAATAACATTACAATATTGGATGATAAATACATAATCAAACTTCAAAGATACCATTGCACTCATCTTTTTTAATATCTAAGTCATTTCTGTGATAAAATTAAACTGTTTTTGTATAAGTTATCTTCGTATGTTGTCATGGATAGCTTCTAAAAATGAGTTGAAATCAGTTTATGAAAACGTCATTTGTTTTCATAAGTTCTCTTGAATAATCCCACAAGATGTTTATGTTGGTAGGTAAATTTAAATAAGCTAATCTAAAGTTTAAGCAATCATTTTATTCTTGCCAAAGTGTTCCACGTCCTGACCGAAATCTTCTAAAAAATTCATCAATTTTTTTTTCTAAGAATGAAATCCTCTTTTTCTTGTGGTGAACTGAAATCCTCTAATTTGAAATTGAAAGCACAATTGAGAGGAACATGAAAAAAACCTAAGTAAAAAGATAGAAAGAATACTGTGTGATTATAATTGTGGCGTTTGGTCACACATGCATCAAAATATATCATCTCTTTAATTACTATTTTATTTTAATATTAATAAAATATTGATGAAATGAAATAATAGAGTTATTGGCGGAACTTATTACACCATCACATCTGAAGGCGTTTCTCAGTATCCAACAATTGTCGGTGTTTGACACAAGTATGAAACTGACATGTGCATTTACATTCAATCCCTTCTATTTTCTCAAATTATTATACATCCAATTAAATTATCGATAGTCTAAAAGGTTTGTATATACATCCAACTAAATCACATAATAATACCATTTTATATTAATTTATAAAATATCTCTACAAATTATTGTAAGATGTAATTAGATGGATGTATGGAAAAATGTAATTAGATTGATGTATAAATAAATCATACACTTTAACAAATCGAGAGAAATGCAAATTCATTTTACCTAATTTATCTTTTTTAACATTTATACTTCCATGCAAAAGCAGTTTTTATGTGATCGTGTCCCTCTTTCTTGCGTAATAATACTATTTTTGCAGATGCACTTGGCTATTTCTGTTTGAAATTGAGTTGCCCAATGTTTGTGTCTATAGATTTTTGCAGTGATGATCCTACATATTTTGGTTTTACAATGTGTTTGATACCGTTCGTTCGGACTTGAAAACAATGCATTTGCATAATAATACTCTTTAATTTTTTTGCATAACAATGCCTTTGAGGTTAAGCGTTGCGGGGGATTGAAAGTCTCGACTCCTCACTTCTTCATACATAAAGTGTGTGAAACTGTGATTTTAGTCATTAGGTTATTTGACAAAAAAAATTAAGGAAACAATAATGATGCATAATATAATAAAGGATTAATAGGTCTTTACCCCCTGTAATATAGGTCATTTCCGGTTTTCCCCTGTAAAATATTTTTTTTGATTTACCCCTGTAAAATATTTTTGTTTTGATTTACCCCTAATAGGCCAAACAAAAACGAAAATTTTTTGAAAATAAAATAAAATTGGTTTTTGTTTGACCTATTAGGGGTAAATCAAAACAAAAATATTGTACAGGGGAAAACCAAATATGACTTATATTACAGGGTAAAGACCTATTAACCCTATAATAAACAAACTCTAATGGTCGTACAATTTACCTCCTCCCTCTTGTTTCCCTTCCTGACCTAACCTCCACAACCTTTGAAGATGCCTGCAAAACCTCGACCGTGGATCACTTGGACTTGGATCTCTTGACTATTGCTCCGATATGCTGCGACCATTGTTTCTGAGAAATTGACGGGAAATAGATACTCATATCACATGAGTCCATTGAAATCTGTCTTTCATTATTAAGGAGAAAGATTTATTTTATTTTTAATAAAAAGTATGATTTAAAAGTAGAGATGTGGACACTTAAGACAACATGAGAGAAAATAAATGTTAAGAATCCATTTCTAAGAGGGATCACAACTCATCGCCAAGCAAGAACCACCACTGGGCACCAATGTGAAGTTCGTCCCTACTAATGGTCACTCTCAAAACCTGACATTAGACAAATGGCCTCCAGGTCTATTGTTTTGGAGCAACTGGTTTTTAGAAAAATTGTGAAGAGATATATTTAGAACTTAATGATCTAATTGAGTCATGTTCAGTGTCAAGAATATGGCAATACGGTGCGATAAACACAGAATGGACTTGTAAGTAGGCAACAGGACTCTGATTCGGCCAAAATTATAAAACATTTGCATTTGTATCAAGAGCAAAGCCATTGCAATTTGTAACAGCTCACTTTATAATGAGACACTACCAATTATCAATATCTATACATCTTAATTTCAATGCAACATTAGTCTCGGAACAGTTATGATAATAGAGATCAATCAAGTAAAATATCGGAACAAACAAGCTTCGTGCTTCACAGCATTAGCCATCCATTTTAGATCCAACCATACATGTAGGCACAACCAGTGCTGATAAATGTAAAATCAATTCAAGTACCTGTTAAACACATAAAGACATACCACAATGAAAAAAAAAGATGTAGCAATTTAATTTAAGAAATATATATAGTAAGAAGACAACAGCAAAAAAAAGGAGCCAACTGTCCCCCAATTGTATAATGAATAGACAAGAACTGCACAAACTGATTTCTTCCATTTTTTTGGTAAAGAAACATATATCTAATATCTAATAATATAGTATATCAAAAGAATGTCATGTCATAATTCATATGCACCATCATAACAATAAATCATAACAGTTAGATTACAAAAATTACAACAACTACCAAGCATTATCCCACAAAATAGGATCGACCGCACGTCATAATGTTCTATCATATCTCATTTCTCTAATCAAATCATCTCTAGATCTTTCTTAATTGTTTCTCTTCTAGTTTTTCTAGGTCTTTATCTACTCTCCTTCCGACATAAAATACATGTCTTCTATCTACATGCCTAAACCACCTAAGCTGAGTTTCCACCGCCTTTTCTATGATAGAAGTTACCCCAACTTTTTCAAATGTTGTCATTTCTAATTGTAATCTTAGTTCTCTGGTCTTACCACACATCCAATGCAACGTCTTCATCTTTGCTATACTTATTTTACTCTTGTGCTGGTGTTCACCGTCCAATACTCCGTCCCATATGACATCGTCGATTTTACAATTGTATTAGCTTGAACGGTACTTTTATATCACGCAAGACAACTAATGACTCCTTCATTTCAACAACCCAACTTGAATTTGATGATTTACATCTCTTATTTCTCCATCCTTTTGTATTATGGTCTTAAAAGTATGTAACTTGTGGTATGATATGATCGTCAAAACCATACATGCTTAGACAAATGAGTTAATATCCCCAAGTGTAGAATAAATATACAAATAAACTAAGGAGGATGTATTGGATTGGGATTCTAAAGGATTTTAAAGGACTTTTTAATTATGAAAAAGTCTTGTGGTATTCAATCAAGACTCTTTGCAATTTAAAAAAAGTCTTGTGGTATTCAATCAAGATTCTTTGTCATTTTAAAAAGTCTTGAGGTATTCAATCAAGACTTTTCATTACTTAAAAAAAGGCTCATGGTATTCAAAATCATTCAAATTTCAAAGGATTGTTTAATAAATTAGATTTTGATGGATTTTGTGGGATTTTCTAGTGAAATTTTAACAAGAAAAAGTCTTTCACGAAGACATAAGATTTCTTGGGATTGTTTTTCTTTAAAAGTTAACTATCTCTTTCTTATCCCTTCTTCTATGAGCCCGTAAAAGTCATAAAATCTTTTGAAATCTTGTAAATCCATAAAATCCTTTAAAATCTTGTGATGTAAATCCATTGAAATCCAAATTGAAAATCCTGATAGTAATCCAAATTGAAAATTCTGATAGCCTTTTAAAATCATGAAAGTCATTAAAATCCTACAAAATCTTTTAAAATCTTTGAGACTTTTTTAACCTTTAAAATCCTAATCTAATACACCCCCCGAACATCGATATCTAATGAAACATTACATAGAATGCAATGTCATAAATAAATAAGAATTTAATTCATATACACTACTGATCTTAACCATATCATATAATCAACAAGTTTGATTTTAACTCAGTAAGAATTAGGAAACAAAAATTACCCTGAGACAACTCGCAGCAAGCGCGCAATTCAACGGAAACGTGAGAAGTGAGGCGCGCGGCGGCGGCAGCGTTATGCAGCGGCATCAACGACTGCGTGCAACCGAGAATTCCCAAAGCCCTTAAAAAAAAAATAATCAGAAAATGAAGAATTACAATAAAGTGAAGAAAAAAAGAGAATTAAACAGGTTGTATTACCTAGGGACAGTAACAAGGGGGCGGCGAGGATGAAGAAGATGAGAAAGAATGGAAGAATGTTGAAGAGATGAACGAGTTGGTATTGATCTTGCGGCGGATAAAATAGACCGCGAGAGAGATCCAGAGCGCCACGCCATTTCTTTCTTTGATTTTGCTTTGGAATTTTGAAGGAACACAGAAATTGGAGAGAAGCTAAACCCTAGATTGGCACGCTGACATAGTTTAAGTCAAGTCCAGCCCATATTGAAAGCCCAGCCCAAAAAATGATAGAATTCTGCTCTTCACCCAGCACAAAACGCTCGCGCCCAGCTGAAATGCCGAAAATACCCCTGCATTAGTTAAGTAACGCACGTGTTAAAATCTGCGCATCTTAACATGCGCTGCGCAACTTAACTCACGCTGGAATTAACACTTGCGTGAGTTAACTCACGCTGGAGTTAACACTTGCGTGAGTTAACTCACACTGCGTTACTTAAGTAGTGCAGGGGTAAATTGGTAATTTCAGTTGGGCGTGAGTGTTTTGTGCTGGGCGAAGAGCAGAAATCAAAATGATATTTGGTCCCGCACAATTTTCTCGCAATCTCTGACCAAATTATCTTTTCTCAAAATAATATTCAACAGTCAATTGACGCGTTTATATGAGGATCAAATTATTCTATGACTTATTGTAATAGAGTGACTAATTTACCCTCGGTGTGAATATTTTAGAGACTGGTTTGGGTAATATTTTTTGTGCATGACTAAATTAAAATACGAGAAAATTGTTATGGAATGAATAGGACATTGACCCTTAATAAAATACATGAATGAGCAACTTGGGACAAACGTTTCCAGCTTATAACACCAATGATTATCATGTTAAGCACATACTACTACTCCATTCTCAGATCTAAGAAGAAAAGAAAAAATCAAACAAGGTTGTTGTATCTTGTTACAAGTTTGAAAAGGGAGAGGAAGACAAAAGAACACTAAGTTGTTTTTGTCTAACATGGTGTAACCGAAAGTTCATTAGGCATTTAGGTGTAACATATTCAACTAAGCATTCATAATACAATATGAGTTTAACTCACCACCATTAAACTCATACAATAGAGTTTAATTGTGGCCATATTATATTTTCTAAGTTCAAAATTATATTCCCCCCTCAAAAAAAGTTCAAAATTCTATACCTTTTTACTTCAAATAAATGTTAACCCATCCAAAACTTAAAAGAGTGTCTATTTAAAAAAAACCATAATGTACAATATGTTAGATAATTCAGACCAAGAAAAGCTCAACTTGTCACGATCAAATTTCACCCCCAATGGGCAAAACAAAAGTTTCTCCCTGTGCATCACACCGTAATGCATTGCAACCACACACTCGTCTGAAGGCAAGCAGACCGCTACTGCCTATGTGAACGGTTGGATTAATCCAACGGCTGAGAGAGGATGTGCATGACCAAATATCATTCCATATTTCTCAGTTTGCACAAAATCCACTATGCAGCAATACTTCCCAAATCAACTATGTATGATTGAACCCATCTTTATCACCGCTTCTCCGCCAGTTCTCCACCTATCCAAGTTCGCCATTGATGCCTCCACAGTCGCCGCAAGAGATTTGCGGCAGCTGAACAGCGATGGAACAACGATGAAATCAACAAGATGCCAACTGTTATGGTTGAATATATGGAACACAACCCACGCCAGCTCTTACATATAGGCGAGTGGCTTTAATTTTATTGGCAAAGTGCAGTTGTGCAACAGTTTTTGGGTTTAAACTTGTTCAGAAGCGTAAACTTTTTCCTCTCGCATAAAAAACCTAGAAATAATTGTTGCTGCATAATTGCTCTCATAGCACTTCTCAAAGAGTTGGTGTTGAAAGGTAACAAAAGATAGAATAAAAAAGTCTGCTAAAAAAGAATAAACCAGTTTTTTTTTAATTCTAATTTCTTCTCGCGTCTGGCAGCAGACCGAGGATGCGATATGATTGTAATTATACAGACGGCTGTGCAATAATTATAATTTTAAGTTAAAAGAATAGTACACTACCAACTAGGTACTAATGATTATGCCATAAAATTACAACAGAGTTACAACGTACAACAATGGTTAAAACTTTAAAATAGGGAGAGACCTACTGAACCAAAATACAATTCTATCAATATCATGGACAGTAAAAGTAAATAATTTGAGCAACTAGCCAAAGTAAGGTAGCTCTCCTCAGGATCTTACATTCTGAAATCCAAAACGCAAACTGTATTGTTAGAAAAACAGGCAGCGATCTTGTCACCCTCCTTGTTCCAACAGACCTCAAAAATACCTCCATTGCCGTTGTATGTTTTAATGATCTTGCCATCATTCAAGGACCATATATTTATGGATTTGTCAGGGGACCCACTGGCTAAATACTCACCATTGGGACTAAATGCAACAGAATATACACCATCCCTGTAGAACCAAATAAACAAGTCAAAACCAAAAGAATTTGCTACATTCAAAGAAAACAACCAACTACCAGCCTGAAATGTTGTCAAGAAAACAACCAGCAACCAGATAAACTAGAATAGAAGTTTAGCATTTTAAACATGAAATGAAAGTTAGGGCTTCTAGTTTAGTTGACCGCTTAATAACAAGCAGGATGCTGGGAGGAGGAATTCTTAATTTATTTTTCCGTCCATATATTCTTGCCACTGATATAACATACTATAAAGCTGAAAAAGACGGTACCTGTGTCCACTCAAGCTATAAATTAGTTTCCCAAGTTCCGCATCCCATAGCTTTACGGTAGAGTCAAATGATGCGCTGTACAAAAGGAATGACTAAACAGTGTTAAAAGGAAACAATTATCTGTCTAGTATTAAGAGAAAAATAAAAAACACTTAACTGCACTAAATATTGTTTTAGTCAAAAACTAAGTAAATATGATCTAAAAGTCATTTTCTTTTTTACCTAAAACTCTTCAAATTCTTATTTTTATAAAAAAAAATTAGAAGTTTATGATAAAATTAAGATATAAAACAATTTTAAGAGATAAGAAATTCAGTGAAAATTTGAAGGATTTTGTAGAATGTGAAGAGGGGGGGAAATTGAGTGTTTGAGTAGAATTTGATATTTTGAAAGGTGAGTAGTAGAATATGGTTTAAAACAAATTAGTGGATACAACTTATGAAATTTTGAATAGATTATGAGAATTTGAGACTAAATAAGCTCAAAGTATTAGTTTTTTTCATAAGAGCACAAAAAATTATTAGAAAAACCAATATCACACATTACCTAGTAGAGGAATTTAAAGTGCAATTAACCTAAAATAAAAATAAAAATAAAAAAACAAGCATAAAGCAGGTGCAGGCGCAGATATCCGGTCACGGTCACCATAATCAAACTAAACAATTTTATATGAAAAATTACACGGCATCAATTTAATAGAAACTCTGCTGCACTGAATATACAGCATGTAATTGATTGTTGGACTATCCCAGCTGACCCCTACAACCGGTGTTGGTAATGCTATTGTATTTGTAGTTGTTGAGCTCTGGGAAATAATTGACAGCTTAAAAACATTTAGGGGGAGAGGGACAAATATAAGTGTTCATAATTTCTTCTATGGGGTGGCCTGCCTCCGTCCACTCTTTGATTCCCAGCACCCACAAATTCTAATTTTACAGTGAAAGCGAATGTTGAACATGGAAATAGTTTCTCAAAGTGTGCGGAAACACAAACAACTTGCTGAATTGAGTGAATTATATGCTTAAGAGTATAAGTTCTAATTTGAAGCGTGCTTATTGAATGGGCATTTAGTTAAACTGTTTGTCCAAATACTCCCTTAGAGCACTATACTTTAATTTAAACAAATGCACTGATCATTTAGCAACCTAAGATTCAGAAGACGAGGAATACAGATTATAGGGTGAACTAAATCTGTAAGATATCATTAATAAATAAACCCATGCAAGTAAATGAAGAGCATTGAAAATAAGAAGCTATCATACCTAGCTAACACCAATTTCTTATTAGGGTTATTTGTACCAGGACCAGTTGGGCTCCATCTGATAGTATATACCTCCTACGAGAAAAAAACATTATTTAGTTTTCCCAACAAGCTGCATAGTTTAAAAGCAGGTACAAATGCAAAATTTGTCACTGAAAAATATTCCCTAATTGGTACCTTGGAATGCTCCCTAAAATCATGAATATACTTATCTTGCTTCATACTCCATATCTACAAAACGGGAAATAATAAACATGCAGAATACAGAACAGTTAATTTCACAAATATTCTGGTAAAAAGACATTTACTGGAAAAAACGTCTTCTATAAAATAATTTTTTGATGGCAAACTATCGAAAAAAACATGCTATTGTGGAGTATAACCTTTGCAGTGTTATCGTCTGAACACGAGGCCAGTAATGAACCTGTGGGATCCCATTTGATACAATTAACTTCACTCTGAAATAGCATAAAGGTTGTTATCAGACAGTAAAGAGACATATAGAAGTACTACATTGCATTTAAATGAAATATCTTAATGTAATGTAATGCAGAACCAATAAGCTAGTTAACTGGAATTCAGTAAACCAAAGCATGTAATAAATGCTAACTTTGCTACCCCAATGAAGTCCCGCACTGCTGGCGAATTTGAAAAAAAGTCTACCCAAGTAGTCAAATACATTAGAAATTTGGGATTCATATAGAAAGCATCATCCCAAGGTTATCCACCAATTTGAGTAGTTAACTCAGCAACACATTTTTTTACTGTATAATCAGTAGGGGATAGTTTTCCCTCCCAAAAAGGTACAACACAGCATCAGTGTAACAGTGCAAAGCATATTCAAAACAAGGTAGGTGTATAAACCTGGTGCCCAATAAAAGTTTTTATTGGGAGGTTATCGCCAATCTTGCAAACATGAATCATGGTGTCAGTGGAGCTTGATGCAAACGATACATTGTTGCGCCAATCAACATCAAGTGTTGGACCTAAAAAAAGCCCAAATTTTAAAAATAAAAATAGAAGTTCATAAACATGGTTTTCTCACCAAGAGTTCTCTTTTAGAGTTTTTTTTTTTTGAAAAAAAAAAAAGAATATTATTGTAAAAAAAAAAATGACCTTTATGAAAAGCAAATTGTTGTTTCCATTTCTCTGCTTGAACATCCCATACAATTGCAGTCTCATCACAACTTCCAGTAAGAATATAATCTCCTTTCTTATTCCACTTCAAAGAAAGTATGGCTCCCTTGTGTTTGCTTAATGTACTCTTCAGTTCACCTGGTCAAAGCCCCGAATACATGATCAAAATAATGATTTTGATTGAAGTCATAAGAGCAAATTCAAATGCACACAAAATTGCCAACTTAAAAAATCAACAATATAATCAATGACTATATATACCACAAACGCAACTAAATCAGACACTAAGGTTTATCAAAATAAAGATATCACTTAATGAAGAAGGAAAGATAGAAGAAAGGGCCTACCATTAGTGGTCCAAATTCGTGCATGACCATCATAAGCACCGGTTGCCAGCAGTGTCCCCTCCCCCTGTACAACACAGCCACCAAAGATCAGGCTCTCCATAAGATATAAGTACGTACGAGTTACTATTAAATATATTTAAGTTTTAAATGCACTTTCGGACCCCTAAATTTTTTAAAAAATAAGAAGTTTTAGTCTCCCTATTTTAAAAATCAGCTTTTTGGTCCCCTGTTTAACTTTTCTCTGGATGTTGGTCCTTTTGTCTCGTTTTTGGGTCATTTTTTATGATGTGGTCTATTCATTTCTAACATGGCAACGCTTGTTAAGCATATTTTTGCTGACATGGATATTCAGTGAGGCTTAATAAGGGATGTCACGTCATAAATGAATAGGCCACGTCATAAAAAATGACCCAAAAAATAGATGGGGGACCAAAATCCAGAAAAGAAAAGAAAAACAAATATGGGACGAAAAAACTGTCTTTCAAAATAGGGAGACCAAAACTTCTTTTTTTATGAAAATAGGGGGACCAGAAGTGCATTTAAGGCTATATTTAATTAAATCGTGCAAAATATGAACCATGAGCAAAAGAGAAGAGGGAAAGATGAGCCCAGTCATTATCTTACAGTCCCGAATAACACCTAAGCAGTCTAATAGGCCCTTAACATGTGTGTAGGAGTAGGAGTAGGAGTAGGAGAAGAGGAACCATGGGCCTAGTAACAAAGGCCTGCAAATGGCATGGTTGGGAGGGAGAATATGGAAATATTTGGGGCAAGCTTGGGAGGGTCGACTGCACTGATGTCAGTCTTATTTTTCTTTTTCTGTTTCGCTTTCAGAGCATTCTTGCTGAACCGCAAGGAGCTTAGTTTAGCTCACATAATAGTATTCACAATTTTACATTTTGCAACGCCAAATAAATATCAATGGAGAAAAAATATATATTACACACACACACACACACCTAAAATGTTTGAATCAAAAGTTCAGGAAAAAAGTATCAGTAAAAAAATATATAAACCTGACATATTTTATTGATTTTAATACACCATCCTTCTATTTTCAAAACCTACACAAAATTATCCTTATACATTTCTTTTTCCCGTAAAATTATTCTGCTCAAGAAAGCTCCAACAGGTGAGAAAAAGATACAAACGGATGTGAAAAATCAAAAAACTAGACGGTACTTTGAAGTCACAATTAGTAATCATGGATTCAAATAAGAATATGCCATCAAACTCACATTCCAATCAAGTGTAGTGACATCTTTATCTTTACTCTTTTCATTGGTTGTACCCTTGATGTGTTGCAACACCAACACAGTTGAAGGGTCGTTCTTGGAATCTAATTTACGTGTCCGTTCAGCTATTGTCCAAATACGAGCTGTTGAATCCCCAGACCTAAAAGTTCAGAAGAGAACAATAAAAGTATTCTTTAAAACATGTTTCAAAATAAAAGAAAACAATCAATGTCCTCTATTATTATATTTATTTTATAAATAACAATAACAAGGGTGTGTAGAATCAGAAGGGCATGCAGAATCAGACGTTATTATCAGGAAGATAAACTACCATTTCCACGCATCAGATATATTTTACAACTAATAAAATGCAAGGCCTTTTTGATCCTATCATATTTTATTTCTTTCAATAGTTTTTAAGTATATGGAAAGCAACAGTTACTTAAAAAGAAGTTCTAAAAAGTTGATAAAATAATAGACAAAAGTTGTTAGGAAAAATAATTTTATTTTTGTTATAAATAAAATGGGGGAAAACCACCTGCCCTTGTCTATTCTAAGTTTCCATTAGTTTTCCAAATGACATAAAATTCTGTACTTCCATTGATGGTTCAAACTATAAGCAAAACTCAAACTAATTCTACACCAATTTAATGATAGTGTTCCTAAAATGCCTTTCAAATTTATTTATTTTTAAATAGAAAATACCTTTCAATGAATTTAGATTTGATTTTCCAATAACCTCTTTTATTGATACTAACGTTTAGATGGGCACTCTGCCCGTCAGTCTGCTCTTCTTATTGCGCTAATGAGTATAAATTACAAACAATAGTTTTTATAAAATTTTGATCAAGATTAATTTGATATTGATTAAAATTATAGGTATAGATAATATATATTTTGCACATTTATATTGTAACAAACTATACTTATCTTTTTCAATGATACCAACAATATAACAAGTATAATATCTTTCAAAAAAATATAACAAATATCATAAATTCTTCTCTTTTTAAATGACACCAACAAAATAGCATTCTTATGGTTAAATTTGCTTAAGGGTATAATTGGAAGGATATAAAGTCAGCCAAAAAACGTCCACTTTCTTTATATATAGTATAGAAGACAAAAGGTAGTTTAGAAAATGCAATATTTGTTTATTATATCAAGCATAGTAAATTTAGAATATTGCGCAAATGGAAATGTAAAATGGACAATACTGTGCACATGGGTTATAACATTTCTTCAACCAAAAAAAATTAATAATTAACGCATGTTTTATGCACACAAAAAAAAAAATTGTTAGGAAGATACCGACCCTGATGCAAGAAAGGATCCTGTAGGACTCCATGCACAAGCACATACCTAAGTGAATGGTAAACAGGCTCATTAACAGAAGAGTTAACAGAAGAAACCAAAACACAAACATGAAGCATTGAGGAAATACTTCACCTCTGACTTATGCCCTTCCAAAATTGTCACATCTGACTTAAGAAATTCACATGGCTGAGATGTTGATGTTGTACATATGTCCATGGGCTCTGGTCCTATACAATTGAATGAAAACTTTTCAATCATCTTTTGAAAGAAGCGTATCAACTGAAACAGACAACTAGTTTGCATTTGTCGCATATTCTCACATAGAGCAGGTGGGTACATGGGTTCTAGTGGTGTAAATAGTTGCAACTTGCAAGTAAATTGGAGATTTCAATGAGATATTCTCAATAAAAATAAAATACTCAGGATATTGAATAATGACATACGGCTGAAAACACATAATATGAAAGAGAATATTTCTAATCTTAAATCTGACAGAAGTGGCCAGTAGTAAACTGCTCATTCGAAATTCGCCAGGGCAGCAAACAAGATAACAGCTATTAATGAATTTTACTGATTAAAGAAACAAATATTTCAAAAATATGGTTGGAAGGAGATGGATAAAAGTCTAGTAATGGATGGGGAAAAAAATATTTACTAGCTATCCATATCATCAGGGAATCAATGTTATACCCATCACCGTCACTTTGTATAGTACCCACTCTTCATCGCCTAATCACCACATGCAAGCAATTGATGTATATTATGAATTTTGTAAGGAGTCATAGCAAACAAACAGGAATGCATGAACATAAAATGATAAAAACTAACAGAGGTATAGAATTGTATGACATTGATACTTGGGGAGAACTATTGATAAAAAATAATGCAGCTATACAACATGAAATGCCAAACATGCAACAGAGAACACTTTTATAGAAGACAATGTAAACCAAATCCATTGAACAGGTGGTTACCTCCAAATGCTCCATCCTCCTCATGCTTTACCTTAACCTTATCTTCTTTTTTAGTACTATTAACCTTATCTTCTTTTTTAGGATCTTCTTTTTTAGCACCATTAACCTTATCCTCTTGATCTGAGACCATTTCTCTACTTGTCTGATTTTCATTTGGCAGTTCCTGCTCTTTATGATTTTCTACCTTCTCTTTATCCTTTTCACATTCTTTCTCCCTTTCATGTGTTTCCTTTTCTCTTGTCAGTCCGCGGTCACCATCATGCTCTTTTTCAGATTCCTTATTTTTACCCTTCTGTAGTTTTCTTCTTCTTTCATTAATCATTTTCTTAAGTTCATGC
>Ga0315913_1003232_pt1 | contig 19530 bp, 10 predicted proteins | sample MpolsnodulesMG_FD_207736 | JGI IMG/M metagenome (GOLD analysis project Ga0315913, IMG submission 207736) | Medicago polymorpha root nodule microbial communities from Los Angeles, California, United States - small nodules | ecosystem: Host-associated > Plants > Roots > Nodule | place: USA... | reverse complement strand
AAGATAAACTATTCAAACGGATTTTTCATTTGAAGCTTTCCTTGAAAATTTCTTTGTTAAAAAAATTATAACAAAATCACATTACACTACCAAAATCTATTTTGAAAAAAGCTATAACAAACGGGCCCTATATTTGTCACAATGTGTACACTGCTTTTGAGAGGTATTTTGACCATTGAACTGTTTTGGACTACCATGAGATGAACGACCTATACCTTGAGTTGCTGGGGTAAGAGCTAGTTTGGAAATTGATTGCTAGAATAGTTGGATTTGTAAATGTTCCAATCTAAAATTGTCTTTTTTTTTTGGATGACCATTGAGAACACCTTATTGCTAGAAGTTAAGGGGTCCATCACCGCCACAAATTGCAATGTTCGTCCCCCAGTATCTTTAATTTTGTAGAGGACAAGTCGTGATTGAAACATTGCTTACAAATCAACATGAATTTGAGATATTATCAGTCACTTTGAAGAATATTTTCTTGAGGTCAAGCCAAACTTTTGATGCACCATCAATCCAAATGATGTTGGTAGCAATCTCTTGTGACATTGAATGGTTCAAGTTCAACTAAGATTAGACAAGTGTATGACAGTGTTTCCAGGCACGACTCACGACTCAGTGGATCAGCAATCAAAGATGGTTTGTTGATGGTACCGTCAACAAACTCAAATTTGTTCCTCATTTGGAGTTCCATTGACGTGGATCTTGAGAAACTATGATAATTGGATCATTTGAAATTAAGAGAATAGAAGATTAAATGCGACTGAAATATTCTCGATTAAAACCACATTTTACACCCAACTCTCTTGCCGTATGATACGTATGTATATCCATCAGAAATAGAGAAGCCTATAAAGTCTAAGTACAATTTACGAGGTAACTAATTAAGATTACTTTATTCTGTATGATTCTTTGAACTATTTCTGTCTCCACCCAATTAATCTATCCTACACTACTTGGAAAGTGCATCATTAACTCTTATATTTTTCCAACATATCTCAACACTTTCCTCCAAGCTGGTGTGTAATCTCACACTCATCAAGCTTGGTACAAATGTAAGATACCATCGTGCCTTAGAGACTTGGTGAAAACATCTATCATTTGATCATTAGGGTTTACATAAGACGTAACAAATAACAATATCCTCATAGACAATCTTCTCATGGACAACAATGAATCTATGTGTGTAGTCCGTATGTCCATGTTGGGATAAATATATTATTGATTTGAACGAAAAACAGGGCAGCTCAAACAAAGGTTGCCCTCTTTACTTTCTCTTAGTCTTATCATAGTTGCCTTGCAAGGAAAAATCATAAAACATACCCTGGTCATGGAAGACCGTATATGATGCAATATGTAAATGTAAGGCTACTGGTCGTCTCGAAAGAGACATGTTGGCTGTAATTTACATAATTTCTAACTTACAGATGAGTTTTCTCAACCAAATAAGTTCAAATGTAGTAAGAACCATAACCCGGTTTTATGCTTCTACAGCTAGATCTAGCAAAAACATCATGTTTTTATTTTCCCATGATATTAGATTCTCTCCAACAAGAACATAGTAACCAGAGCTAACCATCGATTATTAGGACATCTAGATCTAGCCCAATTTGTATTTAAATATGCAACATTATTAGTGTGGCCTCTTTTCTCATAGACTGATCCTTTCCCATTGAGACCCTTTGATATACCTCAGGATTCAAGCTATTGCATTCCAATGACTATCACAAAGAGAATTGAGTGTTTGGTTCACAACAATGATGACAAAGGGCATGTCAGGTTTAGTCACGGTAAGATAGATTAATTTTCCAACCAATCTTCACCGTCTACCATGGTCTGAAAAGGCTTCCCCTCCTGATATGTCATGATTTTAGTATTAGGACAGTATGCGAACCAATGAGCTTACGGTATAAATCTCTGTTTCCTCCAAAATATCAAGTGCATATTTCCCCGCAGAAGTAAAAATTCTGGTCTTTGACTGTGCAATTTGGGTCTTTTCAGTCGGTAGTTAAAACAATTATTAGTTTAGTTATTCATGAATCATGATTCCTAATATGGAAGTAGCTGATCTATTTCTCGTTTCTACCAGCTTCAGCTCTGTATAAATACTTCTCCCTGAATCATATTCAGATTGCCATTTTACTACTATAGTAAATTATCAATATTCGGATTCTAGGACCCGACACAACTTTGTCTTGGACAATTTTTACCAATGTTTTCATAATTGGCTAGCCGGTAGAACCGGGAACCGAACTTGGTTCCAAGCCAGTCAGTCCATCTAATTCACTCTCTCTCTCAATCGTTTTCTTCCTCACACTGCCTTGCTCACTGTTGTTCCCCTTTTTCCATGCTGTTCTGTCTGCCGTTTATCTTCATCGTTCCTTCTTCCACCGTTCCATGCCACAAATCTTGGTTTTTCCACACCCTCAGTGTGTCATCGTCTTCCACACAGTTTTCACACCATAATGCCACTCTGCCCTGGTTGAACAAATTAAGTCACAATCGCTGATAAATTCTGCTACGGGCTGGAATGCATGTAGGGAAAACTCAAGTTTACCGAGGAAATTAAGATCAAGGAAAACCCCCAATTAATTAGTTAAATCGTTGATAGTTGAAGGTTTGCAATCTGTTGGAGTTGGCTTTTGTTGCACTGCAGAACTGTTTTAGCTGTGATTTAAAGTGAGTAGAATTTGTTGGATGGCATTGTTGTCGTAGTTAGGTTAGGGTTGGATTGGTTTAGGGGATATTTTGTTTTGCGGCGCATTTTTGTTGTTTTTGTGCTGCAAGATTTTCTTATGATAGCAGCAGTCTAGCAGGTTTATGAGTCCAAACATTTGGTGGTCATTCTTTAGTGGGGCCAAGCTGAAAAAATGCAAGGAAAAATATAAAAATACAAATAAGTCGTATGAATTATGATGAACTTTTATCTTTATTTATTATCTGTTGAACCAATTAAATCATGATCCAGAAGCTTCAGTGGTTTGATCTCCAGTCCGATTTTCAAAGCATTAATTTCTACTTCTCTTGTAAGAAGCTTGGCTGCAGGCTATCCTTTATTTACTACCACTCACCACGATTTTGGCATTCGATCTTTCCTGCTTGGGTGTTTCTAAATGAACATGGGTACCATTTAAATTTTCTTAGGGCCAAGAAATGTTTCTTTTTTTAGCACAAGAGTGTCATTTGAGTCTTCTTGTTTTGAAGAGGGCAGGCATTCTTAGTGCGTGTTCGTTTCTACCCAAAAAACACAGTGCAGCCAACAAAATTGAGTAGCACGATTATAATTTAATTTAGAAACCATTTTTTTCAACCTAATTTTTTTCTAATTTAGTACTCAGTTTTGATTCTTTTGATAATAATCCATGTATGCATGTGTTTTTAAACTACATTTGGTACACGGAATATTTCCTAGCTTTACTATTATGCACAATGAGATTTTACTCACTCGAATTTGTCATTCATTTCAGGTCTGGGATCTTGGCGGACAAGAAAGACTCCGGACATCATGGGCAACATATTACCGAGGAACTCATGCTGTAATTGCAGTGATTGACAGCAGTGATAGAGCTAGGATCTCTTTAATGAAGGATGAACTTTTCAGGTTGCTGGGTCATGAAGATTTACAACATTCAGTCATCCTTGTCTTTGCTAATAAACAAGATATCAAGGATGCTATGACTCCTGCTGAAATCACTGATGCTCTGTCACTTCACAGCATCAAGGATCATGATTGGCATATACAAGCTTGCAGTGCCCTCTCAGGAGATGGCCTTTATGATGGTCTTGGATGGATTGCCGGGCGAGTAACTGGCAAAGCATGATGTGGGTTTGCTGGAAACTAAGGATGACATTTATTTTAATGAATTGTATTATTGTGACAAGTGACAAAAATATATGTATCATTTATATTTCAAAGAAAGAATCAATCCAGGCTAGTGTGTGTATGAATTGCTGTGCAGAAAAAGATTATTCAGTAATCTATTAAGTCGCACACATTTTCCCAAATTGTTAAAGAAAGAAGCCTGTGCATTGCATGCACCTTGGTCACTTCCTTTTATCTGTTTGCTGCTTCCTCTCATCAATTAGCCTATTTTATGGCTGTGTTTCCTTGCCTTGTTGGGTGTATATAATAGTGATCGGTTTGAAATATTTATTTAAGAATGGCGAAAGTAAACAATTTATATCCGAAGAAATACTTAATAGTGAGCATCTCTTTGTTCAGGAATGATCCTTAGAATTATGTACAGTTAAATCTTACTGATGATGGTTAGAAAAGAAAATAAGCCATAGCATTTAAATGTAAGTAATTAGAATAATCATCGCATCTTGTACCTGAAAAAATCTCACATGGTCACATATATTATTCAATACCGTTGTATCTAGATGTGGTCAAACATTGACTCATGGTCATTTTGTCTTGTACTGTCAAGCAAAACATCACAGAAGCACAAACAATATACTTAGATGATTCTTCCAAACATGAAATCAGATATCATGAGAGCCAGCACATGTTTTATACCTATCTGATAAACTTGGCTTATCTGCTGCAGAAACATTTCCTGACTAACCTCTACATAAACAATTGATGCTTGAATTCAAAGTAAAATATCCATTTCAGAATCATAGTAAAATTTAAGAGGCAGTTGACTATGCCAGAACATGTCAACAAATTAACATCAAGGAAGGCAAAATTCCTGGCCATTAATTTTGAAAAGTAAAGCCTTGAGAACATCAATCATCAGAACTTGACCACCATTTCCTACCCCAACTTTACTTGATTCTCCAATCTTTGATTAAATACGCCTGCCCTTTGGAACAATTTGGTCTTTAAGCCACATGTAAATTGGAACTAGTACATAGTAAGTGGCTGCAATTGTACCAAGAATGAGCCTTGAGAGAAACACCAATGGATTTACAGGCTTCTGTACATCCTCAACTTTAGGACCAAGCTACATAAAGACATGCATACAAAGAAGAACTTAATAATGCTTGATGAATTTTGATATCTAAAGAAGAACTTTAGAAGGTTTATTCTATAGTACCTGAAGGGGAGAGTCGCCTGATAAAGGCTTGACACCAGTGACAGAACAACCCATGATGAGGCCATGCCGCCGTACACCGCGATACCATTTTGGACCTATCCTTTTCAGCTTGACATCTTTGAAACCAGCCTTTTTAAACCATTCAATATACTCTTCCTCCTTAGGGAAGAGCATCCAAATGTCTGCAAAGAATTGAGACAACCAAAATGTTGGATATACAGGACCTATAATGCACGCTTTGCCTCCTATTTTCAGAACTCTGTATGCTTCTTTAATGCCACGCTGTGGATCAGGCCAGTATTCAATACTGAACAACATATAATCTTATGTTACATTGATACATAAGGAGAGACCAATGGCACAATTTGTAGGAAATACAGATAAATTAGCTATTTTGTAAACGATGCTAACATATCATCATAAAGAGTGTTGTTATATTTTTGCTTGCTTGGCTGGTTAATATGAAGTTTAAAAAGTGAGTAAAAAGATAAGTTGGTCATCAAAATTGAAAATGTTGGTCTATTTTTTGCAAAATTGACAAATACATCCCTAAAATTGTTAAGTGTCTGTCAAAATAGTCCATATGCTAGCTTTTACCAGAGAATTGCTCTTTTGACATCCATTGTTTCCTAAAAACACATACCGCTGGATTTTTTGGTCATTTCCATATGTTTCTAGGAAACGATGGATGTCAAAAAAGCAAGCCTCCTTTTACCGCTAGAGACTATGACACGACACCTCCACCAAATATGTGGCTCCTCCACCTTGATTCCATATCAAGGCCACCACACTAAAGACTAATTTGTCAATAATTAGTTCATGCACAATTGCAATTACTAACAATCTTTTTCTTCTTCTTGAGATGACCTAAATTTCACATAAAAATTAGTCCCTAGTGAGTTAATAAAGTGACTATTTCGAATGACATTTTGTAATTTCAATGATGTATTTGCCAATTTGCGAATTGAAGGACTATTTTGATCGATGCTTACGATTTCGAGAACCAATTTTTCTATTTAGTAAAACAAAAAGATTTAGTTACCATAAAAGATGTCTTTTCATTTTGTAAATATTTTGTCCTACGATCATAGGACTAGGATTTGAATATGATTTGACTTGTAAAGCTCAAATGTCCATCAACTATCAGTTATTCTCCAACCATGCCTTAATTTTGAGTCCAACCGTACCATGTAACACATACCTAGTCTTTTAACTAAAAATAAGACTAATTCAATCAACCATAAATCTTGCAGTATATACAATGAAGGGTGCAAAGTTATTGAGAAGAAAAAATTGTGACAACACAATACCTTCCAGCAGAAACATATCGGTCGGCATAATCAGTTGGAAATGGAAGATCTTCTGCATCACCTTCAATTATCTTACATTCTTTCAATGCTTCCTTCTTCTTAGCCTTAGCAAGCTGATGAGGAGACTGATCAAGAATTGTAACATTTTTAGCATCAACATGCTTCACTATACCAAGAGTAGTGAATCCAGTTCCTCCTCCAACATCCACAACTCGCATTTTCCGGTCATACAAATCAGCAGGCTCAAGTGCCTCGTCTCTCATGTCTTCAGTCCAATGACCTGGATTTATTATATGATCATATACAATAGACAAAAACCTGTAAAACCAAAATGCTTCTTTCTTGTGTTGGATGAATCTAGGTTGAGAAGAAGGCCTTGCGGATGAGATGCTGCATCGCGGTGTCAAGTTTCTTGCACCGTATTTGTTGACATATGAAACTACATTATTTCTGAAGAAACACTTGTTGTGAAAGTTACCTAATCCAGATGGAACTATGCTATTAATAACCTTTGTATTTTCAGCACCACTAAGCATTAAGGAGGCCATGGAGTTGTAGAAATTAATACCAAGCTTCTTAAAAGGAAATTAATACTTTTATATATATAATTTATGACAGTTTATATCATAGAAATGAGACATGGATGGTTTGGAATTTGCAACTGAATTGGAAAGTGGTAAGGTACATAATGTTATGGATTATGCTGCAATATAACTAAGTGGATATGCACCACATAATACATGTGAGTGGTGCTTATTGGATTATGCTTGTGACTCTGTTGTTCCATTCACCACTGAGGTATTGCTATCACATGAAAAAGCATAGTGTATTGGATTTTTATATTTTTTTGGTACATTTTATTAGAGGCACAGCACAGCTAAGGAGTTGTTGAATATGTGACACACCAGACATATCTTCACAAATTTTGAGTGATACATGCAGAACACTTTGATTGTCACAAATTATTTACGAGTGTTACTAGAAAAAAAATCTAATATAATAAATACAATAATTTTAAATGAAAATTTAATATAGGTGGTATCTTATAAATGGTGAATGTCACAAACAAAATATTTCCTACTTTTTTTTCTTTCCATTTAATTAATTATTGGTGGTTGTAGAGTGTAGACCAGATCACCCATTTATGGAGCCCAAGCAGACGATATCTATTTACAAAATAACTTTGGGTTTTGTTATTCCTACCATTCTCTATTTCAATTTCTATCCCCCTATCAAACTTTTTTTTTTTCAAATAAAAATAGCCTGGGGCCTCAATAGTGAATGCATAACACTTTGATTGCGAGTTTGTAGGGGAAGGAAGAAGAGGACTTTGGAAAAAAGAAGGAGGAAGTTGAAGAAATGAAAGACTTTGAGAAGTTAAATTTTCTTCATTATATAAAACCTCATTATTTGGAGGAACTAAAATATTATATTGGGTGAGGATTTCGGAGAGGTTATATAAATTATTCCGATTCAATCTATATTGTTAAAATATTCTTAAAATTTAAAAATATATTAATCATAAACATTAATTTATCATTCTTTTAGAAAAATATTTTTTCAAAAAATGTGAAAAATTTATCCATGTTTCTCTATATTTTCCACCCCAAAGCACTCTCTTCTCTCCAAACTGCCTAAGAAAATGAGCTCATGTAAATTAAGTGCATGTTTTGTATCATGATGATCGATGAGCAACGGTAAAAGCTACACTCTATAGCACCAATTTGAAATTCACCACAATACAAACAATTAGAAATAGCACCAATTTGATGTTGAATAAGATTATTTGTTTCTTCAACTACATGAATGGTAACAAGACACGGAGAATATGGTTTCAATATGCTGCTATTTTTTTTCCTCGATTCTGTATTATTTTACATGAGCATTGCCTTGGCTCTAGTATCAAAATATGCCTGATTGATAAGGGCAACGACTATATAAAAAATATTTATATTTATCATTACGAATATGACAAAAACAAGCATGAATATACATTGAATCCCAACAGAGACCGTACTCACTAATTTTAGTCAAATGTGAGAATTATTAGGAGCTAGGAAAATAATAGTGGAAAAGTGTTTATAATCAGTCCATGCATGAGTGCAAAGTAAGAATGAGGGCAAGATGGTAATATCAATAAACGACAAAGAGCATATTAGAGATAGTACGTACAATGAGTAAACGACAGTAGTCTCCGGATGTATCGAAATTACAAAAGCATCGTATCTTTTGGTAATAATTTGATGGACCAAATTAACCAACAAAAAACATATTTGATGACCAAAAAAAATAATAAAAGAAACATTTATATGTTTGCAATGTAATGATAGCACCTCAAACATTCAAACCAAAATAATTTACACCCTAAAACAAATTAGCTTATGATGAGGAGGTTTGAAAGGATATCAACAGATGCTGCTAGCTGTATATTTCTATGTAGTGCTTAATGATGAAGATGAAACAGTCGCTTAAAATCTAAAATAGCAAATTTGTTTAACAACAAATTTTTCAACAAACTATGATTTTATACATGGAAAAGCTAAGAAATGAATATACGTTTCTCTTAATAACATAAAGAGAGACCAGGTAGGAATATTATAAGGTTAAGTGTCGGAATTTCATTGTCTTGAATTGTTGTTTACTTTTCCGCCACCGACGGAATGGGAAAAGCTAGTGAAGACAAAAGAGTGGAGAAAAAAGAAAGATGACAAAAAGGGAAGGGAGGTGATTGGTTGTTTGTACTTTAGAGGAAAAGATGGGTAAAATATCATACACTTGTTGAAGTATGTAGGTATATAATCCAACAGAAATGTTTATGGTAGAAAAATTTCGATATCAATAGTTTCTAACTTATATGTTGTTTTTCTATCTTGTTGATCTTGACACGGTGTTGGATAACGTGTTTGATTTTATACCGTGTTGGATAACGTGTTAATATGTTCCTCAGATTCTGAAGAGTACACCATATAATTCAAGCAGTGGAGTATGAGTTATATAACCTTAGGATATGTCGTCAAACTTAAGATTAACAAGGGTTCAGTTAATAACTTTTAACAGCGATTTTCTCTGTACTTCAAACAATTATGTTGAGGAAAAAAATTATGTTCTTCGATTATGAGATCATTAACTTCTCTAAAGAATGTCAAGTACGAAGTTGATTATTTTATGAGCTACTAAACTAATAAAATCATAAGTAAAATGTAAATCATAAAGATAAATGATAAACTGTGAGAAAATGATAAGTATGATTGATTGAGAGTTTTTTTTTTTTAAGAAATGATTGATCGAGAGTTAAAAAATGAAATATACAATGAGTATTTATAAACAAAGTTAATCCTACTGGTCAGAACATCATGACCTTCAAAATCTAGCAGGCGATGTGTGTTTCGTGGCCCCACATTTCACTTGACTTCCTTCTATCCGATGACATTAGTGTTTCTCTTATACACACGTGAATTGCTACTTCTGATCATGCTCCGTAAATTTTATCATTTCAATTTTGTTGAGCTACAAACGAAAATGACTATTTTAGCTGAATTGTCCAATTTCATGTTCCTCTGACTGTTTCTGACACTTCCACGATCCTCATGAACCTTAGTGTATTTGAGAAGCTTTGTTTAGCTTGTATTTAGTGTTCCTAACTTAACTAGCCTTTATTCGGCTATCTAGACATTGACTAAACCTTATTCAGTTTTTGGTCATTTTTAGCAAAAAACTTGAATTATTTTTAGGTGTAAACAAGATCACAAATGGACATACACCTATCAGTATTTGCAAAATATATGTACAACGACTATCATAAAAGTCAACATTATGAGTATCTTCACAAATAATTGCCTAGAAAAATGAGCGGCTACCATAAAAGTTGATATTTAAACTCTATTTCTTGATGATATAGATGTTTTAAGGGACGAGCCCATATATTTTGAGTAGTGCAGGCAATATATAGAAATTTTAACCCTGCATATATATAATATTTTAGATTTTAAAGCATATATATATATATATATCATTTTTTTTTATAAAGAAATATGTATTTTAATTGTTCTTTTCAATTTTTCATATTATATAAAATATGAAATGTTTTCCTCATTTTCAATAAGTAACCAAACAATAATTTAACGATTCATTATTCCTACGAATTAACGTCTGATTTCTAATAATATCCATAACCCATAAAGACACACGAGAGGGAGACAAACTTTTAATGTATTAAATATTAGTAGTATCAAATTATTTTCTTTTAAAGGAAGTGACGGCCATGGCACTCACAAGTAGGGGTGGCAAAAATACCTGTATCCACGGATATCTGCAGGTAAAATCTGTCACAGGCATGGGGCGGGTAGCTAAACGGGTATCCATAGATATAATTAATGGGAATTTGACTACCCAACATTATATGGATATAAACACATATTTGATTGTACTCATACCCAAGGGTACCCATACCCGATAATAAATTAAGTAAATTACTAAAATATCCTTATTCTAGGATTATTTGGATTTTTATTTAGAGATTTATGTTTTTATTTCACGAATTGGGAAGTCAAATGAAGTTATTGATGTTTGGAATGCATACAAAATTTAGATGTTTATTTGGATGTTTTTATACTTTTATTTCACTTCAAGAATTTGTAAGAATTATGTAAGAATCATGAATTTTCTAAGGATTATGTATGGTTTATGAAATTTTGAACGGATTATGTATGGATGTTTAAAAGTTGATGTTTTTCGGCAATTAAAAAAGTTATTCTTTGTATAAAAAACTAAATAAATTCAAAAATTCATGGGTACCCATGAATACCTCAATACCCGCATAATGGGTACCCATGAGGGTCGGGGCAGGCACGAGTATCATATTTATTCAATGGGGCGGACACGCATATCATACTATTCGTGCTCATGGGTACCCATCGACATCCCTACTCGCAAGCACCTACTTGGGGTCGTCCCTAGATGTTCATGCAGGATATGAGTCAATTTTTTACTAAATGGACCAACCTTTGTTCTCAATAACTGAAGTATCAAGTATTGATTTATTCATATTCTTTTTGAAGTACATAATTTAATTTAGGGAAATAGGTCTATAAAGCTCGTTAGAACTGTATTAAACCCATGGACTCAGTAAATAACTCTCTCTTTTCCCTCCCCCCTGAGTCATGCGTGCCTCTTGCCCTCTTCTCATCCTCTTTCTCAACTTTCAATCTCATCAGCTCTCTATTCCCCCCTTCTTAACTCTCACCTCTCACTCACTTTAAGGTAAGCCATTGATTCTCCAATTTCTCCATTCTCTAGTTGCTTGTTTTAGGGTTTTAAAATTGTTTTAGTTTTGGTGTATTGCTGCTTTTGTGTGGTCTGTCACTTTAGTAGTAAGCATTTTTGGCTTGCATAGTGTTTATTTTTATGGAATTGGAGTACTGGGTTGGCAGGTGCTAGCTCTTTTGCTTTTGACACCTTTGTAAGAGCACATTGTTGTATTTTAGACTATTTGATCCGCGAGTTTTTGTGTTTCTTACACAATCTCGACGAGAATAATATTTGTCGATTAAAAAATACATTTAGTTTACATTATTATTTATTTAAAAATTTTAGTTGCACATGTACCTAAAGTTCGGATCCATCCCTGATCAAACCTCAAGCTTAAAATGTGAACCCTAATATCTTTTCGATCTTGAAGTAGGAAGCTACTCCCTCACCCTAAAAAATCATAAAAATATACTAGTAACATAATCATTAACAAATTCCTCAAGATTCAATGAGCATTACTAATAAAATACAAAAATCCCATATCAAAAGTGGATTCGAATTCATATGTTTTAAGTAAGGTTGATCAAACACTTATTGAGGTTAAAAGAAAACTCTAAAGAAATTCAATAACCAAAAAAAGAGGCTTTTCAATGTTGATAGTAGCAATAATAATATTTCATTGTAATTCTATCTAAATTTTACCTTTCTTACTCTTTTCTTACGAAACATTTCTTACTTTTGATATGCACAATATTTTAATTATGTTTATCGATGTATCTTTATATACATTTGAGATTTTTTACTTATGTACTTAAATATTTTAGAATGGACCTTAGGCCGATTCTGATTTTAAGAATACAAGTCACACTATTATCAATTGTGTCAACTTGAATCGTTGTTCGATTCAAATCTATCCAAATTTCAATGAAAATTTCCATTTTTGAAAATAAAATAAAATAAGATTTACAATCTAAGTTGTCTAATATTAATCAAACAACTAACAACATAGTTGATTAAATTTAATCACGAAATTGTGAATACACACAACACAAATAATCCTTTAGTAGAATCTTGGTTCTCTGCCGTCATAAAAGCACACATTTACACAATCACATATATCAGAGACCACTGGATAAAGAGTGGGTGATACAAATAAAAAAAGTAAATTTTTTAATGTTTTTATATAAAAATCAAAACAAACTACTTTAAATCTTCGTAAATGTGTGAATGCAAGGTTTTTTTTTTTTTTTTTTTTATGTTTATGTCTCTATCTATCCTAATGTGAGGATGCAAATCCATTTTTATATTTGGCCAAGTGCCCCGCATCGCAGTGAACAGACCGTAGCTGCTCAAAGAAGCAAAGTCTCAAAGTTTTAAAGAAATTGAGAAACAACCAAACAAGTACAAGTAGATGGAGATAGAGAGACAGACACAAATAAAAAAAGTACTTTCTCCGATCTTAAATGGTCTTGCTTGTAAAAAAGTCGGTCTAAGAAAGTTGATATATCTAATATATATATCAATAGATACATTAATTTTAAAAAGATATTTTTTTAATTAAATATATCAATTTTTGTTGAATTAACTTTCTTTTGTGCATATAAAATCGGAGGGGGAGTAAAAGCTGTAATAGTTATTTTGTTCCTTAAATATGTAACGAGTAGTAACATAGTTGTATTAAAATTCTTAAATAATTCATGATCGTACATTTAAAATTTTATGTTAATACTATCATATCAATCACTCAATATATTTCTTTAGTGTCATATAAATTTTTATAAATATTTATTATTATCATAGCAGTTCTTATAAAAAACAAGTCATTGTCAACACTTATGACTATTTTAACATCATAAACTATTTTGATTAACAGAGTGTATAATCATTAATTATTTTACAATTTCGGTACAATAAGAATTATCGTTACTACTAGTTATACTTTCTGGGTTAAAATGATTATTGCCTAGTATAATAAAAAGAAGGCTTAAAGACTCAATTTGTCCCTTAATTTGATTTCAAGTATCGGTTTGGTCCCATAAGTAATAAAATGTCCGTTTATGTCCCTTAACTTTATTTAAAGTATGAGTTTGGTCCCTTCTGATGATTTCATTCAAAAAAATGTTAAGTTTAGGGACAAAACTAATACTAATTAAATAAGTTAAGGGATCAAACTAATACTAATTAAATAAGTTAAGAGACCAAAATTAAACGTTTTTTTAAATTAAATTAACAGAAGGAACAAAACCGTTATTTTAAATAAAGTTAGAGACCTAAACAGACCTTTTATTACTTATGAAACCTTATTTTAAATAAGTTAAGGTATGTTTAACATTTAAGCCTAAAAAGAAAAGGACAACATCAACATCAACAAATAAAAATCAAAAAAAAGTTTTCTTTTTCACCCCCCACATTCCACACTACAAATCCCTCAAACCCGCTCACTTTTTTCACCAAACAAACGCACTTCTAACCAAACCTGTCTCTTTATCTGTCTTCTCCAAACCAACCATAGATCCCGCTCTGTTGTTTCTTTCATTACATGGTCAACACTTAATGGGACCCATTCACATTCCCAGGTCATATTTCTTCACTTCAAAAATCGAATCTTTGTACTCAATTTCATAGCCCTTTAGCTTCATCAACCTACTTACCCTTCCTTTTCCATTGCTACAATCTTAGCCTCAAAAAATGCAATCGGATGGGTCTGAATCCGATAACCAGACGACCCACTTTGTTCAGTCTCAGTCTTTTTCAACTTCTTCTTCAGATACAAGAGGGAAACATAGGATACATGCTCAACTTAAACGGTTGGAACAAGAAACAAGGTACTTAGAGGTTGGTACTTCTTCTTCTTCTTCTTCATCTTTACCATGTTTTGGAGTTTTTTTCTTTTTGTTTGTTCTGTCTTTTATGTCGTTTTCTTTTTGATGTGTTAACGAGTAATAGTAAAATGGGTCATGAAAGTTTTTAACTTTTTCCTTAAAATTTAGCTTTAGTTAAATTTTTTGTTTTTTGTTTGGTTTGTATGAAGTGAAAAGTAATGACAATTTGGGAAATTATGTTGATGAGATGAGAAAGGAGAGGTACTTGTAATTGGGGTCCATCTTCTATGTACTTCAAGTTTAAGGTCAACTTTTGATAGTTAAAAAAAGGGTACTTGTGTTTTTATTAAATCTGCTAAGTTTGTTTCTCCTGATGTTGCAAATATTTTGTACTTGAATATTTGTTCTACTCATATTGTTTAGTACTTGAATTTTTAGTGAACTATATATATACTATATGGAAGAAACTCAACATCTATTTCATTTTTTAGTCTTGTATTGATAATTTGTATTGCTAATGAAGTTGTCTCTATACTTGTTGTAGAGATCGAAAGTGTTAGAACAAGACGAATAAAATCAGTCATTCAAGTGATAAATTTTTTACTTTCATGTTTCTACTAACTTTTACATTTAGAGTAGCTAAACATACACTATTAGAGTAGTTAAATATGAAAATATACCCAATTATTAAAAAAAAAAAAAATTTTTTGGCTATGAGAGACATTTTAGTATGATTTTTATTATTATGTTCATTAATGTGTCAACTTGTATTGTCAATTTGTTTTAACAGCAACATAAGGTTGATGATTTAAATGATATAACTAAACACATGTTCCATTTTTCGCTTTAATTTTCGTCTTTTCTTTCTTATTACTGTTGAGACTTGATGTTTGACGTTTGGAAAACTTCATCTTGACTTTTGAACAATTTGAGGATGAGTTTTGCTGATACTTGGTAGTTGCGTTATGCTTATTTGGAAGTTACCTATAGAGTGAGCAAAAGAGCCTAAGCACATGTTTGTATGCACATTGGATGTGCCATCAAACAAAAAAAATGGGCAGCCCGCCGCACTAATGCTCCCGCATACGCAGGGTCCAGAAAGGGGTCTCATCATTTGGTCTTTTGTACACAACCTTACCCTATTAACTACATAAAAGGCTGTTTCCAAGGTCTTATGAAAGATTCAGTGTCCAACAAACACAGCAAAATTTTAATCAGCTTGATCTTATTAAAGATTCAGGGTCTTGATAAATTTGTGTTGGTTGCCATTACTGATAAATGTCTATCCAAACAGAACATGTCATCTAGAATGATATGACATTACCTGCGTTGGAATATTTAGGGTTTTATCAAACTAAAATGTTCCTGCCAACACCTTTTTTGAATTCTTGTTCTGCTCGGTTAAGGGTATGCAACTAAGTGATCACCATTGATGTTTCTCAAATCCCCTGTGCAATTGACTTAAACACCAATGGACACAGTCTGCAAATAATGTTGCCATAATTTTTCAGTTCCCTCCTCCCTTGATTAATTCGTAATTTGCCAGCAATGTGTGAAGTTGATTGATAAGGTGGCCAATTTTAGGTAACTGGCTAATATCAGTATAGAACATAGTATATGGTTTGACAACAATTGTGTTGTGAAGTATGCTATCAAGTCCTTACCTAGTTAAGATTATTTAGTATCCATCATGAGGACTGATTATCTGTGGAGGATACAATGAAGCAAGCATTCATTTCTGAGATATATAGGTTGTTTTTCCAACAGCCTCTCAAGTCTCAACCATCTAATGAACTTTTTACAGAAAAGCTGATTGTAGTTCTTTAGCATCTCTTTCGATGACTTTAATTATTTCGCTTACAGAAAAGCTGATTGTAGTTCTTAGCATCTCTTTTGATGACTTTAATTATATCGCTTAAGAACTTTGCTTATTTTAATATTCACTATAAATTGAATGTAGGAAGAGCTGGAAAAGCTTGAGAGGATGGACAAAGCATCTGCATCGTGTAAAGAGTAAGCTAATAAGCGCAGAATATTTCCATAATGTGTGATCAAATTTGGTTTGGATTAAGTTTGAATTTCCGTTTGGTGTTTGTTTTGCCAGGATGCTTAGCAATGTCGAGAAAAGGCCTGACCCATTACTTCCATTGTAAAATCTCTTATGCCAACTTCTAGTGTTTAATGCTAAACAATAAACACATTACCTTTGATAAATTACTTTTGTAACACGAGATATATTTTTTTCTGCTTTGACAGAACAGTTGGTCCCTTAAATCCTATATGGGATAGATGGTTTGAAGGACCCCAAGATTCCAGAGGCTGCTGCAGATGTTGGATTCTCTGAAGATAATTGCCAAATTCTACCTTTTTTCCCCTTTAATCCGAGATTGGTCCTGAAATTTTGTGAGTTTATTTTTTCATGAATTCTTCGTGTGTATATATTAATTACGGCAAATACATAGTTTTTTAATTTCAGATAAGAACTTAATTGCTCGTATGATAATTCCAGTCGATGATCATTTAAGAAATGTAAATGGAGGGGTTAGTATCTCAACTGGTTTGAAATAGTTAAGGGTTGAAGGAGTTGGATGAACTAAAGGATCGTGGTTTAAACCCTGGTAGAAGAGAAAATATGAATATAACATCTAATATACTAACACGTCTACATTATTATAGTCATCACATAAATTCAACACATAAAAATGAATGTCATCCTTAGTTTTGAGCAACCTGTCCTCGTGCCGGTCCTTTACCGGTTACTCACTGGCAATCCATCCAAGATCATCATGCAGGCCTTCAATTGTGAGCTTGTAAATGCCATTCATGATCATTGATGCTGTAAAGAGACACTGCATCAGTAATCTCAGCAGGAGCAATAGCATCTTTGCTGTCATGTTTTTTAGTAAAGATAATGATAATTGTATTTTTTGGCATATAAATTTTTTTAACAATTTTTTTTGGCCTCTATATAATAATCCTTAAATGTGACTTTCTAATACTTGTAATAGAATTTGCTCAACAAAAAAAAAAAAACTTGCAATGGAAATATCTTGAAGTGAGATATATGGAATGTTTGAAAGATAATTTTAAATTGAGGATAATTGGTTTTTTATTTTATTTGAAAACAACGTTCAATTAAATCTAAAAATGACAAAAATACATTTATAACTGTTATTTTTGTTTTAACGTTACTCCCTCCGTCCCGCAATAGATGACTCATTTGAAAATGTGTAATTTTGACCTAACTTACTTTGATCATATTTTTCTACTAATATACAAAGATAAATAATATCATATAAGATGTCGTTGGATTTGCCTCGATGAGTATTTTCAAAATATTAAATTTTCATAATTTAAGATATTTAAGCTCAAAATTATGCATTGACATGCGTAATAAGGTCAACTGTGTTAAGTGTTAAGGGACGGAGGGAGTAATATGTTACCATTAGTGGTTGTCGGCCACCACTCTAACTACCCTTTCAATCAGCTATAACCATCACTCTTGCCACCACTCTGACCGTAGTCGATCACCACTATGATCATTGTCGAACACCACTCCGACAACCGTTGACCACTACCTATAATCACATATCTGACCAATATGGGCACAGGCCACCAAGCATTCAGAAATTGGACTCCCGCTTGAAATCATGAATAGTAAGTAAATTTAAAGGGGGTCAAGCAATTGAAAGCCTTAAGCACATAGATTAAATAAACAACTTGTAAGGATATAGTCATTCCTAACAAAAGAAAAATTAGCTACTCATAGCGTTTAACATAGAGTATATAGATTTATGAGAACAATACCTATGTATAAAGAGGATAAATGATTTTGGACAGATTTTTTATCTTCCAATTATATCATTCATTTAACTTATTCTAATTACAATTATATTTAGTGATTATTTAAACCTGTAATTAAAAAAATCAATTCAATCCCATTATAATAGAAAAAATTCAACTAATAGGAACAATGTAAGTTAAACATGTGTATTAGATTGTTGATTGTGGTATATTTCAAAAAATATATAATTAAATATGATAAGTTAAACGTAGTAGAAAGACAAAAAAGCGAGAATGTAAGAACCTGTCTTGACATTAGTTACGTCGTAAGAACAATAAGTTTAGGCTCCAACTCCATTTTCCTACGTTGAATCACCAATTCTTGAGACTTTAGTTGATAGCATTAATTTATCCTTTCATATATTCACTTTCGTTTGAATTTTTTTTTCTTTGGCTTTTTGGGATTAGGTATATGTGCCCTTAGGACTGGCAATGAACCGAATCAACTCGAACAAAGTTCGAGACTCGATTCGATAATTGATTCGTTGAACTTGATTCATGAACCAAATAAGCCGAACTTGAGCTGAAAATTAAGTTCGTTAATCTAATGAGCTGAACTTGAACTATATATAGTTTGACTCGTTTGATTCATGAGTTCACTCGGTTATATATAATACTTAAAAAATATATACTAAAGAGTGTGAATATGAATATACAGTTTAAATTATCAACTAAATTTAAAGGTGATTACACAATACTAAGTTAATTAAGAGGTTTGGAAGTGGAACAACACTTAACTCTAATATTTATCTATGTTGATAACTACAACTGCTAATTTAATTAACAATTTAACAATTATTAAAAACAACAATCTAACAATTATAAAATACAAAATAACCAAGTCCAACACGTACCAATAATCAATCTATAATGATAATTAGATAAAACTGAGTGATTTGCATGTTGATACTTGATATACCAGCAACATGCAACTGCTCTACATATTAGTTTCGTTTAAGCTTGAAGGAAATTGTCCCACATCGGTTGTTTTAGAAAATTGAGTGGATGACTTCATCTATAAAAGGAGCGGCTTATACTGGGGAAAAGCACGCTTGTTTAGAGGATGAATCACAACTTAATTACTCCGTGTAAGACTATCCACAATGCAACACTTAGGGCCTGTTTGATTAACTTCAGCTTTTTAGTTTTCTAAAACTATTTTATAAATCGATTTTCAAAAACAGGTTTTTAGAAGTAAATAAAAAAAAACTTGTTTGGTAGTTCTATTTTTAAAAACTGTTTTAAAGAAGAGAAAATAAAAAAATT
>Ga0315913_1003230_pt1 | contig 19536 bp, 14 predicted proteins | sample MpolsnodulesMG_FD_207736 | JGI IMG/M metagenome (GOLD analysis project Ga0315913, IMG submission 207736) | Medicago polymorpha root nodule microbial communities from Los Angeles, California, United States - small nodules | ecosystem: Host-associated > Plants > Roots > Nodule | place: USA... | reverse complement strand
CCACTCTGATTTTAATATTGATCTCCATCCTTTGGAAACACCCTTCTTTATCTTGATTTAAAGCTTAATTCTATACTTATCTGTGATTATTCTGTTTAGGACTATACAGTCAGATCTGAAGTAATTAAAATCTGACTGGACCTTAAACCTGTGTAGGCGCCGGTTCAAGGATTAAAGGTCAGACTGAGACTTTTTCTTAACCAGGACAAACTAGCAACTGGCAAGCTGCCGGTTTTGTCCAGTTTTCATGTTTTTTTAGTGGTTTCCTGGTTTCTAGTCCGGATTTCTGCCAAGGTGATTAATGGATTCATCTGGACCGGATGTGTGTCTGGTTCTCAGCCGGATCAGTCAGGTTTTGGTTACAATTGTCAGATTAGTGACATATTTTTATGAAGCATGGAAGTACATACAAAGACTTTATTTATTTTTTTGACAAAACAGAGACTTTATGTTAGTTTAGTCAAAGTTCTAGCATCCAACTACACAGTAAGAGTGAGTAAGAAAAGGTTATTTTGAATGATATAGCATCATGAATTTGGTAGATTAAACTAGTAAATTCGTTGTCCTTTAATGTGTAATCCATTGCAACACATACAATGAAGTATTATATATGAACACATTCACTAATAGTTGTGTTTACGAGGATTGGTTTTACCATCCAAAAAGGCGTGGTGGCACATCTAGTTGTCTGCTTGCCTTCTATTCATGTGTAGTTAATCCTTGATATGCAATAGTTCTACCAAACAATCTCAAAAGTTTGTTTATGTCAATAAATAAGTTCAAATAATTCACTAATAACCACACCTACTAATGTGAATTAAGACACTTCATCTATCATGTGTAATTGCAACAAAATCACACAATGCACCTAACTTGAATCAATAATAAACAATTGGAAAACACATGATAATATGATATGATGATTGACGGATCTGGCTTTGCTGCAGTAATGATACACCTTCTCGTCACTATTATAAGCAAAACTTTATTCTTTAGGTTAATTCAATAAACGATGTATGTAGTCTACATTAAACGATCTTGATCATTGATTTAGATCAGACGATCAAGATAAGTAAAAGCGTCACACAATTACTACCGGGATGGAATCTATTTCCATGATATGAATATCAAACCTAAAATAAATGACTGGATTATAAAGTTTCAAAAAAAATATAAAAACAAAAGCAAAATACTTAGCTAAATGAGATATGAATAATTACCAAAATGAAGTGTAATAAAAGAAACTGGGTGTAGTAGCAATAGAAGCAATTGAACCAGTAGCAAAAATGAACTGTGAAATCCTTAGAATCAAACCAAGAACAGTACCAGGTGTGCCAGAGAAATTCTTCATCTTTCCTTTACCAAATCAAAGCAATCTTCAGAATCTTAAGAGCTAAAAATGAAAACCCATCTTCAGAATGCATAGAACAAATCATAGACCATTAAATTCAGCTTTAAATCACAGAAACTGAGTGGAAGATAAGGAAGATAAGGCAAGGAAATTGAGTCTCAGAAAGGAAAATGAATAGAGTGAAAGGAACGTTTGAGCTGAAACTGAAAGGGAGAATATGAAGCAATGATTTTTCTTTTATTTTGTTGAATAAATGAGACTTAAAAATGATGATATATTACATTTAAATAATCTAAGTTTTAGAGTTTTTGGATTGAGGAATGTTACGAGGGAATTCAAATATTTTAGAAGAATTTTATTAATTGGATGATAATTTGGAGAATTTTTAAAATGATGAAAATTTATTAAGTATTTTGTTCAATTTAAATTTAAAGAATTTCAAATGACAACTAAAAGATAAGAATTTCAATTTTCTTCATTCTTATAATTTTCAAATTTTGCATTTTGTTCTTACATTTTCAAAAAAAATTCAAATTGACCCCATTAAATGTCTAAAAAATTGCAAATTGACCCCAATTTTTGGGAAATTACAAATTTATCCCTCAAAAAAATTTCAAAAAATATAAACTGACCCCTCAAATTTAACCCTAATTTCAATTTTCAAATTTATAAAAGTTGTCCAAAAATTATGATAATGAAATTTGTAATTACTTCATCCAAACAAGAATATTTAAAAATGAAGACAATTTAATTGAATTATTTAAATTGTCTAGAATTCTAAATTCTTCAAAAAATTTAGAGAATTTTAAAGTAATTTTATTTGTATTAATCTTTCTACATAATTGGATTGTATGTCACAAAAGTTATAATATATTACATTGCCATTTTTAGTCCAAAAATATGATAGAGGATTAAAATTGAGTGATTTTAAAATGGAGAAATCAATTTCGTAATTGAGTAAATATAGAGAGACTAAACCGTAATTAACCTTATAAATAATAAAGCAAAGATAAAGCGGTCATTGAAAAAAGGAAAAAAAAAGTTAAATTTTTTTAATTCTTATAGAATCAAAAGGTTTCATATTTAATTTGTATTAAATTTTAATCCTCTATAGTATTGCAAGAATAGTCTATATTTGAATTTTTTTTTGTTGCTAAAAATGGATACTTTTAATTCTATAAAATTATTAAACAAATTTGATTTTAATTGCGTGCACACAAAATTTTATGATACGATAAAGTTTAAAGATAATTGTTATCCGAAGACGTTGATTTGATCATGGAGAATAATTTGGTGCATCAATACTTACTTAAAATTGGGAGTAGGGAGTAGGATAAATGAATAACCATATTAACTTTTCTCGTGACAATCTCAATCCTATTATAAGGACAACTATATTGACTCATCCTTTTGTTTTTGAGGAAAGTATATTGACTCATCTTACATTGTTTCAGAATACTTCTAACTTCAAATTCATCAATATGGACCAATAAGAAAATTATTTACTAACATTCTGCAATCAAATTCAATAATGACATGAGTTAGTATCTAGTTTTTGGTCATATCAAGAGCACACAAGAGGCCAAAGCCTCAACATCTAGATCTTTCACGGAACCAAACCAATGATGCATTCAACGTAAATGCGATTTTACTTATTTGTCTCAAGAAATTTTGCAAGTAAAGTTCTAGATTCTACACCGAAAGTATCAAATCACATAGTCAGTTTCACTTGCGTTTTGCTTGTCAATTCTTCAAATGCAGCCAAAAATGCAAAATCTGCACTACAGACACGAAGAAACTCGCCAATGGCAAAATGTTGTTGTCCTTGCCAACTTCTCTTTTGCTTGTTGGCTCGTCTTGGGGCCTGTACTGATGTTTTATAATGTTTATATAAGTTGTTGGATGTATATTATGCATTGCAAGTCAAAAATGCAAAATCTGCACTACAGACCCGAAGAAACTCGCTATTAGCGAAATATTTCGCTAATAGCAAAATTCCCCAGATGAAACTCGCCAATGGCGAAATGTTGTTGTCCTTGCCAACTTCTCTTTTGCTTGTTGGCTCGCCTTGGGGTCTGTAGTGCAGTCCGAGGCTTTTTTGCGATGGTTTCCAACTTTCTAACCCTAAACAACATCTAAGCAATGCACATCACATCGAGCGATTCTTGAATTGAAAATCATGGACAATATTAACATGTACATCAAGAATGGCACAAGAGAGTTAAAGATGTATATTCGGGTAGCGATTAACTAAGAATGGGGAAAGATCATAGAGCCTCGACGTAGACCATCGAGAACTAGAATGATAGCAAGAACCCTAAGTATGTTAAGTTAGGTATGAATTAGCACAAGCATGTAAGTACATTACTGCTAATCGGGTAGGTCACAGATTTGTGGTAAACAAACAAGAAAGTTTAGTTTAAACCTTCATGTATGAACAAGACTTTAAGCAAGATGTAGGTGTCATGTCTCTTGTTATCCATGCCAGGGTGATACAAGAGGTTCACGCCAGGGGGACGGGACACGCTCCGCAAGGTAGGCCCGCACGACACTGAGGGAGTCCAATGTACCTTAGCTAGGTTTTCATCGGTCATGTATGAGATTGTACTTGGGGTTACTCCACCCGATACACTACGTAAAATGAACTCAAATAATATTGTTTGTTCAACGCTAACCTCTAATATAATGAATGAACATGATTATGATATGATTACGATTGGGATATGTTATGAAACATGTGTAGGCCTATGTACCAAGATAAGACTATGAAGTTACACCGTTGACGATCTTAGGGTCTCCCTGATCGTCTGGTTTAGGATTGTGTCATGAATAAGTTATGTTTAGGTCTTGATACATTTAGTGTATCTTGACGTAGCGGTCTTAGGTTCCCTTGACTGCCATGACACATATGATGTATAACAAGACTTGTAAGCTAAGTTAAGAAGAACCCTACGACGGATCTAGTATGCACGACCGTCTAGGTAAGCATGATCCACACACGTATAATCAACCGACAAGTTGTATTGTAGATAAGTGATGACCCTAGGTTTCCCCCGCGGTTACATATAGCCTAGGATTAAGTAGAACTCACTAAGACATTATGTCTCATCCCAATCCTTTTTGTTTTAGATAAGCAGGTTGGTTTAGCAGGATTTAGCAAGCTTGTAGCCGGATGGATAATCAGCAAGTGCTCGTTCGTACCCGCTGCAGGATGTTATGGACTTTAAGGATGTATTTACTACGTTTTGGACGAGTAGTATTGTCTTGTTGATTGTACGAACGCGTATTGTTGTATAAAATATTCATTCGAAGTCTTTATGTTGTAAATTTTAATGTATCCAGTACTAAAGATAACACACTCGCTAAACTTTCTAGATACGTTTAGTGTGGGTGTTACACATTCATACTTTTCTCATTATCCGGTCATGGTGGTTAAAAGAGTATGGTTGTTGACGGTGGATCTTTGCTCTTTATGAGGAAAGTATGTGTGGTTAAAGATGGTGTCAGCGTGGTTCTGAGAGAGCTTCAGTTTATGGCCTCTCCCTGACTAGGTTGAGGTTGAGGAGCTTCCCTGGCTCTCTGCTTTGTTCTTGACGAAGACTCAGGTTGATTCCTGAATCATCTTATGCGATGTTCTTTGCCCTACTGCCAGGATGTTCCTTCCTCATTCTTCTATCTAGGCTTCTCGTCCTAGTTTTCCACTTCCATTTGTTTGTCTAGTTCCCATCTTATTGTGGTCGTTACATGCTCGACCATATCCACCTAAATCTTAAATAGGGTGTTGAAACAACGATCTTCCCTTTCTGCGGATGACCTTGGTGGTAAAAGGTAGACATGGTGGTCTCATCTACATGATCCTCCTTTGGGACATCTATTGGCCTTATTACGAATTCTTTGTCGAAACCAAGATCTGATGATCCTCCCTATTTGTTTCACACTGGGTCGGTTGGTCAACCTTGTTTACTCGACCCTTCAAGGAGGATTTCCTTGCAGTATTTTAGTAGGCTTCACTGTTGGAGTTTGGGCTTGTCCGGTACCCCGACTTACCTCCTATTGTTTATTACACACACACACACATGCAATGTAATTGCAATGATTATTATAAATGATAACTTTGTACCTCCATTGTTGTTGAAACTTTGAGTTTCTTTGTGATCTGGTTGTGATAAGCTAGGCCACGTTCATTGATATCGCTGGGCAAAACCATGGGCTTATTGGTGGTTGATCAGGTATGCGTAATCATCCAAGGTGTAACTTATCTTCCTGTCTAAGTGAAAACCAGGTACGAGCTCAACGTTTACTTTTGTTCCCACAGTGGCTAGCCGTTTAAGAACGGGGTCACCTTGGGAGGTTTGGTATCTTTGACCACTCCATTATAGCCATGCGTTTAAGAACGAGGTTGAATTGGGAGGTTTGATTTCTTTGGTCGCTCCATTATAGCCAATCCGTTTAAGAATAGTATCGACTTAGGAATGAGTCTCTTTTGGCTGCCCCATTATAGCCTATCGCATTTAAGAACGAGGTTGACTTAAAAGCGAGTCTTTTTCCCTCCATTTGAGCTCAAGCTCGTGGCTCCAGCTAGGATTATGTAGTCCTACGAATAAGAAATATTTCCAACAAAACTATAAAACGACAATTCCTTTATTCATATTCACAAGATGTTATGTACAGTGTATTTAAAAGAGGTAGGATGATGTTCCTGCTCAAGGATAGTTATAACTTTTTTTTAAAAAGAAATTGGAACTTAGTATCGTCTTTGGGACTTCTCGTTGGTTTCTGGATGAAGATCAAAAGCTCGACCTTATGGGATGTTGCCCGAGCGTATGTCTCCCTTTTTTTTCCATGGGAGTCGTGGTCTCCGGTCTGAACATGTATTTTGTGCTTGGTTGTAATGGAATTCGACTAAACTGGTTGGTCAGAAGGGCATGTCCCTTTGGTTTTTCAAGTTCTCTAATCGTGGGCACCTCCAAACTCTGTTGCAGGGCCTTTTGGAAGGGCCATTCTCCTTAATGTATGTTGGTCGGCCGATGATGAAATTGTATATTGATTTGCAAAGGGGAGACCGATAACTAGACTTCATCAGTTTAGCGAGATTTTTCTTCATCGCTAAATGTAACGAGGAGATTTAGATGTCCCTAAGGGTGGGTGATCGTCCCATTATAACCTGAGTATATTTGTTCCTTGTGTGATGCTAGGACGTCTCTTGTGAAATACAATTTTGTGAATATCTCCTCGTACGTTACATCTAAAGAGCTTCATTTGTCCACTAAAATTTTGGACACGTCGTGGTTGGCTATCATCGCTATGATTATGAGCGGGAAGAATTTGTTAGGAGCTAATCCCATTATCTCGTTCTCGCTAAGTCTGATTAATGGGTGACTTGATGTTTTTGGTAAGGTCGTGTCTTCACTTGATTGGACATAGAGCTCTCAACTAATATTTTTTTCATTGTTCCATTCGAAGGTTACTGGGGACGAGGAAATCCATCAATGATTAAGTCGATGAAAGGGTTATGAAAAGATGGAGCGTACAAACATGAACATTCCTTTCCTAGGGTCTTCTTCCTTTAGAGCCTCAGTATCTTTGTTCTCCACGACCGCTATTGATTTCCAACGTGGATCCTAACATCGATCAAGCGACTTTTTCCTTTTGGATGACTCGCTCCTCCTTGATGATTTTTGAGGTAACTCTTTATGCATATGTCTATTGTGAATGATCCTGAAGAGCCTGGATTGCGGAACGAAGTGCCATATACGTAGTGGTGGTGTTCACATTGAAGTTTTTCTCAATTACAACGTTGAAGCGGTTACTGGTGGATACGAAACAATTACAACAAAAGGATTTGAGGAAATATGTTGATAATCACCAACCGCCCATCATTCTAGTGCTAATGATTTGTACGAGAACATAGACTTAAGGATGAATCAGTTAGGATACTCGTGCGATGGAGGACTGGTACGGTGGAGGAGATGCTTGGATGAGTTTTCCGATGATGGCTACGATGATGTAAAGAGGTACCTACAAAGCATAGACACACTCTGACGCTCAAGTCAGTATTTTATAGAAAGAGGGAAAAGCGTTTTAAGTTTAGCTTTGAATTTTTTGAGTTTGGATGAATTGATTGTGTACATGGTATGGCAAAGGTGTTATGCTTATGAAGACAAGGTTGTCACGAGACCCAATTCCGTGTTGTGAGGAGCCTAGGTGGTATTGTGCGAGCACCTTTGAGAGGTGTTGTGCCCATCTGTAGGTCTTAGGTAGAGGAGTCGTTGTTAAGCCTTTGACAAGTCACTACTGAAATGTTGAATCCTGAGGTCCAGTCTAGAACACCAGTATTGCAGGGTTCGAAACGGATTGTTGTCATGGCTCTGAGATGGATGGTGTATTATTGAAGGAGGAAGAGGTGCTAGAGTTGGGCATGCTAACCCGTAGGGTTTATTATTTATTTGACTTTGAATATTTAGTTTGGAATATGTGGTATATATGGTTTATGTTGTTCAGAATATTTTGTATACTTTGGATATCGGTTTTTATACAAGTTCAATATTATGATTATGATGTGTAATGCTTTCATTATATGTTGTAGTATTATGATGGATATCGGTTTGTATACATTAGATATGAGTTTGGAATATTATGATTATGATGTGTTACGCTTTGATGTGTGTTGTAACTCGGTGCATGTTTGCCAAAAAGTGTGTTCTCTATCACAAATACTTGTAAACTTTGTGTTGAAACATTTCAGATTATATAATTTTAATCTATATTTTACGATTTCAAATTATATAATCCGAAAGTGTCAACATATAACTACAAGTTCTCTTAGAAACTGGTCTAACGAGGGAATTTGACACAATTCATATTATATGATCCGAAATATTAATATTTTTTTCGGATTATGTTTTACAAAACAATAATATTCCTTATTTTGAAGTAACTGAAGCTTGATAATGTTTGAACCTAGTACAAGAATTAAAGCCATTGTACATAGCTACTTTCACATAGTCAATTCTTGAAATGCAGCCGAGGAGAAGTACCCTTATTGCATTTTGTTATGTAGCTGTCCATAAATTTTGGAAATGAAGTTTCTTTATATTTTGCAGAGTCTTTTTCAGATAATAGTTCCTTGATGGGACCAAAAGTCCTTGTAGTTGGATGATGCAGTGTGCCAAAAAAGCTCGCAAGAGAGACTCTAGGACCTACAATGTTTGCTGGTACTCTATGATGAACACTCTTGAATTTATCATTTGTGATAAGCTGAGATTCAAAAATATTATAAATTAGCCATAAACAAACACTGCATGCAATAGGGACATATACTTAACATTTGTATGAAAGAAGAAAAAGAAAAGACAAAAACATGCCTGCAGAAAATCGCCAATGTTAACAATTAGAGCCTCAGGTATAGGAGGTAGATCAATCCACATGTCCTTATGAAGAAATTGGAGACCACCTACATGATCTTGTAGAAGCACCGTAAGGAAAACGACATCAACATGTTTTGAGGTTCCTAAAGTTAATTCCGGTTCAGGACAGGGTGGATAATAATGGCCAAAAGCATAAAAGCCCTCAGCACAACCAATGTCTGTTAAATAGGTTGAATTCAGACCAAGAGCTTCTGATAGCAACTCAAACAGTAAAGATCCCAGTTTCTTTACTTGGTTCAAGTATTCCAGTAGTATGTCCCTATAAACAAACGAAACAAGCACATACTCAACATTTAGATCATAGGGAAATATAATAAAAAAAAGAAGTACAAAAGAGTTGGAGGCATAATGTGTAGCAAAGCACGACCCATCGAACCTAACGTGGGGCTTGAAACCAGATTGAAAAAGAAAAGGGTGTGTAAAAAGCCGCAAGCATTTTAAATAAATTAGAGACAAGCATGGATAATCACACTTATCTTTTGAGGAATGGTGAATGAACCGACCGCCAACACGGACAAATTTCAATACCAACAACCCCCGTGATTTACAAATCACAGCAAGCATAACAACCCTTCCAAGCCTAATGAACCCAGACCATAACGAGTTATATCTAAGACATCCGAGCTGAGGTGTTAACTACCACAAAACCACTGGTACAGTGGCGGAAACTAAAACGCCTTGCAGATCTCAACAATCTGGAAAGAGCTAGAGATCAAAAGCATGCAAGAAGCAACCACCAACACATGGTGGCATCGATATCATGACAAACCCACCTTCTATACGACGAGGCCGAACTAGAGAAATACCTAGATCGAACTCGCGACACCGGATTCGCTAAGTAATAAAGTAGTCTAGTGGCAGAAAGCCCACCGATGGATACTTACACCAACAATCAATAAAAAATGTGGTTGCAATGACTAGAAACAAAAATGATATGTTTTCCTAAATGGGTGTCAAAGAGAGTGTTAAAAAGAGAATGTCCATAACACTCCTCTTTTGTTAAACCAAAAGACTATAGATAGTTATCAATCATATGATTTTGTCCAAATAATCAACAAGCTCATTGCTAGGTTAAGGATTCTTTAATGAAAGACAAAGTAACATTAATTAGCTGAAAACTACCTGCATACAACTGGCAGGTCTTCTGGTTTAGGGGGAATAGGAGCCATGTTGCAAAGGAAATAATCTTTCCAAGTAGCAGCTGCTGCGGTATATAGAGCAATATTACTATAATGCATAAAAGGTTTATGTTCACGTGTATAAAATTCCTTTTTGACCTCATTATCTTGCTCAAAAAAACTTTTCACCCCATCTTTCATTTTCTTCAAAGTACTCGCTGGGATGCCATGATTTACAATCTGAAAAAATCCAAATGTCTCTGATACATCTCTAACACTTTCAACAACCCTTTTGCGTGCACATGGATCTTCAAGAATGTTGGCAAGATCTATCACAGGAACGTTTGTTGTGTCCCCTAACTCTGATGCCTTCTTGGTGCTATCAGGTGGTTGATAGAAGATACGAGGGACCTTGGTAATCCCTGCATCTACAAGTCCTTTAACACCAAGTTTTGTTTCATCAAAAGCTTTTAGTTCTTTTACTCTTTCTAAATCTTCCATGCGTAGTGACCCTATAATTTCCTTTTCGTCTGGATTACCCTTTGGAGTTTTCTACACGGAATAGTTTTCTGCAACCCAAAAACAAAACGTATAATATTTTTCTGAATGTGCATTACCAAGAAATGAAGAAAGAGATACAGAGTGAAGAAGAGTTACATTTTAATAATATATTCCCTATGTTTTTTTATATTAAAATATTTATGCAAGGTTCTCGAGGGCTCAATAAAGATAAAAAAAAAAAAATGGTTAATTAAGTTTTTAGTCCTTATAAATATTCACAGTTTTGTTTTTAGTCCCTAAAAAATAAGATCACACTTTTTAGTCCCTATAAAATTTTCCATCAGCATTTTTAATCCCTATAAATTTTTCCATCAGCACTTTTAGTCCCTGTAAAAAATTTCCATCAACAGTTTTGATCCCTAAAATGCTTAAGGAAAATGTTACAAGGATTAAAAAGTGTGATTTTATTTTATAGGGACTAAAAACAAAAGTGTGAATATTTATAGTAACTATAAACTTAATTAAACCAAAAAAAAAACTCTATGCTTAAATAATGCTTACAGAAACATGATTTGAATACTTAGTTCTTATAACAACTTGGTCAATTTTGTCAGGTATTTTAATAATATTGTTGACACAAGAATCGAGCTAGATAACAATGAAAGAGAAGGATATTATGCAAATTAAACCTCGGGATATTATGTTTTACACTTGATGAATTAGTTAAGCTGGTGTATCAATTGTGGAAATTAAACCTCCGGATATCATTTTATTTTAATAAAACAAACATTTATTAACTAGTAAAACTCAAGAACATTTGATGGGGAGATAGGGTTTTGGGATAATACTTAGTGGAGATGGAATTTAGGGTCCGTTTGTTACGGATTAAAATAAAAGTGATTTTCACATAAAATAATTTAGAGATTTTATGAAAAATCAGAATCTATTTTGCGTTTGTTTACCACGATAAAAATCACTTTTTTTAAACAAATAATTTAGTTTGTTTGGATACAACTATATAAAAAGGATTTTTTGTAACAAAATTAGTTCAATCTCTTAAATCATATTTTTCTCTCTCCTCTAAAAAAAATCTATTTTTTGAGAAGCTGCTCTTAACAGCTTCTTATTTGAAGCTGTTTTTAGAATTTTTTTAGATTCTGATTTTTTTAAAAAGTTGCAACAAACGGATGCAAAACTCTTAAAAGTGATTACTTTTTTTTAAAAAAAAGTAATTTTTTCCAGAAAAAAGCTATAACAAACGGGCTCTACTGTGGAGGCGAGCACTTTTTTGTCTGGGAGTTGGAGCTTATACATGAGCTCCTCAAGGCACTTCCTTAAATAGGGTCTAAATGCATTGTTGTCAAAATCACGACTTAAATTCCAAAATTCAGGATCTTGCAACTTTACTTGTGTTCAACGATTCAAAACCATTTCAAAATCCCAAAACAGACAAAGTTCTAGTAAAATCGCATCAAAATCGTGAAATTTGTGGCAAAATCGCGTGATTTTACAGGATTTTGAAGGATTATGTGCAATTTATAGTTGCAGGTCAATTTTGATCCGGTTTGTCAATTGACTCGGGTTGGACTCGTGACGGGTTCTATAAATACATATAGATTAAAATTACTATTATATACAAAGGGTCTATGTTCACGAGTGTAAAATTTCTTTTTTACCTCACTATCCTGCTCAAAGAAACTTTTCACCTCATCTTTCATTTTCTCCAAAGTACTCATTGGTATGCCATGATTTACAATCTGAAAAAACCCAAATGTCTCTGGTGCATCTCTAACACTCTCAACAACCCTTTTGCAAGCGCATGGATCTATCAAAGGAATTTTATATGTTGTTGTGTTCCCTGACTCTGATGTCTTCTTGGTGTGATCAGGTGGATGATAGAACATATGAGGGATCTTGGTAATCCCTGCATCAAGTCCTTTTACACCAAGTTTTGTTTCATCAAAAGCTTTGAGTATTTTTACTCTCTCCGAATCTTCCATAGCTTTCTCTACTTCCTTTTCCCTTGTAGTGTACCAGTGACCCTACAATTTCCTTTTCTACACTGTATGTTTCTTTTTGAAATTGCACACACAGTAATGCAAATATGTACAATACATTACAATTGCAATTTTATTTTTAATTATACATTATTAATTTTGACACGAAGGTCGAGCAAGAAAACAAATAATATCAACCTTTCCTAGAAAAAAAAAAATATCAACTTGACAATTGGTCGACTATCTTGTATATATAAATGATACAAGCAACTGAGTAGCAACTAAATAAATGACTATGATATAACCATATAACCAAGGTATTAAGAAACGGCCTGTTACTGCGAAACAGCCACGGCAAAAAGGTATAGATGGTGGTCAGTACTGTTTTTCCCCGTTTTAGTAAAGTGAAAACGCCGTGACTAAACAATGTTATGCCATGAAGAAACTCCGTTGCGGTCTTTGAAAAAGGCAAGGAACAAATTTATTGCCTCGTTTGCTATTTTTTTTATGCCCGTCTCTTCTTAAAACATTAAACCCTAAATTTATTGATGGTTAATTTGATTATTAGAAGAAACAATTCATCACGTTATATGATAGTATAAATAATTTTAAAAAGATTTGTGCAATATTATATTTAATTCACACTGTGAGGACCACAATCTGTAATAACCCTCACCACAACCGTGACCTCAACCTGAAAGTTAGAAAAACAGTTTTGAAGCAAAACACAGTCCTTTTCAGAGTCTGAAACAGAGTTATGCAGCCGATTAAAATCAAATAGAGAGAGAGAGATTCTATTTTCTCCCACAAACCATGAGTTGTCCCGTCCCCTTACACTTCCAAAGTATTTTCACTACAATATCACATATTACAATTTGCTCAAACACACACGTAAGAGAATTCATTTGCTTAATCAAACAGAAAAGAAACTTCTATTGCTCAAATATTTTTTCGAAAAAAAATTGCAAATATTGTTTAGTGGAGGTGTTCCTATTTTAATTGAATTTAACATATTTTTGTTTAATAATTTAAATAATAAACTAAAAGGGATAAAAATAAATTTGAAGGAAAGTAAAAGGGATAAAATTGTAAATGTAATAGCTTAAATGAAACAGAAAATTGGAAGTGAAAAAACTACTCCAAAATCATGTATCTCTTTTATACAAAGATATTGAATATATTTATTTTTTGAGTTGTTCCCTATTAAAATTATCTTAATTATATTTTATAACATTGAGAAAATAAAAAATATGTATAAATTACAAACGATAAAAATAAGATTTTTTCTACTTATACCCCCAAAAAGATTTAGTTGCATCGAAATTTTATTCAATTTTATTATTAATGCCAAAATTCCTCTCAATTGTCAAAAACCCTTTTTCATTAAAATTTATGTGAATCGAGTTTATAGTTGCACACGTAAACTGAGTTTATGGTACTGCACATAAATTGAGTTTGCGAACATATAAAAATTTCAATCATTTCACGTGGTGTTTGAACTCAATTTATGTAGCCTACATATACTCAGTTTACGTAAGGTAACATAAACTCAATTCACATAGAACTTTAAAATTATCTATACTATATATAAAGAAAACAGCTCCTTTCAGCTCCTTTAGAATGACTTTTTCTCTTTTCAAAAATTCCCTCAATTTTAAATACAAACAACACATGTAACAAATATATAAGAATAAATTGAAATATTAAAAAAAAATGTAACAAGCACAATATGACTATATACATTTATGTTTTTTTTTCCATTTATCATTTAAAAGTGTAAGAAACTAGATGAATATATTTATACTTACTTGTTCGTTATCACAATTATACCGTTAAACAACTTTTTCTATAATAAAGATTGTTGTTGGTGTCATTAAAAAACAGAATTTAGATTATATATTTTTGTTATATTGTTGGTGTCATTCAAATAGATAATCATGGTTAGTTTTGTTTGTTATAACTTGAAAAAAAAATTATATTTTTAGTTTTAATGAAAATCAAAATTTGATAAATAAAACACCGTTCATAATTTTCAAACATTAGCGCAATAAAAATAGCGGAAAGACGGACACGTGAGGCCCGTCTTTTCGCTAGTAAACATAAACAACAAACATACGTGAATTCGTGAGAAAACACAAATGATAAAATAAAATTGAATAAAAATCATGAAAACTCATAAAATTATCATTCAGTGATATAAGTTATAGTCGAGGTCGTGGTTGCATTTCTCATAATGTCATAATGTAATTATTTTCTTAATTTTGTAATGAATTTGTTTCTTCTAAGAACCAATTTAACCACTAATAAATTTATGTTTTAATGTATTTGGAAAAGATAAGAGAATAAAAAAACAAATGAGAATAAATTTGTTCTATAATGTTTTTCGCACATGGCCGTAAAGTCGTTTTATCGTGACATAACTATGTTTTGTCGCGGCCGTTTCAATGATTTTTGTTCACTATGTTAAATAAGAGAAAACAATATTGGTTGTTACCTATACCATTTTGTCGCGACCGTTTTCACGATAACATATCATTTTTTAAACATTAATTTAGTTCCGCAATAGAACATAATTAACTAAAGCATGGAAATGTTTGAACTCAACCAAACCACCAAGTTACCTTTTTCAACAAAAATTGTTTTCCTTATTCTTTATTAAGAAATTAATCAAATAAAAGTTCAAGAATTGGAGACATTGTACACCGAAAGCATAAGGTCACATGGTCATTTTCACTTGTATTGTGCTAGTCAAATCCTGATATGTAGCAGAGGAGAAGTACCACTCGAGCATTTTTGTGTGTAGTGGACTGTTAAATCTGAAATTGAAGTTTCTCTATATTTTGCAGGATTGTCTCCAGATAATAGTTCCTTGATGGGACCATAAATCCTTGTAGATGGATGATAACCAGTGCTAAAAAAGCATGCAACAGAGACTCTTGGACCTACGAGATTTGACAGTGCTCTATGTTGAGCACTCTTGAATTTGTCATTTGAGATAAACTGAGATTCAAGAATATTACAAATTAGCCATATCATTAAAGGCCAATAATATTATAAATTCTTGTTAAAATAGAATATAGTTTCCTCTACAACGCTGCAGAGCCGTTTGATTTGATTGTGGTGTTAGATCCATCCAGATCTAAGGCTCTGCAGTGTTGTAAAAGATCCAATTCTTGTAAATGAACAGAAAATTCTGCAATAAGAATAAATGGCCAATATTTGTAGAAAAAGAAAGACAAAAACATGCCTGCAAAAAATCACCAATGTTAACCACCAAAGCCTCAGGTATAGGAGGTACATCAACCCACATATCCTTATGAAGAACTTGGAGGCCACCTATATGATCTTGTAGAAGCACTGTGATGAAATCAATATCACCGTGTTTTACTGTTCCTAAAGTTAATTCTGGTTCAGGACAGGATGGATAATAGTGGCCAAAAGCATATAAGCCCTCAGCACAACCAATATCTATTAAATAGGTTGGGTTTAGACCAAGAGCTTCTGATAGTAACTCAAACAATAAAGTCCCCACTTTCATTACATGGTTCAAGTATTCCAGCAGTATGTTCCTATAAACAAATGAAATAAAAAAAAATAAAAACAAGCATCACACATTTAGGTCATAATGAAGGTCAGAATCAAACTATGAAGCACAGACTCTGACACGAACATCTGAGACGACACTGACACGGACACGTCAACACTGTTAATGTAAAAAGCATAGGACATTGACACCGCTACCTATATATTAATTTATTTCTAAAAGATCTAAATTTTGAATCAAAATACATACATATGCATCTAACTTGAGCAATTAATTACTTCATTAAAACAAGTTCTATAACAAGATACAATAGTATTTTGCCTTTATTTATCTATCTATTATTGAAAAATTTAAATGCATTGTAATCAACTTTAAAGTCTATAACTCCTCGTTAATCAACATTTCTCACACATCTTTAACCCCTTGAATCTACTATGTGTAGAAGCAAAGAAAAAAATCCGTATATTTGTTTGAGTTGTCCGACACGCCTCATATAAGTGTTATATAGGTGTCGGACACGGTCCAAAGAGTGTCAAAGTAAAGAAAAAAACAACTTATTTATGACACATGTTCGACACATGTCGTACGAGTTCATAGAAGTGTCGGACACCAACGCGTGTCAGACACCGCGACACGCCTAATCCTATTGGTGTCCGTGCTTCATAGAAATCAAGTATATATATATATATATATATATATATATATGAAAGATAAACCATCACAGTAGTAAAAAGTGTAGAATAACATTAACAAGTATGCATTGGGGATTCATTACATATTTACATTGCTGAAAAGTACCTGCATACAGCTGGTAGGTCTTCTGGTTTGGGGGGATTAGGAGCCATGTTACAAAGGAAAGTATCTTTCCAAGTAATTGGATCAGATGTATGTAGTAGATTATAATTACTATTATACTTAAAGGGTTTTCTTTCACGAGTGTAATATTTCTTTTTGACCTCACCATCTTGCTCAAAAAAACTTACCACCCCATCTTTCATTTCATTCAACGTACTCACTGGGATGCCATGATTTACGATCTGGAAAAATCCAAATGTCTCTGATGCATCTCTAACACTCTCGACAACCCTTTTGCGTGCACATGGATCTTCATCAACGTTAGCAAGGTCTATCACCGGAATAGTTGTTGTGTCCCCTGACTCTGATGCCTTCTTGGTGCTATCAGGTGGTTGATAGAAAATACGAGGGACCTTTGTAATCCCTGCATCTACAAGTCCTTTAACACCAAGTTTTGTTTCATCAAAAGCTTTTAGTTCTTTTATTCTTTCTAAATCTTCCATCCTTTTTGATTGGATTAGCCTTTGGAGTTTTCTACATAGAATAGTTTTCTGCAATCCAATAAAGAAATATATACTTCTTTAGTCCCGCAATAGATGACCTATTTAAAAATGTGCAATTTTGATCTAACTTACTTTGACTGTATTTTTCTACTAATATACATAGATAAATAATATCATATAAGATGTTGTTAGATTCACCTCAATCAGTATTTTCAAAACAATAAATATTCATAATTTTTTCTCATATATTATTCAAGATATTTAAGTTCAAAGTTATGCATTGACATGCGTAATAAAATCAACTGTGTCAAGTATCATGGGACGTTGGAGAGTAATATTTTTCTGAAAGTGTATGAAGAAAGAGACACAGAGTGAAGAAAAGTTACATTTTAATAAGAGGAATGATATTTTGACAACCATTTTTAACAACTTTGGTGACAACTCTCTCTTATACTTTTATTGTACTTTTATTCTCTCTCTTCCTTTTTCTCTCTCTATTATTATTGTCAAATAAGAATGGAGGAAAAAAGTTGTCATCCAAAGTTGTTTGAAATTGGATGTCAAAATATCATTCATCTTTTTAATAATATGTTCCCTATGTTTTTTATATTAAAAAAATTATGCAAGGTTCTGGAGGGCTCGTTAAAATAAAAACTAAAACTCTATGCTTAAATATTAAGTACATTAACATGAGTACAGAAACATTAAAATAACATGATTTGAAAACTCAAATTTTCCAGGTATTTTAATAATATTTTAGACACAAGAGTCGAGCTAATCTTTATCTTTATTTTTAAGGTTAATAGGTCTTTACACCCTGTAATATATGCCAAACAAAAACCAATTTTATTTTTTTTCAAGAAATTTTCGTTTTTGTTTGGCCTATTAAGGGGGTAAATCAAAACAAAAATATTTTACAGGAGGTAAATCAAAAAAATATTTTACAGGGGGGAAAACCAGAAATGGCCTATATTACAGGGGGGTAAAGACCTATTAACCCTTATTTTTATCTTTATATAATGCTCCCTCCGTCCTAAAATGTAAGTAAAAGAAACTCAATTTCTTTGTCACAAAATGTAAGGGAAAAAAAAACAAACATTGATCCTATTTAATTTTGTTTTTAAAAAAATTATATTTTCCAAGAATAACTTTTGTCTATTCTAATGAAATTAAATTTAAATTACATTCAATTTTCTCTCTCTTGTATTTTCTCCATAACAAATAGCCAATGAAAATTGTTTTTACATCTTCCTATAAAACTTATTCCAAAGAAAACAAAAAAAACTATACTCCAAATTCTTATGTTTTAGTTTTCTTTAGACTAAAATATGGTACTCGTCCCTGCAAATATGCCTCGTTTAAGTTTTGGTCCTTGTAAAAAAAAATTTGTTTTTGGTCCCTGCAAAATTTTTTGTTTTTTAAAATAGTCCCTCTAGGGACTATTTTCAAAAACAAAAAATTTTGTAGGGACCTGTTTAAAAAAACAAAATATTTTGCAGGGACCAAAAACTACAAAATGGGTCCAGTCATCATGTGCCACGTATACAAATCATCACAAAAATGGGGTCAGAGACTATTTTAAAAAACAAAAAATTTGCAGGGACCAAAAACAATTTTTTTTTACAGGGACCAAAACTTAAACGAGGCATATTTGCAGGGACGAGTGCAATAATTAAGTCTTTTCTTTATAAGTGTGATTTTTTTTACATCTCTATAATACATGCATGAGAGATGAGGTTCAAAGCGAGACATTCACTTATTCATAAATTTCTAACAACTAATTACTTGCTAAATAAAATCATTTTGCTGTAGCAAAAAAATTCTCAATTTCATCATGTTTTCATAAAAAAAATAAATACTAAAACAGAACCAACGATATTCATTTTTGAACAATATTCAATTTTTTTTAGATCAATTTGATATTTTTTATTTCGAGACCGGTGTTCAAAATTTTTTTCTCAAATTTCAAATTGCAAGTGGACCCCAAACCCTCTGTCTGCACTGAACTTATAGTGGCTTATTTCAAATGAAATAATAAGAATAAACGTAGTTGAGAGGTTCTTACTAAAAGTGTTTCTTAATCTCATAAATTGTGATAGACGTGTTAGACTATAAGAATGAAAGAAAAGAAAAAGACATGGTTGCATAATAAAGGAAGTGTAAGTAAAAATTTACAAATATGTTAATGTTTAGTCGTGTCAAATAGTTGTGGTGGATTGAAGTTTGATGCCGGGACGCTAATGATAACTGTTGGTGGGGACTTGTAAGTAGACGTGTTGGTTATTAATTTCGAGGGCTCC
>Ga0315913_1003226_pt1 | contig 19561 bp, 11 predicted proteins | sample MpolsnodulesMG_FD_207736 | JGI IMG/M metagenome (GOLD analysis project Ga0315913, IMG submission 207736) | Medicago polymorpha root nodule microbial communities from Los Angeles, California, United States - small nodules | ecosystem: Host-associated > Plants > Roots > Nodule | place: USA... | reverse complement strand
ATATTTCTAGTGCTTATTTCGCTCACACAATTATGTACCCCCATTAATTAAAGATACACCCCCACTATATAATCTAAGGTCAAAAATTGGGGTATGACACCTTTATATATTGAATAATACTGTCTTAATGGTTTTCTTATATATTCAGCTAGTAGGAGATGATTTTGGAGAATTTCTGAAGCAAATAGGAATACATGTTTTGGCACTTTGTGGTGATTATGGAATTGAAGAAGATTTTGAAGTTTACTTGCTAAATGATCACAAATACACAGCAAAACTTGAAATCAAGTGGGATAAATTCTGCAAAGCTAACAATTTCAAAATTGGCCAAAAAATTCGCTTCAAATTCAACATGTCTGAACGCACAATCTGTCATGTGTATCCACTGCTTCCATCGGCTTCTGCATCAAATGCTTATGTTTAATCTATTACCTATCTCTTTTTCATTATGTTTGTTATTTCCATTTTTAATTATGCAATGTTTGTAATGAACCTACTATTATATTGTTGTCAACTATGTAATATTATTTTTATTAACTTAATGTAATGTCTTAGTTGTGTTAAATTGACCACGCTTTTATTTACACAATATAATTATAAACATATTAATTCAACTATCATACAAGGATGTAATGTCTTAGTTGTAGAAACACTTTTAAAAATTAAAATAACTAACTAAGTAAATCAATTAAATTACATCTCAACACAAAATTACATATATTTCCCACTACTTCCAAATTAATTCACTTCGATACATAAATTTCTTCATAAAAGACTCATACTTTATTTTATACCCACGCAGCAAGACAAACATATAACCTACGAGTCTCAATTTCAAAGTTAAACATTACAACAAATCCAACATCAAATTTCTTCAATGTCATATATTCAAACCATCCGTTGCCAATATACTTAATACTTTCATTTCGCCGATTGATATAAATCCTACATGCATATGTCTTCTGTGTTTCTTCATCAATCAGAAGTAAATTATTGTCGCCGTTAATGTTTAGTAGATCACCAACATGTTTTGGAAAGTGCTGCAAAAACAACAACATATATATTAATATATTAATACATAATACATTTTTAATAAAAATCACCTTACCATGACTCCTTTCCCATTGATGCATGTCTTGTTTAACTTATAATTCCACACAATTGGAGGCATCCCACCAATTATTCAATTCCTTTCCCTGTTTTTGAACTTCCACCAAACAAATATATGCTCAAACTAATTCGACTCGGTTAATATAAGAACAAACCCTCACCCTTTTATGTATGATTATAAAATTAAAGTGTCCTATGACCGTAAGGAATCTCTTACACTATGTCACTTTATATGCCTAATTGAATGGTCATTTCATGTAAGGAATATATAACATTGAAAGCATCTTAAGCATGGCAATTTAAGATTCTCTTTTAACTCAAGTATAGACAATTCAACTGCAAAAGTTTAAAATAAATTTGTTTTTTATCCGTAAGACATATAACATAAGAATAGTTATCATTACTTTAACATTTCACAACTAAATTTTCAATTATGGAACGGATAGACTATGAAGGATATCTTCTAAAATTTCTTACTTTTTTTTCTTTACATTTCATCATTCAAATTATTCTTTAATTATATAACTAAATAAAAAATACAATTTAACCAAATAAAAACACGGTCAATTTTGCAATATATTATTTAAATGTGGGATTTTTTTTGATTTACTATTTTAATGATACATAAATATTATAGTACAGAACCAAACTATACTATAAATACATCTAACCTCTCATACCCAATCACCTTCGTCATTAAAATAATAATCATTAAACTATAGCAAATATGGAGTCAAGTTCATCATCTCTTAGTGAAGTGCCTATCAATGAAAGATTTGTCCAATGTAGCTTAGCTCCTTCTTTGAAATCTAATAGACCATCTTTCATAGTTGTTTGCACCGAAGTAACTAGCATTTAATTTATTTCTATATTTTCCTACATAACCAACTATTTTTCTTTTTAACTCTTTTAAAATTAACTAACATTTTCTTATTATTATGACAGATCATTTGTGAGTTAGACCCAATCTTTTTTGCACAACATTATGATGAACTCGATGCATACTGGATTTTACAAGATGGTTATGGAAATTGTCATCCAGTTGAATTTAACAAATCTATGACAATACCAATACTTACCACCGGTTGGCACGAGTTTAGACATTTTTATCATGTCACATTCAATCCACTAATGTCTTTCACATATTTAGGGAATAGTCAATTTTAAATAAATTTTTTCAATGGTTCGACACCAACAAATGAATATCCATGTTACCATAGGTTAACTACTTGCATTACTCGAGATCTGACATTCCAACTGACAATTCCAGATAAATATTCGATGAATTCCAAATTGGTAATATTCTTCTTCTTTTCATGTACTTATTTATTTTTTATTTATTTCAATTTCAACTTTAGGGAGCTTTTTACAAGTCAAAAACCATCAAAATATGAGATTATGTGGATCATCAAACACTATTACAGTATGTAAATTGTTATTCACAAATGATCCAGCTATAAATAGCACAATTGTTTATATTGGAACTGGATGGACAAGATTCTGCAAGACCAATCGCATACAACATGGTCAACATCTAGAGTTTAAGTGTGATGCTATTTTGGCAAAAAACATCGTTATTGTATTTAAGCTTTCTAGAATATATTAGAATTACTACCAATTGTAATATTATATTATAATTTTTATTTATCATCGTTTTTTTTCTTCTTATATTGAATAATGTTTGTGTTAAAATCATTTTAATTTTACTATTACTTCCTTCTATTGTATCTATCAAATTATTCAATTTTTACTTAATTACTCTATGATTTGGAGGGTTTACGTAACATACAATATTAATCTGCTTCAAAAGTGGCACATTAATGTTGTAGAACCAATGGATGTAGGCTCAAAATTAACAAATAAACCCGATCCATAATAATACAAAACATTGTCTTTTATTCTTGGTTACTTTGTTGCCGCCCCTTTACACAATTTTAGCACAAGTTCCCCAACCAAACATACCAAGCTTTCAACAATGGTCCCTACAGGATACCATATCAGGTTATATTCTACTTAAAAGACATCATATATCAGACTTATTATACCTACTATTAACATTTATTAGAACTAATTATCCAATAAATATTCAATTATATTATCATTCAAACTTCAGCTGAGACAAACTCATATATTTACCTTCTTTTACTTAAAATAATCTTTTAATTCACATGATAATACTATTCAATACAGACACAGTACAAATAAAATATGCTTTGTTGATAATATTCCAAATAACTATAAGACAAATTAACTGCACGTCTTATACATTGAAGTCTGCGACATTATTCTGTAGGAACCCATTTATTTACCAATTATTTCAAATTATATTTTTTTACATACATTATTTTCAGACTATCCACTTACAAACATGTCTGAATGAGTACCTTCTTTTATGCAAACAATACCATTTAATTTTTCCGATCATAGGCTTTGTTGAAACAGGAATCTGATGGGATAAATCAAACCTATCCTTTCAACACTGTAAAAATATAACCATGCTTGCTGTATACTATAACTGCATCTATTAATATTCTCTGTTTTTATTCCATGTCAGTCTTTTTTTTTTGTTTTTACTCCATGTAGAACACGCAAAGAAATTGCCGCACAGCTTTAGTTATGCACCTATTAACACTACTATAAGATAAAAACATATTCTATATTTTAAAATTTACTATATATATCTACTCATTAATATCAACATTTTACTACTGCAAATCCACAATAAATCATCCAAACATATACAAAAACATGGTTGCTCTAAATGGACCACTTGATCATTGCTCAACTGTGAAAATGGATTTCAAGGTATGAGTTCAATATTGATTCTAAATACATTATAAACTAACTATTTCTTTGACCTGTTAAATTTTTTTTTTTATACATGTCATACTAACTTTTTTTCTTTGATTTTCCTAACAGCTTAATGTTGAAGTTGAGGCAATTTTTGTGGAGAAATTCACCGAAGATTTCAATGACAAATGGAACATCTTTACACAGGAAGGAACAATTATCTCACTTGAATTAAACAAATTTTTTTATAACCCTACTATAACCAATGGTTGGAATGTACTCAAACAATACTATAATCTGCCAAACAATGTTTATGTTCAGTTTGCCTATTATGGAATGAATATATTCAAAGTAGTAGGGTTTCATGTTGTTACTTGTTTGCTACAACTACCACCTTTTCATACTAGATGCTTCAGACAAAATGAATCCAAATACTTTGATATGAAACTTTGGGGCAGTGGCTTGAAGAAAAACAATATGGTTAAATATTATTTGTTAGCTTTTAATTAATACCAAATTTAATAAATTCTTTATGTTTTCTTTTTCATATTTATTAATAATTGTAATCTCTTTGTGTTATTTTGCAGAAATTACAGCAAGATTTTGCAAAATATTTACAACATAATGTATGTGACAGTATTATCTTATGTGGAGATAATGGAGAATATCAAAATTTCAATATCATAATCGAGAACAATGATGGCAAACAAACAACAAAATTAGGCCCTTTGTGGAACAACTTTTGTCGAATTAATCAATTTCAAGCTGCTTACACAATCAGATTTAAATTTTCATTCAATAGTTACGATGTTTGTCATGTCTTTCATTTAAGATAGTTATTATGTGTAATAATTTCTATGATAAACAATCCTATGTTTGCTTATGTAACCTAATTTATGTATTTTAATTCTATTTCATTTTATCAACATTATATATAAGTCTTCATTGCCTACTGACATACAAGTTTAATCAAAATTTTATTTATTTTCCATCAACAATCTCATGGGCTAATTATATCAACCAGCCCAACATAATTTCTTATGTTCAATTTAATAAATTTACCCCCTATTCATTTAACAATATTACATTTTTGCTTCACCAATACATATATCAAATTTTTCATTGTTATATATGTTACATACTCAATATATTATAATTTACTTATTACTCAATATTTTCATGCTCAAATTTTTCAATGTACCCGTGCGCTAGCACGGGTTTTTTTACTAGTTGGATCAACATATAAAATTTGACAATTTAGTTTTTGCTTAAAATGTTTATTTATTTTTGGTACAGATTTTTGCTTAAAATATTTAAAACAGCTTTATGGTTTGTAGAGTACTTACATTTTTTTCATACATTGATAACAAAAATTAAACCTAAATTTTTGTAGAATTAAATAATTATCAATTGGATCAACAAATAAACTTTGTCAATTTAATATTTGCTTAAAATATTTATAAAATTTAAGAACTAAATTGTGTGTCCACCACTTAGTATTTTTTTTCCCCTCTTTGCCAGGGAAGGAACCGAGTTAGCAGAGGTTTGGATTGCGAAGATCGAAGTAACCAACCACTTAAATTGATAGTTCCCCTCTTTCTTCCTCCATTGCCGTCGTAGTTCGTCGATCGTCGCTCTCACCTTCCACCAACGCTCATACAGTAAGTTATACATTTCCTTTCTTAATATTATGTTTTTTGGACCATAAATATGATGAATTCGATGTGAAATTAAATTCAAAACTTTAGTATAAATTTCCTTTTCCCCTAATTTATCAATTCACTGTTCGTTCTTCAGTATCACCAGTAGATTTCAGTTAGGGCACGGGTTTTTGGTAACAAGCACTTTTGTTCCTGAATGTGAATGTGTTGAATGTATCAAAATTGCAAATACATCCTCACTGGTCACCGTTGTTTGTAATTTTATGAACTAAGTTGACTAAATCAAAATGACTAACTAACGAGACTCTTGCAATTTCAATACACTCGTAGACTATAATGACACTGTCTCACATGTTCGGAAACTGTTAAAGAGTCCCACATTAGTTGGCCTGAATAAGTAGCTGTTTATAAATGGGGCAATCTTCAACCTTACAAGCTGGTTTTGTGGGACTGTGTTAGGCCCAAGCCCAACCACAGTAAACCAAAATGAATGTTTACCTTTTTAAAATATGTTTTCCAACTCAACTTATATTAACTAGATTTGAAGGTGACTTTGCATTTTTTGGATATTTGCTCTTTTATCTTTTAAGTCATTTTTATGTAGGGAAAATATGGAGATAAATGAATGTCAACCAATTGAAACCGATGAGCCTAGAGATATTTATCTCGGTCAAGTTGTAAATAGCAAAGATGAAGCTTATGACTTATACCAAGAGCATGCTTTCAAAACAGGTTTTAGTGTAAGAAAGGGGAAGGAGTTATATTACGATAATGAGAAAAAGAAAACACGTTTGAAGGACTTTTATTGTTCCAAACAAGGGTTTAAAAACAATGAACCTGATGGTGAAGTGGCTTATAAAAGAGCAGATTCAAGAACAAATTGCTTAGCTATGGTCAGATTTAATGTGACCAAGGAAGGAGTGTGGAAAGTTACCAAGTTGATATTGGATCACAATCATGAATTTGTACCACTTCACCAAAGATATTTGTTGCGTTCTATGAGAAACATGTCAAATCTCAAAGAAGACCGCATAAAGTCTTTGGTGAATGATGCCATTAGAGTTACAAATATTGGGGGTTATTTAGGGAAAGAAGTTGGTGGAGTTGACAAACATGGTGTAATGTTGAAAGATATGCACAATTATGTCTCCACTGGAAAGTTGAAATCTATCGAAGCTGGAGATGCTCAATCTTTATTGAATCACTTACAAAGTAAACAAGCACAAGATTCCATGTTCTATTACAGTGTACAGTTAGACCATGAATCACGTTTGACCAATGTCTTTTGGAGAGATGGTAAATCTGTAGTTGATTATAATTGCTTTGGGGATGTTGTGATTTTTGACACTACATATCGTAGTAATAAATACAACTTGATTTGTGCCCCCTTTGTTGGTGTAAATCATCACTGGCAAAATGTCATGTTTGGTTGTGCCTTGTTATTTGATGAAAGTGAAGTTTCTTTTGCTTGGTTGTTCAAAGCATTTTTGGAGAGTATGGGAAACCAACAACCAAAAACAATCTTTACAGCTCATCATCCAGTCATGGCTAAAGCTATTGGAGAGGTAATGCCAAATGCATGTCATCGTTTATGTTTATGGAACATAGCTAAGAATGCTCCTTCACATTTGGGTTCTCTCATTTCTGATCAAAAATTTCAAAACTTGTTTAGTAAATGCATGGAAGGTTGTGATTCAGAAGAAGAATTTCAAAGAACTTGGGATGAGATGATGAATGTGTATAAGCTTCAAGATCATCAATGGTTGATCAATATGTATGAAATTCGCCATAAGTGGAGCACTGCTTATAGCAAGAATGTATTCTCTGCTGGCATCAAGTCCTGCCAAAGGATTGAGAGTACAAACAATGTGTTGGAGGAGATTAGAGAGAAAACAACAACTCTCACACAATTTTTAGTGGCATTTGAGAAGATGTTGAAAAATTGGCGCCGCATAGAGGTTGAGGAGGAATTCAAAAACAGCCAAAGTACACCTCCTCTTGTTATAAATATTAGTGAAACATTACGGCATGCATCTACGGTATATACTCACAAAGTCTTCAATATTTTTCTAAATGAGTATCTTGAAGGAACAGGTGGAAGCACTTCTATAGAGATTAGTCAATCTAATAATCTGTCAAATCATGAAGTCATGTTGAACCATAAGCCTAATAAAAAATATGTGGTGACATTTGACTCTTCCAATATGAAGATTAATTGTAGTTGCCGCAAGTTTGATTCAATGGGCATTCTTTGTAGTCATGCTTTGCGGATTTATAACATTAAAGGTATTTTAAGAATACCTGACCAATACTTCTTAAAAAGATGGTCAAAAAATGCAAGGTCCGTGATTTATGAGCACATGCCTAGGGGCATGGGAGAAGATTCTACCTCCAATTCAGTGATCAATGATGATGATGCCGGTATTCTTTATCGCAATGCTATTATGAAGTCATTCTACCATCTAGTTTTGGAAAGTCAAGACAGCAAAGAAGCTCAAAATATTATGTGGAAATTACTTGATATTGGGGTTGAGAGGGTGCGAAAAGGTGTTGGCAAGGCCAATTTAAATTCAGATGTAGAAACAATGGAGACAAATGTCAATGAAAATGAGGAAACATGCTTCAGACCAATGGTCTGAATTGATATATTTTTGTAACAGAGAAGGCAGTTAATTCGTCTATGGGTGAGAAAACCAATGTTCTCAATTGCATGAACAAACCTCCTAAGTTGTTTATGCTTATTTTGAATGTGCTTCCGCATGTTGATATATTGTAAGTTTTATTGGTTTAATATTACTCTACAATTATATTATACTTGATAGTACTTTTTTTTATCCTTTGATAGGAATATCATCCTTAATTACTCCACCATTGCTATTCTATTCAATAACATGTTGCAAGAAATGAACTCTTGTCATTATTTAAGTCACTATATAGATAATGGATAAACAATATATGTAATTTAACATTTGCACTGATTTCTTTTGTAGCAGAGATCTTAAAATTACTGTTGGTTATCTGAAAGTAGCAATTCCCGTGAAGGGAAATGCCAATGTGTTCATAGGATGGAAGTTTGAAATTATATGATGGCAATGACAATATTTTGTTCTATATTTGTTGCTTAAGCGAAGTTTGAGTTTAGAGTTTTGTGTTATATACAGTTACAGTATAAGCTTAGAATCTGTTAAACCTTCACAAGGCCAATAGATGTTCAGAGTTTTGTGTAGAAATGCTGTTTATGTTTTATCATGTCAGAACCCATTGTGTCAATGACAGATTTTTAATTTGCTTCTTTTAACAAGAAAAGCTCAAATGGCATCTGGACCTTGGAATTATCATTTTTCATTTAGAATTGCAAACTTTAGCATTTCTTTGCATATGGACCTCGAAGTTATCATTACATACTGTTAGATGAGTTGTTTTGCCCAGAACACCATTGCTGAGAAGAGGGCTATAGGATATATTGCTCCAGAGGTGTTCTGCAGAAATTTTGGTTGGCTGTTTCATAATGGCATAATCTTTTTGGAAATATTTGGCTCAAGAGAGTATTGATCATGACTTGTTATATTTTTTTTTGTCAAGTAACCCAGTGGTTTGAAATTCACCTTTTTAAGGTGAATAAGTGAGGTGTATAGGGTTCGAACGTCAGCCTCTGCATATAATATGCAATGTGAGTTAAGCTCACGGGGGATGACTTATTGTTATATGTTACAAAATATAAATGTTTGTTTTTTCAAAATAATTATTATATCATTTAATGTGTAATTTTGACTTTGGTATTTGAATTTTAGTATGGTAGTTTGTCAGAAATTCATAAAACTACTAGCCAAAGAATATTAAGTCGGAATGGGATCATTATACATTCATCTAAGGTAGTTGTTGGACAAATTTGAATTGAAAATAATTAAATCCACTAAGCTGATCTGAGGAAGCAATTGTTGCAGCAGCATGCGTAACTGGTTACTCTTGCCCATTAGTTTATTAGGTGCTGCTTCTGCTTTGCCCTTTCTCAATTATTGGAATTTTCTGCCAAGTTAGATGAACCATAATTTTTATGGAATGCTCTCTTTGTCTTAGCATACGTGTGATCAGATTAGTACCACATTTGAAAGCAGTAGGACACTTGTGCAGCTGTGATTTTGCTTATCATAAGACTTGCTTGAAATATATGATACATACTTTAATCTTAACTTTGCTATGCTACTTTGATACTATTTGTAGTTACTCACGAGAAATATCTTTCAATATATTGTTTAAGAATATTTTTAAAATGAATTTTGCTTCATGTGAACATTTGTAGGATATTAAGTTTTCATCCTATGTAAATTTTCTATAGAAACTAAATCGATGATTATATAGTCAATTAACTATAGATTCTAGTAGTATTCGTGTTTTTTCTTTAACAGTAGTACTTGTGTTGAACAGCCAGATTTTATCTTGAGGTTCGAAACCCGTATTGGTTACCTCGAGGTTCATTTATTGAATCAGTTTATTGTGCAGTTGTGTTATTCTTCAAATTTCAAATCGTGTTTTGGTGAGAAAATCATGTGATTTAACTGTGAAAATTGTTGAAGAGAATTCAGGTTTGATTCATGTTGATCCATGTAATTTATCTTTCTAAAATGCAAATGCCGTCTCCTGCATCAGTTATACCTAGGTTGATGCTTTACAAAGGGTTTGTGCCATCTGTGCAATTTTTGTCCTTGATTGTTTTTAATATTGTGAAGACAGTAATTGGAACATGTCTTGTATCTAATTATTTGTCTCGAGTTTGTGATTTTAATAGTAGTTTGAGGGATAAAAAGGTGCAACATGCAATTGTGTTGAAGCCAGATACTTTGATATTTAACCTTTTTCTTGATGCTTGTGTGAGGCTTAAGTTGTGTTTGAAAGGACTCCGTCTGATTGAGTTAATGCTGCAGATGGGGACAGTAGCTGATGCACACTCAATTGTGATAATTTTGCAGATTATGGATATGAATGGTTTGAGAGATGAAATGATGGAATTGAAATGTCATATTGATGGAGTTTCGGCTGCTTATGTTCAGCATTATCGTCAATTTAATGATAGTTGGTCGAGCTTGCACTTTAAATTTAATGACATTGATGCTGCCGCTAAGCTTGTTTTGGATATGAATAGCTCAAATAATTGTGGCAGTTATGAAGAATATAGGAATCACTTATAAAAACCTTGCTTTATTGTTGTTGGATCACCAAACCTTAAGAATGCATTAAAGATAAATATAGAGCCTGAGCTACTGCAGAAAGACTGCTTAAAATGGAAGGTAGAGAAGGTCTTTTTTTTTTTTTTTTTTTTTTTTACAATGGTGGAAACTTGCTCTTAGTGATAGAGCTTTGGCCAAGTTTATCATTGGTTACAAAAAAAGAATTAGTGAACTTTCAAAACTCTTACTTAGCATTCAAGGGGAACCATACTCAGCGTCAGCGACAGGATCCGGGTTGTGCTCTGATGTGATCAGTGCTTGCATTCAGATGGGATGCCTTGAGTCTGCTCGTGACAGTTTGGACAACCTAAGTCTTGCCCTTATAGTTTGTGTTCTAATGTGAACATTTTGTAGGATATTTAGTTTTCATCCTATGTAAATTTTATATAGAAACTAAATCGATGATTACGTATAGTAGTACTTGTGTTGATCGGCAAGATTTACACTATCTAAATATTAAAGCATGTTACAATAATCCATATATGCAAACATTTCAGATCTTCAAAGAAAAGGCAAGGAACATAAGAACTTGAATTATTAACCTCTACCTCGTTTAGCCACTAAAGGCTTGAATAAAATCAAAACCACTTTATCAGAAAAGTGGCATATGGTGGTATACAACCTGGATATGATGACAATCATACTGATGAAACATTCCTTAAAGGAATGGTTATGAATGCTAAAGGTGATGCTGGACACGTTTTCCATTTCAGAATATTTATGCACTGATTGTTGCTCTTGTTGTGTTCATTGCATATAATTGACACAATTGCTAAACCATTTGGTTTCTGCCAAGTCAATTTATTTACTAAGAGGCAAATCCACAAGAATCAAGTCCTCAGTAAATTTACTAGACTCCTTTTCATTTGGTTTATAAATGTCACCAAAATAATTTAAACTCCTACCACAAAGCTAATACCTCATAGACAATGTCTCTCACGTTCATTCCTACAAGAGTAACTTATTCAAAAAAAAAAAATTCCTACAAGAGTAACCTAACAAATCAATGTTTTCTGTTACACACCATAGATCATCAATGGATCATCTTTTGACATAACTAATTTCTCTTTTTGTTGGATAACTTCACCGTGGATAAACATTCACAACAAAATACACAAACCCTACCACTCCCAACCCTAAGCAGACCCCTACAAATCCAATTACTTCAAGACTAATGATTTAAATTGTAGATCCAAAAGTATAGCCAAGAGAGGTCAAAAGAAGGTAACTTATTCTTATTCTTGATTATAGAAAAGATTTATCTATTCTTATTTCCAAAATTGATCAGTACATATACATTACTACAAACAAATATATTAACATATATCTCAGAAAGGCAGAAACAGTAGCAATTCTGAAGGAGCAAATGTTGTTTTAATCAAGAATTATTCGATGAAAAAGCAACCATTGTCTCAATGAACTCGATAGCAGATATCAATCTTTTCTTTCAGCAATTGGCATACACCTCAACCAAAACCAACTAAACAACACAAATAATAGACTAAACAAGCAGAGAATAATGTAATTGCCTTTAACACGAAGTGATCTAGTTCCTGGCTCTCCATTTTCGTGCTCCAATTCATGTTGACACTCATCTTCACTCTCAGTGGCATAGGTAGCATCAACACCTTCATTACAAGTGTTAAAAAACCTGGCCAACCTTTCTGAAACAGATTGTAAGCCTTTGTCCAACGATTCTTCATCTCCATCATAATCATCATCCCCTTCAAAGATTAAATGAACTCCGCATTTCTTCAACCTCAATCCTTTATCAAAAGGAGGACGTCTCGTAGTCACACAAAATGTATCAGCATCTTTTAAAAAGGCTACTAATTGATGGTAATTCTGGAACCTACACAAGTGTATGTGATCTACATTTGTCCTTGGCACCCCACGTATGTTTAACGTTGTACTGAACTTTTGTTTCCCAAGTTTGAAGACTTTTGCTTCAACATCAATGATTCCAGGCATTTCTTCTCTCTTTATAGGTATATGAATATTGTGGTTAATTGAAACAACAACACCTACAACTACACTTGTTAGCTTGAGATTTTTGCGATTGGAAAAGCTTACAGTTTCTCCTGAAAACCATTCAGGTAACTTGGTTCCTGGCATGCTCAAGTTCTCAAAATTTCTCAGTGCAACCTGTAATACAAATCATTCATTAGTTACAAGCAATAACCAACAAGAAGCAATTTCGGTCTGTTTACTTTTTAAAAACATTGTCAATTTTCACTACATATGTTGGTGGCTGAAACGACATTTTGTTATAGATTTTTCTTTTTAATTGTGAAATATAAAAGATGGAAGCAAACCAGAGAGAATGCATTTCCCAAAATATTAAAAACAATTTTGACATTTTTTCACTGAATCCAAATTTATGAGCAAAGAGAATGAGAGAAAAACCTTTGAAAGTCTTTTGCATACTTTGGAGGAGCATGCATTGCAACCGCTCAGGTACAATCTTTTCAAGGACTTCAAGCATTCAAGACCTGGAATATCAGCCACTTTCTCGCAATTTGTGAGTTCCAACTCCTCCAAACTCTCTAAACTTGACATGTCGTGTATAGTTTCTAATGCATAGCAATTACTAGCATTTAGCTTGATCAAGCTTGAAGGAAGTAAGGGGAGAGAAATCAGCTTCGTGCAATTTGGCAGTGAGAATTCCTTGAGAATGGAAAGGCCTTTCAAGCTAGAAGGAAGGCTGTGAAAATTGTTTTGGTCCAACTTTAAAGTCTCTAATAGTGATAGCTTCTCGAAATCGTCAGGAATTTTTCCCGATAATCTCCAGGCACGGGCATCCAACTCATGTAGCAAGGACAGATTACAGAAAGAAGGCGGCAACACAAAAGAGCCAGTGTTCTCCACAGATATTGGAACTAAATGAGGCCTCTTTGCCATTCTGAGTGTTCTCAAGCTTGAAAGCATACCGAAACTTTCAGGCAAGTCTACCATAGCCGTTTCCTCCATCTTTAAATGACTTAGAGACTTCAGGTTTCCTATAGAAGCTGGAAGCTGTTTAAGCATTCTACATTTGCTCAATGTTAAGTTAACAAGATTTTCCAATAATCCAATCGACACTGGCAATTCTCTGATATTTCCATTGATTATGTTCAGTGTATTAAGAGATGTTAGGTGGCCAATGGATTCCGGTAATGATTCAAGATTGCTACAATTGCCAATCTCAAGTTTCCTAAGTTGTTTCAACTCTCCAATCTGATCTGGCAGATATCTGATATAAGTTCCATCTAAGTCAAGTTCAATAATTGAGGCCAGAGTTTTAAATGAGTCGGGCAATTTACTGAGTTTACACTTTCCAACTAATAAAGTCCTCAGATAGGATAAAGAACCAATGGTGGAAGGGAGTTCTTTAATCCCACTGTTGGAAGCCAAAAGTTCTGTCAACGATTCAAGATTTCCTATAGAATCAGGCATTAGAGTGAGACCTTCACACCCCATCAAATTTAATTTCTCAAGGTTTTTCAAGAAACCGACAGTGTTGGGTAATTCTTGTAAACCTGTTTCATAAAGAGATAATTCTTGCAAAGCACATAGATTTCCAATGCAGTCTGGTAGTCTTCTCAATTGTGAGCAACGATCTAAAACAAGTCGTTCAAGTTTGGTCAAGCTAAAAATGGACTCGGGCAACTTTACTATGGCAGTTTTATCAGCAGCAAGGGTTTTCAGTGATTTAAGCATGCCTATGTTTTCTGGTAATGCTTTTAACTTGGAGCATTCCGAAAGAATGAGGCTCTCCAGATGTTTCAATCCAGATACATCTCTAGGAAGTTCAATGAAGTTTTCACAACGTGTCAAATTCAAATTACGCAAAGTAGTTAAACTGCCAATGGATTCATGAATCCTTGTTAGATTAACGCAGTTCGCCAAATTAATTTTTTCTAGGCCGCGACACCAAGATAAATCAGGGATTGCAGCAAGTTGGTAGCAGTCGGAGAGGTTCATGACCATTAGGTTCTCTGGTACCTGCTAAACAATGTGATGTTATCTTACAAGATATTATAGATGTTGAAAATGATATTTATTTGATAAGAAACACTAATATCTATAATTTATTCTTGTACTAGACTCTATTTAATTAGGAAATCATAAGCATGGTAACAAAAAAAAACAGAAAAGATATCATAGAATTCAAAGTAATATGAAAATAAATCCTGATATATAATTCATTATACTCTGCATTACTATATATTACATTCAAAATACTGTTTGACGTTTTCATATATTCTAGCAATATTGAGCAAACGAAAAGAGAGAAAAAGTTCTACTAACAATGCATTGCCTGATTAAGGAATTCAAGTTTTAGGCTTTACTGTTTTCTCTTTATCTGTTTGTAACTATTAATATATAATAGCATTTAACGTGGGATGATAAAGTTCATCTTTAGATAAAGAAAGGACTTGTCAACATTGCGCGGAGAGCTAGAATAATTTTAACGAGAAGACCAATATACATATATATATATATATTTAAAACTAATATATTAAACAAATCAATAAGCAAAAAAATTAAACAATAATCTTTTCTTATATATATAAAATGAAGCAGCAATAAAAGAAATAGAAACTGACAATGATATTCAGGAAAAATGAGCTCGACCACACTTCAATGAGTCAAATTCATCCATAATTGACTATGTATTAAATATATTAACCATGTCTTTATCAATATTATATCTCCTTTGGCAAATAAACTTGTTTGGGGTAGCTACATATACATTATTATTAGAGTAGCTAAATCTAAAATAAAACATATACTTACTAAACTAATTTCTTTTTTGAGTAGCCAAGGCTACCTCATTCATGTGAAAGGCTGCTCCCATGCTAGTGAAGGAGTTGAGATCCTCTCATTTTTTGAAAGGAAATGGCGGACTTCATTTATGAGAAAATATATAGAAATGGGATGATGGTAGAACCCATATTTAATAATATTTTTAAAATTAAGTTCCACCAATTCCTCATGTGTGTCTATCTCTCATAAGTGCTTCATTTCTTGTGAGAAATGGAGAGAATCTTGACCGCCTTGTTAAGCATTTTTTAACAACTGTGATGTCAGAAAATTATTTCGAAGGGAACTTTGAAATTTCAAAAACTGGTTTAACATATGTCCTGATTAACTAAAGAAAATAATTGCGAATAAGGTTGCAATCACCAAAGTTTGTGCAATCATGATTAAATTATGCATAATATAGCTGAAGCATATACCTTGTGACTTTTCAATCCCGACAAGCTTTTAATTTTCTGGCCATTTGAGAGATCGAGAACAGCCAGTTCACGTGGCAAAGTGTCCAAAGATATGCATTCTAAAGGACATCCTCGCCATTGTAGCCACTTCAGTTCATCCGGAAGAAACTTACCTTCCAAACTCAGATTATTGATCTGAAGCAACCTCAAGCTAACCATCGGTTCAAACGATTTTGTATCAAGCATAACTTCGTTATATTTCTCTGCTTGAGGTTGAGGAGGATAACTTTTACTCCACTGGTTTGATCTTTCCTTAAAGTCTAGTACAATTCCTTGTATGCATCTTGTTCCCTACATTAAAAAACAAAGAGGAGTGTTGAATATCACAGAGGATTATTCTCATGAATTTCACGAAATACTAACATATATGTATATTTATTTATGAATTATCATACAGTTATTTAATGTATTCACGCCGTTAAGACATCGGTGGTCGTTAGATTGAGACTGGACAGTCCAAAAAGCGAGCAGATTTTTTTATAATTCTAAAATACTGAACTTTAAATTTCAACAATGATATCTTGATCCAACGGCCACCAATGTGTTGGCTGCGTCAATGCATGCAATTTGTAACCACAAATAACCCAAATTCAGTTACTTCCTTCTTTGGCAGAGATCATGGAAAGATAAAATTGTAACCAATCATATGTGTTGGTTGACTCTTATGACAACAATCATTTTCCAAAAAAAAAAGAAAAAAACTCAAACAGATCGAAGTTTTTGTATGCTTATGAAAATTGACATATTTGAATTGTTTTAATTATTTTTTTGTGTCTATCTCTCTCCAAATTGCATTTTCCATTTATTTTTATAAATGGAGAGGATCTTAACCCATAAAACAATAACATGCAGTTTTTTATGTTATCCAAAAGAGGCCCGTTAGCAAAACACTAAACCCAACAAAGTTAGTAATATAATTAATTAGTCTCTTTGCTCAAAAAAAATAATTAATTAGTCTCTAGTGTTTCTGCATTAGTATAAATTACTAACTTTGTTGGGTTTAGTGTTTCTGCATTAATTAGTCTCTAGTGTTTCTGCATTAGTCTCCAGTTTTGTCTGTTTGTCTTATTTTATTGTCTTGCCCATTCTCCACTTGGCTGCACAAGAGCACCAGCAAAAATGAAATACATTTTTGAATAAAATATTAATGAATGATTTTGGACACATTTTGTTTAATTATGTCCAAGGCTTTGCAGCTTAAAGTGTCTTATATGGCTGCTGAAGCACTTTACATCCTACATGTAGGATTTGTTTTCTTTTTCTTTATATAAAATCAAACTCTGTATCTTAATCCATGCATGCGTTTTGCAATGTTTCTAACTCTTTACCTTCCTTTTTTCAATAAAAAAAAAAAAAAAACTCTTTACCTTCTTACTCTTCAGAACAGACATGATTTCAGCACGATCCCACAATCTGCTACGCATCCCAGGATCAACATGGTTTTCATCAAGAACAATCTGTCTTCCCATATCCCTAATTTGATCATGCATCCACAAGGTATTGTCCTGTCTTATTTTGATCAAACATTTTTCTACAAGGATCGTCATGGCTATCTCTCCTCTAAAACCACAGCCTCTCACTACATCAATCACATCGCCGCGCTTCATGCCCATCTGAATAAAGAAACATGCAATATCAAGGAATATACACTTCTCTTGTTTGTCCAACCCATCATAACTTATCTTCAACACATCATGAAGATTCCCGGGGCGAATTGTTTTCAGCTTCTCAACAACATCCTCCCATTCTTCCACCCTTCTCTTCCCAAACAGAAAGCAACCAAACACTTCCAAAGCCAATGGCATTCTTCCCGTAAGAGACACAATTTGCTTTGAAAAACTCAAAAAGTCTGGTGGAGGATCCTTTTTCCTCAATGCATGGTAACTGAATAACTCTAGAGCTTCTTCAGGATACAATTCTGTAACTTCAAACAGCTTATTGACATGTTTTTCAGGCAAAACAGTTGTATCTCTTGTTGTAACTATTATACAGCTTCCTTCATGAAACCATTCCCTTTTACCAATCAAAGCATCAAGTTGATTTACATGATCAACATCATCCAACACTAAGAGAACTCGATTCTCACGAACTATTCTTTTGATAGTAGAAATACCAACTTTGACATCACTGATAAAACTCCGAGTTCCTTCTTGAGAAGAAAGATCTTTAATTATATTGCTTTGAATAGAAACCAAACCATCATGTTTAGATGCAAATTGTCTCACATTTGATATGAAGCATCTACGTTCGAAACGACCAACGAGACTATTGAAAAGAGCCTTGGCAAGGGTTGTCTTGCCAACACCACCCATCCCATACAGACCCAAAACCTTGACACTGTTGGATTGAAGTTGTAACAAATCCATCACCTTCTCAACACGTTCATTGATCCCCACAGCAAACTCCGACACAACCATTGGAGTATTACTTAACTCCTTCAAAACCCTTTTCACCAAACGGCGTATCAGATTCTCATGCTCGCCGTCATCACTAAGCAACAAAAACAACAAAGTTAAACAAACAAAAAAAGGAAGTGTAGCAGAATCAAAAGAACAATCCTTGAGAGTATAAGCGCACCAATGAACAAAACATTAAAAAATATTATTATTCAAGTAATATTATTAATAGTTGTTAATTAAATTAAACGTGGGAATATTAACAATAGTTGTTAATTAAATTTAAACATGGGAGAATGATACTAAAAAGAGTGAGTAAGTCTTACACTTCTTCCACCATTTGTAAACTAAAAAGTTGTTGTTCCCAACCTTTGTAGCCCTAACACTTCAAATTGAGGGCGATGTTCGACATGTGTTGGCATATAATTTTAAATTTTAACGTAAATTTAAGGATAGTTTTGTCAATGTAATAATAACATTAATTGCACACCTTCCCTCCCCTCCAAAAAACTCCAATTTGGAGGGAAGCAATAAATGAGTCTATGGAGATTTTTGCTCCCCTCCTCTTCCCTCCCTTTCCCTTCTAAAAATTGAACCAAACATGTCAAATTAAAAAGATTCCATCCCCTCCCCTCCCCTCCCATCTCCACCCCACCAAAAGCCTCAAACCTTGCCTTCACAGAGTCACCATTTACGTGACTGTTGGATCAAGATCAGACAGTGCAGATTTCAAGGTCAGGTTCTGCTTGAAATCCGCAGTATCCAATCTTGATTCAACAGTCACGGACAAGGTAACACCGTGAATGCGGGATTTTTTTGAATACAGCGAATCTGAATTCGTTGCATTCAATAATTATCTTCAATTTTCACAAGTTATTGGTGGTATTGGTGCGTGTGTCAGTGTCGTGTGTGGTGTGGTGTCCGTGTAGGCGACACTACTTCAACTACCATTACCAAAAAAAATAAAATGGTGATTACAAAGTATAGATATATACCTAGAATTGAAAACAAAGCCAGCAAGACCACCTATTTTAAGCATAGAGTCTCTCCACTTCAAAATTTTATCTTTCTCATTTGCAAACCTGTTTTCAAGATAATTAAACCCATCTTGAAAAGGA
>Ga0315913_1003225_pt1 | contig 19564 bp, 8 predicted proteins | sample MpolsnodulesMG_FD_207736 | JGI IMG/M metagenome (GOLD analysis project Ga0315913, IMG submission 207736) | Medicago polymorpha root nodule microbial communities from Los Angeles, California, United States - small nodules | ecosystem: Host-associated > Plants > Roots > Nodule | place: USA... | reverse complement strand
TTATCCGCTGCACAAAGACTCTGAACTCACTCAGACTCTGAACTACTTCAGACTCTGAACCTGAGAACAGTTCTTCAGAACGTATCAGAAGAAGTTTTCAAAAACACAATTCAACCCCTCTTCTTGTGGTTTTTCTCACCTTCACAATGCCAGGGAGCCACTACCACTTGCCAGAAACATCAATTTGCACAACAAAATTGTTAAGTAATTGGCGACACTCACCTAACAACTCCTCCTCCCACTCCCACAACCGTCTCCTCTAACTCCATGTTGCTCCCCTACCTCCCATCCTAGAAAGAACATTTCAGCAACTGTAGCCAACTTATTCAACGATAAGTCAAATAAGCGACTAAATTGACAACACAAAGGGACATCGCCTACCCACCTATCATACCAAAATAAAGTGTTTGATCCATCCCCCACTTTCCTGGTCACCCTATCAGCGAACCAACCTCCCACATCACTCCCTACTTCGTCCCTAATCTTCGTTATCTCCCTCCACCAAGTAGAAACACTCCGGCCCCCAACCTCCCAGCCTCCTCACCATACCTCACCACCAGTACCCTATACCACAACCCTCCTCTATCCACCAACATCCGCCAACACCACTTTCCTAACAAAGCAAGATTGAATTCCCTCAACTGTCTAACCCCCAAACCCCATTCTCCTTTCGTAAATAAATAGAGCTCCAAGCAATCCAGGAAATTTTCTTGTTATCCTCACTCCCTCCCCAAATTTTTTTTTAAAAAAAATATATTCAATGGAAGAGATAATACCTAATGGAGCTTTGAAAAAGGAAAGAGCGTAGACAGCCAGAGAGGACAGGACAGACTTGAGTAGAACCAATCGACCTCCAAAAGAGAGAAAACGACTTTGCCAACACCGCAGTCTAGATTTTAAAGTATTCAACACGGGTTCCCAGAATGCCAGTCTCCTAGGATCACCACCTATCGGAAGACCCAGATACAGAAACAGAGCCTTACCAACCTTACAATTCAAAATAGACGTTGCCTCATTCAACCACGAACCCGCAATATTAATTCCCACCAACAGACTCTTGTGAAAGTTCACTTTTAAACCTAACATCGCCGCAAACAATGTCAAAACCGCCTGTAATGCACGCACATTGGTCCAACTCTTGACACCTACTAATAGTGTGTCGTCGGCAAACGGAAGGTGGGATACCACATATAAGTTTGCGCTACCCACCCCATATCCTATAAATAGATTATTTTCCACCATCGACTTCATCATTACTTTCAACCCCTCAACAGCCAGCAAGAAGAGAAACGGCGAGAGCGGGTCGCCTTGGCGCAACCCCCCTCTTTAAAGTTTTTGCAAGTTCTCTAATCATTTTTTTCCCTCCAAATTTTCCCACCAAAACACTCCTATAAATTCTATTAATTAAATTTAAAAAAATGAAATTAAAAGTAATGGATAAAAATAACCATATTAAAAATTTGAAATTGAATTAAAAAAAATATGAAACTAACTCTATATAATGAGGTACTGGTCAAGAAAATAGCTAACTATACCCATGTACTAACCAAACGGTGTGGTCCACACCCACGTTTCATATGTATCTTCTCAAGATATTTTCCTCCCAATTAAATTAAAAGTTTGAAATTTAATTAGAAAATAGGAAACAAACCATACCCACATACAAACCAAACCACGTTCCATAATTATTTGCACTTAATTAAATAAAAAAAATAGAGATATAGGAACATAAAATGATCAAGTAATTGTGCAAATTTTTCTTCATTAATCCATTACTTTCTATTGGTGTTATACATAGAGAAATTCTAATATGGTCACACCAAAGAAATAGTGTTTGGTCATACACACATAAAAAAGTATTTTTTTAATAATAAGGAGGAAATTGATAAAAAAAAGATGCTTGCATATTTTGAGATGAATCTTTTTATGTGTGTGTCCAAACATTATTGATTTAATCTTGTGACCATGGAAGATGAGCAATGCACCATTTTTCTTCTTTAAAAACACTACTTCTTCTTTTCCTTTCCATTGATAGTATCTCATACTTTCTCATTCTCATGATTTCTCACTCAACACTTAAACTTTCAACAATATTCATGATTCCTGCCTGGAATGAGGTTTGCCATTTTCATTTCATGCTTTTGTGTATACATTTCATCATTGATCACTAATTTTTCATTTTCAATTTAGAGATTTACCAAAATCAACAAAATATTCATGATTAATACATGGGATGAGGTTTGCCATTTTCATTTCCAGCTTTTGTTTGTACATTTCATTATTGATCTCTAATTTTTCATTTTCAATTTAGAGATATACCAAAATCAACAAAAGTGAAAACACAATTTCAAAATTGAGGAATGGATTTGGAAAGGTAACATTGAACAGGAAACCAATACAATGGAATGAGGTATGCTACAAATTTTAAAATACTTTGTTTCTTTTTAAGATGTTTTTTCTCTTTCTATTTTTGGCTAAAACTAAATTTTTCACGTATTGTTTTGCCATATTTGTGTATAAAAATCATACTCATATAGTAGTCACCTGTGTAACAAGTATTATGTTTATGTGATTAGGTGTTTGTATTTGTATAAAGGGACTTGAATGGAAGTGTTTGATCGTGCATAGAGAGACAATGGTTGATTATTGTGTTTAATTTTAAAAAAAAATCAGGATTTGTCTATATAAATTGCATCCTCATAATTGTAATTAAAGGAAAGATGAAAGAGGGTTGTAATTCAAGGGAAAGATAAAAAAGGAAGATGGAAATAATGGCGAAAATCATGTCCAGGATAATCTTTGACATGACAGTATACAAATTCCATCTTTTACCTTCTTTTATTTAAGAAGTTTTGTTGTTCTTCTACTTTAATTTCACTATTTTATCTTTCTTCTTCTCCACTTTGCATATTTTTTTTATGAAAATTTTGTTTTGTGCGTTTAAATAAGGCTGCAAGATATCATTATATTCTACACTACCAAAAAAAAACTGAAAGTGCAACCGTTAAAAAAAACATTTGGCATTTTTCTTCTAATTTTCAATTTTTTATTCAAGTATTGCGCATTTTTCTTATTCGTATGCAATTGGTATTGGATTCAAAGATCAAACTGTTTCAATTTACAATTTTCAATTTTGAGTGCATTTTAATCTGTTCTAATTGTTTTGATCGTGGTTGTTAGAAATGAGTGTTTTAATTCAAATAGCCAAGTTCATGCTACACTAAGAAATCAAGCGGAAAGAGGGCTGCAATTGATGTTGATGCCATTCCTTTAAATAATGTTGAGGATACCCAAACATCATAACTACTACATGCTTGCAACAAAATTCAGAAGATTGCAAATATTTAAATTGACGCTACCGACTCATGCTTGCATTTTAGAGTTTCATAACTACTACACTATTTTATCCCTAGATCGATTATAAAAGCAGAAAGTGTTCTATATAATCAATTGCAAGCAAATTTTCATTCTTAATCTAATTTGTACATTTCAGTATTGATGTAGATATATTTTTCATTAAATGGGATAAAGTGCATACCATAAAAGCATAAGTAATAAAGCTACATGTTCATTAACTACCATAGTGCTAGACTTTAACATGTTTGCTCCCCATCCTTTATAAATCTATGGTTCTGATTTTCTTTCTCCCATCTTATACTATTCAATTCACTTCTATAAATTACCAACAATCGCCAGAAAAAATTATAATTACCAAAAATAATACAAAAAAAAAAATGTATCCGTTCATCACACACTTTATAAATTGAACTCACAACTAATATCATAGACATTCCTACCAATATATTAAAAAAAACTCTATGTTTAAAGTATATCTACGGTTAGGAATAACTCTACAAACATTGCATGTGCAACCCCGTGCGTTGTACGGGTAAATGTCTAGTTTTTAGAAATTTTTCAAGGTGCGTGAGACTGCCATAGCCATAGAGTGGAAAAAGTAATAGCCATAAAGTTTTACTAGTTGGGTTGGGTCTAATGAAAAAGCTAGACTTTCACATATGAACTAATATTTAAATGGATTTTACTTTTCCCACCCTATGACTTTCCTCGCGCGTCCTATTTTTTTTCCAAAATTACCCCTGGTCCGGATTTCGTTTTCCGGATTGAATTGTTATAATTTACCAGATATATCCGGAATTTAAAATCCGGAGTGGCCTTTTTTCAGAACTTTTTCATTTTTAAGCTTTGAGATTCGTAAATAAATGCAAAAAAACATATAGAACAAAAATAAAAAGACAAAAAGATAAAAACAACTCATTTCATTGATATTTGAATAATACATTGCAATAATGTTGAAGTTTTTTAAGCTTTTTACATAAGAACCTAAAACTATTTCTAGGGGGGATAAGCTATACCAGTGGCTTCGGCTGAGAGGACATACCAGTAGCTTCACTGTTGGTGGGGAGACAGAGGGGCATAGGGGCCTCTAGGGAGCAAGAGATGTCAAACTTACACCCAGACAGACCAACCTCACACCCAGACTGACCCTTCCCTATTAACCGATCATATGACCCCTGATGGATTTCCAAAGAGGCCTCTTTCTATGAAAGGCCAACGATGGAAACACATCGTTGTAGAAGGAATAGGAGAAAAGGAGAAAGAAGGTGTAAATTTTTTTAGGGAAATGAAGCATATTTATAGGGGAGGGAGCGTAAAAAAAAGGTGGGAAACCATAGTTACAGTCAAAAAACACGTTTTTTGACTTGACCACTGTCCAAAACGTTTGCAAAATGTTTTCTTTGTGGTGCAGACCACCAGCCAAAATGGTCTGGTGTAGTTCGGATTATATAATCCGGAATGCATCATGGTTTCTGGATTATATAATCCAGAAAAATACGATACTGAGGTGTATCTACGCGAAACTTGCCTTTTTCAGTAGGGTGATGGATGGTTCGGATTTTATAATCCGGATTGCTTCAGCATTGGATTCTTTTGTGTGATCTACATTGCACCGACAATTTTTGTGGTCCACAACGCCCAGATACCTCTATAAATAGGGGTCTCTGTTTTCATTACAAGTAAAATACACCAGAAAAAAATCATGGAACTCCCTAGCTTTGATCCAAACACCAAGATAGCGGCAGTCTACTACAACGGTCGAACACCACACCATCTGTTTAGGATTCGCAACGATGTCACCCTCTCCGGGCTGAAGGATGAGCTGGATCAAATCAACCATCAACTCAACGACAGAGACACGAGGAGGGTGGTCGGTGTTGAATATCGATGTCCATTGTTCGACTCAGCCGGATCTCTTCGCTTCAGCCGGATGAAACTTACGAACGACGACGGCGTGAGGACCATGTTCTCTGTCTTTGGTCAGCACAGTACTCGAGGACCGATCGAGTTGGACGCTTCGTTGGTTAGATCTGCTGAACAAATTCTAAAAAGTTTAATCCGGCCCAGGAACTACGAAGAGATCAGGGCACTCTTGGAACCACCAGACGAAGAAATTAGTTTAGATGATCTGTGATAATGTGCTATGTTTTAATTAATCGCGTGTTTTATGTTGTTTTAATTATGTGTTAGTTATGTGTTGTTGAATTAAGTTGTTGCATTATGTTTTAATGTACGTCAAAGATGTTCATCATTTACACTTTCATCATTTATGTTATTATGATTTTTTTTAACTTTTTATTTGTCTTATGTTGCTTCTTTTTATGTTATGTACCTTTGTTCTATTTTTTCCAAGCCATTCGCCACGAAAACGCTCCAAATACAGGTTCTGATGCAGTTCGGATTTTATAATCCGGACAAACTTCATGCATTCCGGATTATAAAATCTGGAACACCTCAGTAACATTTTGGATGGTGACGTTTCACCAAAGGTTTGGCCGGTTAGTGGAGTTTTAATGCGTTTTTTTGGACGGTTTTGATGAAAAACACGTTTTCCTTTACTTCCAAATGACCTAGGACTTAATTTAGGCTATAAAAAGGTTTAGATCTTCAACATTTTCCTTCATTCTTCTTCACCTCCTTTCTTACATTTTCTTTAAAAAAAATTAGTTTTTTAGATAGTTTTTAGGAGTGTCTGTGGTGTCATGGTCATTGTTGACCGCTCATAAGACCCCTGCAATTGCATTGCAGCTTATGCGGGGGGTCATATAACGGTCAACAGAGACCCTTGACATAAAAAAAAAACACAAAATTTCATTGCGTATGCGTTCGGATTTTATTTTCTGGAAACACTAACGTTCTGAAAACGTAATCCGTGACAGGGGTATTTTTGAAATTTTTGCAAGACGCGCGAGAAGACAGTAGAGTGGAAAAAGTAAAACGCTATTTAAATTTCAATTGAGAAAGCTATCTACATTTAATGTGATATATTTTGAACAAAATTACTTATGGTGGAGAAAACATATAAGAAAAAGATTAATCAAAGTTTCATATGGTTGAAATTTTGTCAGGAAAAAACAACAAATATGATTGAAATTATTCAAAGAATACCCTTTAATACTTGTGTGACGCTGGGAGTATAGAAATATCTTTAATTTTCTCATACAACATTTATTACGAATAACAGAAGTGCTTTATGGTACGAAACGAAAGCCAACGACCGTAAATAGTGGAAATCATGCGCAGGAGAGCAAAATCTGGGGAGAGAGAAATGAATTAGTTAAAGGAAAGATGAAAATCCAAGGGAAACAATTCATTCGCAAGTTATCGTGCATGGTTTTCTATCATACCCGCATTTTTCTTAAACAAACAAATGTTCTTTCAAAATAAAATTAATAAAAAAATGTTAACATGTGCTTTCAAAGTCACATGTTAATGAATCAATAAAAAATATTCATCTAAAAAATTGTACATTTAACTTTGTAAAATTAAAATATTGTTTTTATTAGTGTAAAATTGCTGAGAACACAGTTCTATTTTATATTATTTGCATAAAAAATGCATAAAACTACAAACTCTCCTGAAGTGGGATATTATTCTTTTGGGATTCATTTCCACACTGGGAAGTAATTTATTATACTAATTTTAAAATACATCTGCAGCTCAGAGGTAGAGTTTGGGACCCCAAAAGCCTTAAATGTATACATTCAATAGGCACGTGACTAGGAACAACTGCTTGTTATTGAGAGAGGTCCTCCTTCTAGCTAAAAAAAATGATTTGCATGTGATTCTTGGGCCACATCCCTGTAATTTTTCTGAGGAAATTATGTATAGTGTACTGCACTCCTACTGTTTAAGGAAAATAAAATAAGTGTTAAATAAAAAATAGTATTTTTGACATACAAAGGAATGTAATACCGACTACTAAAGTATATAGTTTTACTTTATAACATTTTTTAGGGATATTAAATTTTTATTGACTTATTATACAATATACGTGAATGGTAAAAGAGTTAGCATGTTCATTTTTTAAGTTAGACTTAGACTGACAAAAAAGTTTATCAAGACTAATAGGTTTGTTTGCATGTATATATCTCTAATGAAAACTATAGACATATTAAGATAATTTTAAGCAAATAAATTAGTTCAAAGTTTTCTCGTATTCTCTTGAGTCTTAACCCAAGTTCAATCACTTTAAAAATAAAAGTAGTTTGTTGCCCGCTTGCCTTCTATTCAAGTGTAAATAATGGTTCATATAAAATATAGGCTCATAATGTTAGTATGCTAAAATAGAAACCCTAGAGAAAGAGAAAAATCATAGCCGGTTGTAAGATTTAAGTGCATCCGTAATATTAAATATTACCTCAATGATTTTCTATATGTTGATTGACATTTACATAAATTGTTATAGTGTATCATTGGTTTTTTGTGTCTGATCTTCCTGATGATTTTGGTGGTATGGTTGATAGTGGTATGGTTGATAATGGTATTGTGGTTTTGCATGGTTAGGGCTGTTACCACCCTGGAAATTGTTGTTGTACTAATTTTGATTATGAATTTGGCCTTGTATTTGGTTGTTAGCAAAGTTAATCTCTTTTTCTAGGCGAGCCTTATACACATAGAGATCTGGTTGCAATAAAACTTCCTCATTCTATGGACAAGTGTTATTGTCCTCTCTTTGTCGTTCTTTGTTTGTTTCACTGAGTAAAACCAGCATTTGTTCTTCATGCATGTGTCTCATGATATTTATGTATGTTGAATTTTTGAATGATTTTGATGATGAGATTAAGTGTTGTTGATGATGGTGGTGCAGTGATTAGATGATGATGATGATGTTGTTGAAGGTTGTTATTTTTAAAAAAATTCTGGATTTTTATGAATGTTGATGAAGGTGGTGTTAAAGATGATGAAGAAATAGAAGGAAGAAGATGAAGAATTTTCTGGATTTCTTTTCTAGATTTGTTGTCTTTTCGTTTTTTTTTGTTTTGGTCCCTTTGCGAATTTTGTATTTTAGTTTTGGTCCTTCTAACTTTCTGAGTCAGCATTGGGAAACGACACATAAGCATCATTTGCCACGTCAGCCGTTGTTTGTCGCGTATGTATTTTTGTAACAGAAGATGACGACAAGGACCAAAAGCAGAATGTTTATAACTTACAGGGGTTGTTTTAGAACAAAAAAAGATTTCGGGATAAAAACCAAAAGCACGCGAACTTACATAGATGATTTACATATTTAGGGCTAATTTTTTTGAAAAAAAATATAAATTGATACCTTAAAAGAAACAAATGAATTGAAATATTTGGGTTTCAAACATAGGTGTCATTGAAGATGATGATAGGTGAAGGCAGGGATGGATCTAAAAATTTTGACTTGCGGGGGCAAGATTTTATATAATATATTTAAACAAATTTTTAACGGCTATATACCCGTATAAATAAAACAACAGCTATTTCTTTTCATAAACTTAGAAAAATACATCTCTATGTATGTGGAAAAAAAACATTCAATATTTAATCTCAAATACATTTGCACATTTGATTTTATAAAATTCATGAGAATTTTTTTTATGGTATAAATTCTTATGTAATGGGGGTAATCAATTATTTTAAGAGAGGGAAATACTTAAAATATCAAATAATTAGCAAATATAATGAGAATAGTAGTGAGAGCAGTTTCCCCCAATCCAACAAGAGTGAATTCGTGCATGGGTGAAGGAGAGAGGCGAAGAGTTATTTTGCTTTGATTTTTTGTGTTTGACATTCTACTTTGCTTGCTTTTGCTTTGGTTCTATAAATAATTCGAATTTTACCTCAGAAATTAGGATTCTAGGTGTTGGATTAAAGAGGATTTCTTGAATGATTTTATGTATGTTGAGTATTTGAATGATTTTGATGATGAAATTGGGTGTTGTTCTCACTTGTTGATGGTGGTGTAGTGATTAGATGATGGTGATGTTGTTGTTGATGATTGTTGTTTTTAGATTTTTTTCTCTAGATTTTAATTAATGTTGATGAAAGTGATGTTAAAGATGATGAGGAAGAAATAGAAGGAAGAAGATGAAGAATTTTCTGGATTTTTTTTTGGATTTGTTGTCTTCTCGTTTTTTGGTTTTGGTCCCTCTGTGAATTTTATTTTTTGGTTTTGGTCCCTCTAACTTTCTAACTCATCATCGAGGAACGACACATAAGCATCTTTTGTCATGTCACACGTCGCCACGTCAGCCGCCGTTTGCCACATGTGCATGTTTGTAACTGATGATGACGGCAAGGACCAAAAGCAAAACGTTTATAACTTACAGGGGTTGTTTTAAAACAAAAAAAAGATATAGCGACGAAAACCAACAACACGTGAACTTACAGGGACGATTTACGTATTTAAGCCAAAAAATTATCAAAATATGTTTGTTCTCAAATTTTCGCAATCTGGAAAATATTTTCTCCTTTTTGGCCTTGGGGTTGTTCAATTTGAAATACAAATGAACATTCATGTATTGAGATTTTGAATCTGTTGAGTTTTAAATTTTGTTCAAGATTGTTTGTTGTTCTTGGGACAAAAACCAAAAACATGCAAACTTACAGCGATGATTTACATATTTAAACCTTATTTTTTTCTGAATATTGTCCTTGTATTTTTTGATACAAAATAAAATTATTTTTTATTAATATTATTAATTTATTGTAGAAATGAAAATTCATCATTAAATATATTTAAGCACAATTTTTTTAGCTAATACAAAGTTGTAATTTAATACTAATAGTTTTGTAAAATAAATAAATCAATGCTAATAGTTATACACAGTTTGATGAGGAAAAACTCTAAGCACCTCAAACAAAAACAAATAAAGCATAAAATTATTTAGATCACTCATTAATATTTTTTGGACTTTGATCCTCTCCTTTTCTCATTCTCCATTTCATGTCTATTTTTTTTATATTTTCTCACTCTTAAATTAATTTTTTATTTTTTTCTTTATTTTGATATTCTCTCTAAAATTTAGAGAGAAATACACACAATACAGAACGAGAGAGAAGAAGAGAATGAAAGACAGAGATAAAACATCATAATGTGATTACTACAAATTTAATGTCTCTTTCGACAAACCACGACCAAAACTTCGGCAATACAGAGATAAAACTTGTTAACATTTTCTTAATGAGAATTAATTCAATGGATCGATTGAAATGATAAGTAAAAATGAGAGAAATAAAAGTAATTTGAGAATAATTTTTTTATGATGAAAAGAATAAATTATCTTTAATTACTTTCTATTGTTAAGAAGAGCTATGACGTTTGCTCAAAAAAAAAAGAAGAGCTATGACGTGGAACTATGTAGGGAAAGAAGCTAGGTGGAGAGGTTTTGTTCCTAAATAAGGAACATGACTTAATTCGGGGAACAGTAGTGGATTAAGAAAGCTCTTAAATTATTCGCATTTTGGTACCAAAAAAAAAAGTAACAGTAACTAAATTAAAAGTAAAGATAAAAAAAGACACAGTGTGATAAAGTATAATAATGAGATGTTTGGTTAAAAAGAAGTTGTTGTGTTGTTTGGATAACGAAATTTGTGATATAGTGATTGGTAAAATCGTTGGGTAACAATATTAAAAGAAAGAGAAATATACATGCAGACGTGAAAACGACCTATTTGGATTATTGATAGGAACGTTAACGGCGTCAAAGAAAGGTGTGTGTTTAGGGCTGTGGTTGTCAGGCTTTTGATTATAGGGTGGGGGCCTTACAGGAATCATGATCATAATAGAGACGGGACAGACACAAATCACCTTCCCGAGGAGTAATAAGTAAGGGTAGTAGTAACTTTTTTGAGTCATTCATTGATGCATGCAAGTTAATCAAAAGAGAGTCACCTAAAGTTTGTGGTCTTGTGGGTCCTACTTTTATTTGCTTAAATATTTTCTGTTATGAATAATGTTTTCAACCCATTATTATTGATTGATCAAAATTCATCTGGATCCTATAAAATTTAGATGAGACTCGTTTGATTTTGTTAGTTTATGTTAATTTTAAGAGGAATGTTAATCGAACAACTATTTGGTTGATAAACAACCATAATTTATAAAGAAAAAATATGTGTTATACGAAAATCAAAATAATAAAAAGATAAAGTACAAAAATAATGTGAGTATATAAAAGAAAGTTGTCACAAATGAATGTTCAAAAATCATTAAAAGAAAATATGTTTTCTTGAAATTGTGTATTAAAGAGTGTGTTATCGCAACTCATCTATATCCCTCCTTCCCAAAAAAATGTTGAAATGAAACTAGGAGTGTGAGAAAGAAGGAAAGAAACCATTCCCTTTCAACCAATGAATCCTAGTCCTAACTGCTAAATACGAACAAGGTCAATATTACTTCCTTTTTCATGTTCCTATGTCATTATTTGGAACTTTAAAAAATGTCACTGTTTGGATAATTGCTTGATGGTGGCCTGCAGTAAATTTTGTTCCCTCTTTTTCTTCTTTTCTCATCTTTCCCCACTCACTCTCACAAGTTTACTCTTTTTGATCTACTCACTCTCATGTTATAAATTTTATCTTAGTCAAAATATTTTATGAATTTAAATTGGAGAATGTTAACCAATGTCTCCGGGGCATTGGTTAAGCAGTTAAAAGAGATAAAATTTTATTAAAAAGTGGTGTAATAATTAGTTAGTCAAAAATAAAAGTTTATATTTCCAAGACAATTTTTCTACTTTTAGATTCCTTAACCAATACCTCCAGGACACTGGTTAGCAAGACCCATTTAAATTTTATGGGTCAGGGCACAAGTTAAAGATCTAAAAAAAAGAATAAAAACATAAATGTCGTATTGAAAAAATAAATTTTTAATTTTTCAAGACATTGAATGCACAATTTTCAAAAACAACTTTCTACATTTGACTTCTAAACTTGTGCCTTAAGGACACAAATTAACCTTTCCTAAATTTTATTTATTAGTAATGTTTATGTAAAAACATGATACATCACTCTAAATCTAATACTATATATGGTCATTAATCAACTAGTTATAATCGTAGATGATAGTGTGCATGTGTAAATATTTCCATTTCTATATAAAAAAATTGTACTCCCTCCTCCCGTAATAATTGACTCATTTGTAAAAAAAAATATTATCCCATAAATTTTGACCCATTTCAGTTTTCAATACAACATTAATTACTTTTTTTCAATTATAACTCTAATTAATACTACTTTCACCACTCTCAATTCAATATATTCTACTTTACATTTATGATAAAGAAGAATCCACCAATACTTGATAAAGACACTCAAAATGATTTTTCTCTCTCTTTTATTTATACATTTTTCTTAATCATTGTAAAAAGCTCAACTAACTCAGTTAAATTGGGATGGATGGAGTACAATGTAAATTAAAATTTATTAATTTTTTTAGTTAATATTGACAGCTCGTAGAGTTTCAAATTCCAACTATACATAACTAATTATAGGTTCTAGTGTACTTATTAACAAGACCAATTAAAGTTGTGTGGTAAACCAAACTTGTGTACGAACTAGGGTTGCATCTAAGAGAAGTAGCACTACCTAGATGTGGCGAACCATTTTAGTTGAGAGGCATCACATTTATGAGTCAAGTTGGAGAAATCAAAAACTGATTTTATATTCATAATGTTTTTTTTAACAGCAAAAATAATAAAACTAATATATTATAAGCAGAAGACGTGCTTAGCTAAAAAAATATTACAAACAGTTAATGATGGTTCGAAAGAAAAATAACATCCAACATTATCAATGATTTTATATTTGTAAAGTTGATTTTAACATGTTTCAATTATATTGATTGAAATTGATTAGTGGGTCGAGGACTCATTCCCCTTCTTCGAACCCCGATTCATATCTAATTAATTTTAATTTAAAATTATATTTTGTTTAACTCTCATATATGAATGCAGCGTGTGTTTGATTTCATTTTTGAGGGGGTTAAAATTTATTTTAAAGTTGTAGGATGCATTGCAATATGTCTGTCTCATCTTTGTTAGAATTGACTTTGTCTTGTTTTGCTAACGGAATTTTATTTCTAAAATTGCTTTTCAAACTCAAATTTATTATTGAATGTATTTTTACATGAATATATTTAAACAGACATCATTTTATCTAGATCAATTTTACATAATAGTTTTAATCGAAATTAATTTTTGTCCTAAAACCATACATTGATGTTTCTTTTCCTTTTTCTTGTTTAATATTAATTGCTAGATTGGTGAACATTACAGTATCCCAAACATTAGCTACAAAATGAAGATCAAACTGTGGTGGCTCATTTAGATTATCATAATTTCCATAATAGAAAGAAGCTCTGATTGAATATTGAGGAAAGCTCCTCACATATTCTAGTTGCTGCTTGAATTCAGGGACATATCTAGGAATACATTTCAAGTGTGGCTAAATACGTATCAACCGAAAAAATCACCAATTTTTAATATTTTATAGCTTAGCGACTGAATGTTCGGTCATTAATTCTGTTGCTTAGTGATTTAGAGACCGAGTTTTACTCCAGCGACTGAATAATTAGTCACTGTTTTGTTGTTGACCTATTAGCGACCGATTTTCATTACTTAGATACTGAAAATTCTGTCGCTAAATAAAAAATTTCTAATCATTTTAAAAATCCATGTGTGGCTTTGTAACTCATACCCAACCTTCCATCCCCAATTTTTTATTTTATTCTAACCAAAAATTTGTAACTAACACATCACATTTGAGAGTTTGTTGTTGTTGGTGGTGGTGGTGGCGACGAGTAAGCAGACACGGAGGGGGAGAAAGAAGGATGATGGAACATAGTGGAAAAAATCTGTTATTAAGAGAGTATGATAATACCATGGTCTTCAAAATATATCAAGTACATCCGGTGGTTGTTATCCACTTTACAAACAACAACAAAAAAACAAGTGAAGTCTCCTATGGTGGGAGACCTAAAGAGGTCACCTACCATAGCCTTTACCCTAACATGTCATATTAGCTTTACTAAGTGTTGACTTAGAAGCTAGATCCTTGATGTTTTGTATACAAAAATAAATCTCAGATCTTTGATGATTACGAAAATTAAATTAGGAGGACCAATTGATTAAGTGATCTGATCATACCAACACTTATACTTAGGAATCCAAATCACCCTTGGAGACACAAATTGCACAATTATATTATCATTAGGAGTAAATATAAATAATTGATTATGTTTTTGATAAAATGTGAATTGTGAACAGTGTTCGTGCTATGCAACTATGCTGGGAACTCATCCATTCCAATCATGGGTGGGCCTGTTTAATTTATTGATAGCAAGAGCAAGAGTGCTTAGAGACATAAATTCAATTTCTCGTCATGTGAGGTCTATTTGATAAAAATTGAAAGAAAAAAAAAATTATCTATGTCATGTGATATTTGAAATATTAGCTCAGGTAACTCGATTGGTTTGTGGAATAATATTGACATGTCAGCCTTTGCTTCCTTTGTTTCATTTTATTTTTCGCTTAAACTTTCTCCATTGAATATGAATTTTTAAGCATTAAATAAAAGGATAAAAATTTATATTTAATCATGTTTTGTTAAAAAATTCAATTTTTTTGGAGAGATTGTCATAATATTATACTTATTTTTGGTAAATTTCATTAAAAATATATGAAGACTAAATATGAGTTGAATAAAAGTGGAGATCAAAAGTGGTGATGAAAAACTTTAGGGGGATTAAAATTCTAACCAAAATTTTAGAAGGACTAAAAATTGATATATTTATAGAGACCAAAAACATATTTAACCTTTAATATAAAGTTCAATAACTTATAATTCTCCGCAAATATTCAAAGTCCTACCACCACCTCGACATGGCGGAGAGATTGGATTTAGGGCTTGATTGAGATATAGAGAGAGACTTACATTTTCTTGAGTGGAATGAAATTAGGATCGTGGGTGAGAAATTGTGGAAACCCTGATTTGCCTTGTTTTGTCTGAGTATTGTCTTGCAAAAGTGGGTCAAAACTTGCGCTTTAAATTTAAACCTCGGCCAATCAAATTACCACTACTCACAATTAACCTGGTATAAAAAAAAGTTAGGGAGACCAAAAGTGTGTTTAAAGCGATTAACCATTTTTTTTTTTAAGAAATCAAAATGAGATTTATTACTAACAACTAACTATTTACCCAACACAAGATGTGCTAGAGAAGAGAGCCAAAAAATACAACACAATGTGAACAAAGTCGATCACAAGTTAGCCAACACCCAAACAAAGAAAATGGTTTTGACACCAATTATGAAAACTGTAATGAAAAGCACCGTGACTCCCTTTATACCACCAAAATGAAAGAAGCTTAATACTCTCCACAAGGTGAATAGGAGAATTTTCTATACCACGAAAAAGACAATCATTATTTCCTTCCAAATCAGAAAAGAGCTAGCAAACCAAATCAAATGCATGAAAGAGCACCTTGATTTAACATAACCTGAAGAAGTACCAAACTGATAAAAATGATCGAGAATGTTAGCAGGATTCGCTGAATTGACGCAAAACCAATTCCTAACCAGTTGCCAAATATGACCAAAGAGACTACAAGTCAAAAATAAATGATTACATGATTCCTGATGACATGCTGTCATTACGTAATTTTTAGGACTTATTTTGAGAAATTTGATAGAGTTCAGAGCAATATGAATGGTCCAGAGGCGTTAAAAAGCGAGAAAACAACTAAGAGCTTGAAGCAACAAAACGTGGCGCGATTGCTTACATCGTGACGCGATTTTATAGGCAGGGAGGCGTGTCACGATTGTGAAGAAGGATCTCGAAGGACTCTAGGTTGTTATAAAATCGTGACACGATTGGACACAGGCGCGACGCAATTTTTCGATCAGAAAATATTTCCTATTTAACCATAAGTCAGTGCCAGAAACAAGGGTTACGATTTTGGGGACCAAAAGTGCGATTTTGAGACCTGAAGACTGCTTGAAGGGCGATTTCCTCATCCTTTATTCAGTTCATGTATGTTTTAATTATTTCATTGATTATGCTATTCGTAAACTCGATTATGAGTAGCTAATCTCTCAGAGATTAGGTCTGAGATGAATCTGTGTAACCCTAATTGATTCATGTTGCTGTGAAACTCTATTTATTATGAATGACAATCTAGTTTTTATTCAATTCAATTGTTCTTAATGCTTTTTATATCCTGATCACATATAAATCTGATTTAGTGAGAACGAGTGACTACTGACCCTAGCTTTCGACTTAGACCTAATTGAATTGTTCTAATAAACATGGTTAGTCTAGGAATGGATAATCGTTTATTAGTGATATTAGGTTAACGTGCTATAAACCTTCAAAGATTACTAGACCACCTAAGGAATTAGGGGCTGTAGTTTGAGAAGAGGGTCCTAACTCAAGGGATTGATTAGGACTATTTTGTTAATTATCGTGAACTAGAGAATCATTCATAAGAATAGGTGAAGTATACCAATTAGGGAAACACTAGAGGATTCGACAGACCCGATCTCATCTCTCTCCATATATTTCTTAATCAATCTTTATTTTAAGTTACTTGATTTCATCAAATCAAACCAAACCAACTGCCTCGTGGCAAATTAAAAGAACTTTATACATCCTTTGAATAACGTAATTGAATTATTGAGATTAAAATCAGTCCTTGAGGAACGATATTTTTACTACTTCGATAGTATTTGGTACACTTGTCAATTGTCTATCAATCACATTCTTGCTATTTATGAAGATGGTTGGCGGATAGTATGAATTGTTGGTCTCATGGTTTGACAATGTAGTTTGGTGTGGAATATTTGGAATTGTTGTCTTGGGAGTAGATAAGTATTGCATGAAAATGGATGGAGTATTTAGAGTTTGGATCTTTTAATTATTTGAGATGTTTATCCGAAGAGAGAAAAAGGATAAAAATGAAAATTGATGTATTGAATATTTTAATCATTAAATTATTACTCTATTTTTCCTATCCAAATAGACCTCATGTACTTGAGAGATCCAAACTCAGTATTAAGCCTTGTTTTGATGCTTGTCTATTTATTTTTGTAATTTGAGTTTGGTTTTATAGCTTTATGACTTTTTTTTTTTTAGGGAAATAATGTAATATTTATAAGAGAGGTAGCAGGTGGTGGTTGATAGTGGCCGCCGGTGGTGGTTCACGGAGGAGTTCCGGCAACCACCACGATGGTGAATGGCGGCTCTCCGGTGATCTTGCGGAGGTTCGCAGCGGTTCTCCGGTGAACTGGCAGCCGAGCTCCGGCAAACTCGCGGTGGCTGCGGCGGCTACTGTAATTTTCTTCCTTGCTCACTTTTGAGTGTGTTATGGTAATTAATACAATTAGTTTGCCTTTTGGAAAAAGAATCTGATGGCCTAATATAATAGTAATGTTTTTTTTACCCAAAATATAATAGTAATGTTGAAACTGGTTGTTTATATTTTATTTTATTACTAGCAAAGCAAAATATTTTGGTCATAACTGATGGCATTGATCATAATTTATTTTTAAGAAAGGCTAACGAGTGTCTTGAAGTATTCTTTAACCGATTGCAGTTATTACAATTATAATACTACCCTTCAAAAAATACTACCTCATATCATTTTTTATAAGAGACATTTGAATTAACAAAAGAGAAATGATATTTGAACTACCATTTTTTTATAAATCAGAAACTATCACTAAAATCTTAAAGTCAAAGAGTTATTATTATTATTATTTTAAATCTTAGTGAAATTTATTATTATTTTTCTTTCTTTATTTTCACATTAAAGGGACTTGAAGCTAAATCTGCTAGCTAGCTGTAGTTTGATTCTTGATTGGAGTGAAGGTTGTCTTTCCAAACGAGACATACAAACCATCTTCGTAGTTTCTCAGGTTTAATGCAATGTAGAAAGGTGACGGAGTAAAAACTTACTAACTCTCTTTAGTTTTTTTTATATCTACGCAATTTGAAAGTTTAGAAATCAAAGGACATTTCAAGATAAGAATGTTGCAATTGAAGAGATAGTTGAATATTGGCCTCAGAGATAGCTACGGAAATAGTTGAATATTCCTTCAAAAAATTGTCTCAAGACATTCATGGCACCAAACGACCGATTCAAGAATACGATGAAGTTTGTTTTGGCATATCACAAGATCCAAACGTTTTCTAGAACATTTTAATATCTTATGCATTTTATTGAGGTCCAATGTATATGTAAAGATGCGGATTAACTCTAAAAAGTTTGGTCTAGTGGTAAAATGAACCCGAAAATTATTGGTTAAGACCCTATTAGTGCTTTAAGATGAAGATAAATGCAAAAAGTCAAAATGACTTATAGTAAAATAGGAGGAAGTTATTTTTTTGAAGAAAGTAAAATACGAGGAAGTATTTCTCTCTCTCTCTTTTTTTTTTTTAAGGAAGGAAGTATTTATCTTGATTTCAGTATTAATGTTTTTAGGGATTGTATTAAACAATTCAAAGATTATGTTGTAATTTTAAAAATTCAACCATATTAAAAAAAGAATAAAATACGTTTTCCCTTCGTTTTAAAATACACGTCTCATTTTTGCAATGTGCATTATTCACATGACTTATTTTAACCATATTTTTTTTAACTAATATATAAATACAAATGCTAGCATGTAAGATGTTGTTCGATTTAACTCAATAAATATTTTCAAAATATTAATTTTTTTTTACTTTAGATAATTAAAGATATTAACATCAAAATACAACTTCAAACTAACATCAATCTTCTAGTTCCTTCAAAAAAGAAATATCAATCTTCTAGTTAATTAAAAAACCGGCATTTTTTGAAGAAAAAAAAAATCATCAACTTAAATATATAATACATGTTAAAAAAATTTAAGTCCCTTATTTCAAGGTCATGTGATCTTGTTGTTTGTTGCACTTTTACATGACCACCCTGGTGTGTTTTTACATATTCATGAGCTTTTTGGTAAAAAAATACTCATAAGCTTTGATGGAGGGTCATGAACATCTTTGTTAGTATATGCTTCATTTGGTTGGTGGTGTATGTTGGAGAGGGGATTCCATTTGTGTACCATTGAGGTACCAATGGTATATATCATTGGCCAATTAGAGTGTGCCACCTATCAATGTTACTTTATAAATGTTTTATTTGATATATTTTTTTAAAGGGTGTGTCACGTGACACATTCTAATTGGGTAATGGTATATATCATTATGGTACACAA
>Ga0315913_1003220_pt1 | contig 19574 bp, 15 predicted proteins | sample MpolsnodulesMG_FD_207736 | JGI IMG/M metagenome (GOLD analysis project Ga0315913, IMG submission 207736) | Medicago polymorpha root nodule microbial communities from Los Angeles, California, United States - small nodules | ecosystem: Host-associated > Plants > Roots > Nodule | place: USA... | reverse complement strand
AAAAGCACCTCCTCCACAGAAAACAAAAAAAGAAAACACGTTAAGGTCGGTTTCTTAATGGTTTCCTTTTCTTTCTATACCAGAATGTTCCACACACACCTACTCCATTCAACCTTAATTTAATATTATTTATAGAATTGATTTGTTTAATGGAGTAATAGTGTTTTATGGATGGTGTAATAGTGTTGTAATTATGCTTATTTTTGGTAAGTTTACAGCATGGGAATGGTGATTGGATATTTATTTCGTTGTTATTATTTGATTTGATGATGCGTGTCATATTCATGAATTATTATTAAGTTTGTTAAAAGAAAATCTAGAATTATCAATCAAATTATTTTTTGACAGCTGACCATTTTTTTATCAGATTTGACAACAAAATATAGTAATTACGTACATAGGAATTAACGATTAATATAGTACTAAACTAATTACCATTCAAAAAAAAGTACACTAATTAATAGAAAGATTGCATATATCTTAGTCATTACTATTAACTTTCCCTTGAAGCAATTGTGTGATTTTGTTTTCTAGATGTTGGTTCTCTTTAGTTTGTATTTAGGATTTACATTTGATTGATTTTCTTTTATTTAAGTAACACTATAATTTAATTTGAAATAACTTTAAAAATAGTATTGTAAAGTAATTTGATTGGTTGCATGTGTAAAAAAATACAATATTATTGTATACAGATTTAATCTATTAATGTGTAAAGAAATTTTGTTAAAACAAATGTGTAAAGAAATTGCAAAGTCAATAACACTTAATCTATTTTATCAACAAATAATCTCTTTATCATAAATTAAGCTTGATATGCGAAAACAGGAACTACCTACAAAGATGATTAAGAATTATATCCCTAAAAGAAAGAGATTAAGAATCATATATTTTATGAATTTATTTTCTTTCTAAAATTTATGTTATTATTACTTGTTAACAAAGAAAAAAATAGATTTTTAAGATGAATTATTATGATAATAGGAAGGGGATAAAATTTTAGCTAAAATAATTATTTTGATATGTTTATTGTGTTTGAAAATACAAGAAAATTAGATTTATTGCTATTGCAGTTTAAACAAAGTCGTCCAACAACCAATGAATAATTGTCCTCTCAAAAAAAAAAAACGAATGATTTTTTGGAGAGGAAAACACATGATAATGTAAGTTTTTCATAAAAAATAATAATAATTGATAATCGAAGCTAAAAGTGAGTGAATCACAATATAAGGGATGTGTTCTCAATCGTGCCACCAGAAATAATAATAATTGTTATAAACAAAGCTAATAGTGATATGAGTGAAACACAACATAAGGGATGTGTTCTCAATCATGCCATCAGAGAGACCAAACCTCAATTTCATATCTCAAATATTCATTATGCTTAGGAAAATGCTAGATCTTGCAACAAAAAAAAAAAGGTTCACGAAAGTAATTAACAGTTCACAAATGGAGTATGTAGCATCTGATATTTTAGATTTTAACCCAACACAACACCATGTGATGGATATGGCACCTACAAAAAAAGTACAAGTGATGAGTTTCATCACTCACTTTTATAAACAGTACAAAATGTTGGATTAGACATATGTAAGACGCAGTAATTAAAGAGTGTAAAGTGATGCTTGCTAAAGGCTTGTAAAGTGGTGCTTTGCTAAAGGGTAGTTGTTGTAACATAGTTTTCAACGTACAAACAAACAACAAGCTCATTTTTCTTGTCACTTTCTTTCCGTCACTTACATTGATTCCAAAAGCAGTATAAATGAGTGTGCAATGAAAGTTGATGATCCATTAAAAGTCAATAGTATCGACTGTTGAATACCAATTTTCATAGTGGAGTTCACCTATGGAATTCAACCAAGCAATTCAAATTCAATACATATCTTTTCCAATTGCGCAAGATAGTATAAACCTTCATCATTTCAAAACAATAATATCACATTCTACATGCTCTCGATATGTTGGAATCGAAAAAATGTGCCTTCCAAATAAAACTATCTTGAGTAGAGCAGTTCAACCTATTTCACGGTCCAGCTCCGGCCTTCTGGTTTGTAGTTATCAGTACCAATCAAAAGGGGAATGACTAATGACAAAGGAGCAATAGCTGAATTTTTCTGTCCTACAATTGGGAGTCGTAGATGGCGCAAGACGCTGCAATATATGATGTGAACATTTTAGGAGAAATCGTTCTCAAAAATCATATTTTGTTCTTCCACTTCCCAAAATGAGGCATAACATATCAGCAATGTCAGGAGTTGAGGAATAAAAATTCCATGATTCGAGCATTAGACGTTTTCTTGATCCTTTAAAATGAACAACCTGCAACCCAGAAATAAACCAGGAATGAATGATACATCATTAAATAAAAAATTCAGAACCAAATCCAATTTAACTTCAACCATTCAGCTAGTGAGCATTATACCTTAACGTCCAATGGCATGCCGTGAAATTGACCAGCACCCTCAGGCGGAGTCCAGTTGTATAGGGCACACGGTAAGAACAATATTGATGTACCACCAATGTCATCAGAGAAAGCTACTGTTTTGGCAAACCTGCTGGCATCAAAATGAGGTTTTGACTTCACAACCCAAGCAAGAGCTAACTGATCACCCAGCATGCGGGAAGCACTCATGTATTTTGAGACATAAACTTTCAAAACCTCTTGTAGGAAAAGCTTCGCCCTGCATTGATTCTCAAATAGAATTTAACATTTAGATACCAGAAAAATGAAGAAAAAATATATCAGGAATTTAGCATTAGATACCACAAAAATGGAGGAGATAGATCAAGAAATTTATGACTTATTATCCCTTTTAACTTGTAATACAATATGAAGGTGCAGTAAAGTCGACAAAATTAAAATGGCTCATGGATAGTATATACAGATCATACTTAAATATCAAAAGTACATTGTTTTTTTCTCCTAAAAAACCTGAAATGAGAGCATGCCAATTGCCAAGCAATTAGTGGCAGGTCATGTATGTGTGATCAAGAAAAAGGTCAAGTCCAAATCAGATGCTTGAAACTTTGTTAAACAGTGAAAATTGCATAAATACCAGCCAATTACATAATTAGTCTATAATTTTAATTTTTTTCCATAGTATTACTGTATTAGTATCATGTAACTGCAATTAAACTAAAACTACAGCTAGTGCAGTTTATTTACCTTAAAATTCCATCAGGGGTGCCCTTTACTGCAATGAATCCTGAATTCAAAGGTTGAGCCTTGTTGTTCCTGAAGGTCAGAGCCATATGAAAATTAGGATGGTCACGAAAAATCTTCCCTAAATCATCAACCACTACTATATCAGAATCAGTGAAGATGTAATGAGTGATATCCTTCGAATTCTGAGAAAGCTTCTGAAGTCTTGTTTCTAAAAAGGTCTGTAAAGAAGCAAACAAAAGGTTATTTATATAAATTTTGACATTCTTATCATCTTCACAGATAATGATAAAACAAGACTACAAGCACTATATGATGACATAACGTCCAAGAGAAAGAATGACGAAGATAGCAAGCACTTATGATCTATTTTGGTGCATGTAATTCGGGGGAAAGACAGCTATATAGTATTTGGTCTTGCAATTAGTAGACAGAAAAAGAATGAGGGAAAAAACAAGCAACTATTTTTAACCAAAAAAGATCTATAATACTGTCAATGGACTGTGCTCTTACAATATAAGACCTGATCCTTTGGAGCATCAACTTGTCTCTTGAATATTCACCTTGTATGGGATACAGAGAGACCCTATTTCTGTGCACTGAAAGGTCAGAAACTGGATCCGTGAGAATAATCACTTCGCTCTGGGGCATTGCTACCTGCATATGTTATCCATACCAAATATTAAATGATGTCTGTCTGGTATAATTGTCAGAAAATGAGCTTAAGGCTGAATGACAATATCAGTTATCCAATATTTGAACCATTTACACACAACGTTAAGCTTGGATTTGAGTAATATAACTAAAGAAAATATAACTGATATTTCAATGTTGTAAAAAGAGTACAAGCACTAATACGTTTTAATAGTTATTCTAAATGGACCTGGTTAATGGGCCAAATACAATTATTACTAATAATTACAAAAAAAACAAACTATTTACAACAATAACAAACAATGATTTGATTGATAGAGAGAAGAAATATAAGACATCTGAGTGTAGTTTTATTTGCCAATGGATTGATTGGATTCAATTTCGGTGCTACCAATCGGTTAAGAACTGTAAGCATGCAATTCAGGCAACTTCATTATACAAATAATATCTGAAAAAATCCACACCTTTCTAATCCTCGCATAATATAGATTCTTATATATTCAGAAGGAAAAAAAATCTGAACTTAATGATGTGTTGTTATCTGGAAAAAGTCACCACTATATTTTTCACGAATATAGAGAATAAAGTATTTGTCTCTGATTTGAGTAGCAGTTGTGCATTCATTTCCTTCAAACATACAATTCAGACTTATTGCCTTTAAAAATAAAATAAGATAGACCTCATGCTAATTCCTTATGGTATGTTCTCTTTTTTCGAATTAGTATCCTCGATAAACTAACATTAGACACAATAATCAAAGGCAACAAGCTCTTTGCAATCTAACAAACCCACAAAGTTTATTCAATAGTTACCTGAATGAAGTTAATGAAGACATTCAACACAGCCATTGACCTTTCCACCTTATTATATGAAGCGTTGCCAACAAATGTGTTTGATGATTTATCATCTACTCTATCGAGAGAAGAATTATAAATGGTAAAGACAGTGACAAATGTAATACTTCCATCTACCCCTAATCTGCCATTTGAAGAATGGGTCCTATTGAGAGCTTTTGATCCTGTGATTTGCAGAGATGTAAAATGCATTATAAAAATAAATCGAAACCAAAATAATGCAGACAAGATAATTATGAGTGAAGTGCAAAACCTAAAAAATGAAAATTTTCAAACATTTGCAATCTACAAAAAATGGATGTAAATATGTAATAATAGTTACAAGTTTTCTAGAATATATGAAACTCACAAAAGTAAAAAAAATTCCTTACTTACACAATCACTATGCGAATAAACATACATGAGACAAATAAAGGAAATTAAGAACATGCACAGAAATAAATATCTTCGGAATATGATTTATGACAAATTAAGGTGAGCCACAAACTTGCGGTAAAAAAAATTGGCATGTGGTTCATATTACTAGTCCTATGAGAATTATAAGATACAATGTGACATTCTAAGACAGCCTATCTGTAATCACATCATTCTGAGTAAAAAAAATTCAAGAATTAGACCATAATTTAAATAGCTACTTATATAGAGACAAAACGAACCTTGGCATTGCAAACGATTTGACAAGCCTTGACCAGCAGCAGGACCAAGTACCAGATGATCAAATTTCTTGTTAAGTTGTTTACGGGGTTCCACCATTTTTGAGCTGTTCAACTCTCTGACTGATGAGAATACAACCAAGTTCACTTGTAAAGCTCACTTATACATGACATGGAATGATTTGTACTTACAGAAAAAAGTGAAAGAGATTACCTACCAGAAAGCAGATGAGTAAGGAGGAAAATTAACAGAACACCAAAAGCAAAACGACGCCACCCACTGAACAATTTCATGCTTCATAAATGCTCACTTGATGTCCAATACCATGTAAAAAGAAGAGGAAGAACCAATGGCACTATAGCTGAACAAAAATTAGAAAATGAACTTAGGACGGTAACTTAGGATGATGCTTTAATGCTAAAATTACAAAAAGATGACAAAGAAAAAAGTGAATAAAATATGGAAAAATTTGCTGGCAAAGGCCAGCCTATCACCATACTTAAGTGGACAGGAATAGGCTAGTAGGCGATTATCCCATCCCAAATCCAACTCAGGTGCCAAAAGACACTGATGTTAGTATTGGAAGTTGTAGCAGTTATATTCAGAACCTTGCATATAGTTAGCCATGTGCTTACGGAATACCATACATGCAGTTAAGTCAAAATATTATTAATCTCCTTGTAAATGTAAATGTAAATTATATTTATATTTATTGCTAAGGGTGTATAAATAGAAGAACAGCTGAGAAAGTTCTTTCCAAAGAAGTCGCCACTAATGTTGTTTGCTCTTATTATCGACCGATAGATATTGTCACAAAATCTCTAAGGGGGACAAATATTCAATTTATTTGTTCCAAACTTAGAGCATTTAATTTGTATTTTCAAACTTGAGGGGGAGTGTATTTGTGTACATAGTTAACCATGTACCTAGGGAATATCATGCATGCACTAAGGAAGTAGCAATCTTATAATCTCTGCGTAAATGTAAATTATACTTACCTATTTTTTGCTAAATTCGGATTCCAATAAAGTTGTGAAAAGGGTGGACTTGACTAGTGTTGAATGTCTTTAGAGATTTTAATTCATGTCATAGACATTCAACCATGATAGAATCTGAGATAGAAGGAAAAGTGCAGATGGAACTTGTAATTGAATCTGAAGTTATATATTTATGATCTGAATAATAGAGATAGATTACAAGGTATTTATACTAACAGTTCTGACACCATCTCATAGTCACTACAGACTGGGAAACTTCTAGATATTAGTAACAAGAATTATGACGGATATCAGAAAAAGATAACAGTATCTAACTGAGTTAGCATAATTATCACAATATTATTCCCCTTGGGTGATGGAACACTTTTTTCCTCAAGCAAATCATGTGTCTATTTTCCCTTTCGTATAGGATGTAAATTTTGCCAAATGCCAAGTAATAGGTGGGCTGCAGAGAGATATTGAGAACAGCCCTTCTTTATATGATTATGTAACCAAACAAAAAGAACCAATGATAAAATGCTTCAGTATGTGATGGGTGAAAGATATAAGCCCCTCAATTTGTATAAGGTGATGTTTAAAATGTGAAAAACAGGTACTTTGTCCATGACAAAAATCAAAGACGAGGATGTTATTCACATCCACAGTTTAATCGACGATCAACCACTATTGCGGCCACAATTAATTCAACACTAAAAACTCTAGACAAATTGCTGTTTAGGCATAGCATACATCCATTCCTCCATGATTTACTACCAACTAATAAGGTTTAAAATTGGAGTCGGTAATCACAATTGCATTTGTCCACATTACTGGCATAAATTTCCAACACGCAACATGATAAATTTTGTCAGTTGCGACAATCAGTAACATGGAAATCTGGTTTCATTTCTATGTTAGATAGTTTGAACTAGAATCTACAGGCTCAGTAGCCAAGCTTCAATTTCATCATCATCCTCCAAATCAACTTGTTTACGTTGCTTCTACGCCTTTGTCATGAGGTGAATGTACCAATATCTCATGCCCATCACTGGATGATTCTTAACAAGAAATTCATTTCTGTAAGCCTCCCTAAGCACAATAGTCTGAGTCCTTATTTTATTAGAAAGGTAAAATATACCGGGATGATGAATCAAAGCCTTCTTAAATCTCGAGCCCAACCCCAAACACTCTCCGTAACAAAGCAAATTCTCTCTTTCTATTTTCTTTGACACCAAAAGAGAAAGCAATTCATGCAAAATTGCCACTGTCCACTTCTCTGCCTGGTCACTATTCGAGTCAAGATGAAATGCATTTTCATATGGAGAAATGTAAGGCAATGTTTGCCAACCCTCAACCCAAGTCTTCACCCTCTTCTCTAAAGCAAAATTTTTAGGCAAAAACATGGGAAATTGAATATCATGTCTTCTTTTATCTGCATCATAGTTAAAGCCCATTACCCTTTTCTCTAACTCAGACACAGAAAGTTCTTTTCTCCACGAAACAAGTTCTAAAGCAAGCACTTCTTTTCCAGACAATGGATCTTCTACAACACAAACATCGAAATAATCCGGATAATAAGCCAAAAGGGTAGTAACATAATCATGAGGAAGACCCATATCCCATTTCAGCTTCTCAATTACATAAATCGGCAATCTCGTCATGCCAGCAAGCATTAAAAGCCTCACAAGCCTCTGAGCTGCATCTTCCCTATTAGTTCTCGAATTATGAACTTCCATTTCTTCTTTATGTAGCGCTAAAGCTTGAGCAGTGAGCTTAACACGCGGAGGAAGACCAGGACTCGGTTGAAATTGCATAAAAACATGATGGTATTTCTCAACTAGTTTGATAGTTGTCATAGGAAGACTAAGCGAAGCTTTCAACATAGAAGCATTGTAAAGGGATAAGGATTTGGAAGGAGACGAAACGATGTGGTTCTTAAGAGCAATGACGTGTTTGAGATTTTTCTCTTTGAGGACTGCAGTATCAAGATAATCGTCTCGAACCCATTTAACCCTCGCATTGACGAAAGTCCTAACGTGGTCGAACCGGTAAAAGATTTTGGTGGATTGAGCCATAAACAATAATCAGCTCACTACCCTGTAAAGTTGGAAACACTCTGTCATAGATAGGGTAGAAATTTTGTTACCTAGTCTAGACTAAAACTATATAACTTGTGTATTTCGTCGTAGATAGGGTATTTATATTGATATTATGAATTATGAACAACTCAAATCAGTTATCTATTTCGTCGTAGAATTAAAGTCGAACCACTATATGCATTACAAAATTCTAAAATATTATTGATAAGTTGTAAATTTGATTGTTGAAAAGTATAAATAATTAAATAAATAATGGCTTAAAACCCTAAAAAAGAAATCAGAAGAGAAATGAACATAACAAAGTGAGTTAGTTCATAGTTTAAAATTAATTGAACATGATTCAAAATTAAAACTAAAATTGTATTTGGAAACATAAAGTACAACATTGAAAAATTGCAGAGTGAGGAACATAAGAAGAAAGCAATAATATGCTGTGAATCGCAGTGCTACAGAAAGGAAAAATGGAAAAAGGAAAAACTGGACTCACTGTTTATGGCGGCCGAGGAGCAAGTCCGTCTGCGTTTTCCGGCCAGTTGAGATCAGTGCGACTCTAACAGCTAACTTAAGCGCCTGCCTTCTGTTTGATGCATCTCCGGAAATTTAACAAAAAATAAATATTCATATTTAAAATAATTTTAAAAAAAAATTAACAAAAAAATAAAATAAAATATGAACGTACCAAAAACTCAAGAAACTAATAGAAGTCTAGATATAAATTTTTTTTTTTTTGTTTAAACTTATATCATGTTAAATAGCGTGTAGTTGCACAATTTGGTAGTTTTTTGATAAAAGATTTTGATTTATTTTGATTTGTTATAAAGACTAAAACTAGTGTAGCAAAATTTAACCGAGGAGCGTTTGAGTTGCGGCTCTAGAGTGTGATTGTCATTCTATCATTGAGGGGATGGTAGATGACATTAGGGATCCTAGACTATAGATTTTCTGGTGACGGAGAACGTTTTGTCTTCTCGCTAATGATCGTATTCTGGAGGCCGACATGAGCGTTGGTGACCATAAGATGACCTTCGAGACAAGAAATGTTGACCTGTCTGTTTTCTATGTGGGTCATACACTCGTTTTGGGTCGCAATAATCTCTAATTGGCATTGAGCTGCAACTAAAAGGCCCCATAGGATATTGTTATTCTTCTACTTGTTATTAAAGGGTATAATCTCATAGATCTCCAAGTTCTAGGCCTCGATGGATGAGCCTGAATGCAAATGAAGAATCCTTGTGGCTCCATCATGGACGAATTTTAATTTTGGTTTGGCGGTGAGGACAATGTTGTGGTTCCATCTAACTGTTGAGGTTGGCATTGCAACGATACGTTGGATACCACTTGAAATTGAGTGTTGACCCTTAAATCTCGTGAAATGAAGATGGTGAAATGCGTCGAACATTTTTCATAGACGACGCCACTAAGCCGATTGGACTAGAGATTCGTGGTCTGGAGGCAATTGGTGATTCGTTGAGGTTGACAGACTTTGAATAATAGCTCATTCATCTCATAATATGGGGTGATGTATCAAATAAGAATGTGTTGAATATGTGAAGTTTTAGCATAGAAAATGTGTGTATATAGGTGGAGGCTATGTGTTGGCCTTGATAATGGTGAACTGGGGTTTAAGGTCGTCCTAACCCTCATTCGAACAAGTCTCTTAGGGGACACATATGAGCAGATCAGAGCAAGTTAGCATATGATCCAGGATAGACAGTTCAGATTGCCTAAGGCAGTGCTGATTTGGTGTATTTAAAGTAAGTCCATATGATGGTTCGTGTGTGAGCTAGTGATTTGGTGGAATTCGATCCATTGATGAAATGGGCCTTGGCCTAGTCTAGAATAGCTAACATTTTCTTAACCTCGACCTTGATAGCTTCCCTTCTCACAAAGTCACGTTCTCTATATACAACTTAATGTTGAAGTTGAACTTTAGGTTGTTGTTGACGACCTTGATCGTTAATATATGCAAGTAGAGAATACTTGGTTACAATCCAATAAGAATCTATTATACATTTTCATATAAACATATATTATAATTGAATAAAAATAAAAAGCTTAATTGAACGGTCAATCCATTGCCTTAATTCTTTATTTTAAAATGCTCTCATAACTATTCAAAAATGTCAATTTAGTCTATCATTTTCTCTTCTATTAAAGTCAACAGAGCTTATGACTAAATTGGTTAACGAAAGAGAAGATAAAAGACCAAATTAACATTTTTTATAGTTATGGAACCATTTTCAAATAAAGAATGAAGTTAAGGGACAATATATTTGATTAAGAAAAGAAAAAAAAAACTATCAAACAATCAATTATTATTGATCATCGGTGTAAAATTAGTTTGCACGGAAATTGTACATCCATCCATTTTTTCATTATATAATGTTAAAATTGCTACGTACATTTTTCTTTTTAAGGGAAAATTGCTACATACTTAAAATTTACCTATAAAAACGAAAAATAATAATATCAAGAGTAATCACGAGCCATAATAATATGGGTTTGAAAGATAAAGTAGCAAGTAATAATACTAACCATACATGGCATGCAAGTCATGACAACGAGCAACGTCCATAACTGAAATTGTGGTCGAATTTACATCAATGCCACCGTATTCTCAGTTCCTTCTTCAATCATCATCTTGAAAAAAAACCAGTTATTAACTAACTTCCACACACACCTTCTTTCTCTTTACCTCTCTGCATTTTCTTTCTTTCTTTCTTCTCTCAAAAGATATGGATCGAGTGAACCTTGATGGAAAGCCAATCGCACCGATCTCAATATGCATGATCGGCGGTGGAGGATTCATCGGATCACACCTCACCGAAAAACTCATGTCCGAAACTTCTCACAAAGCCATAGTCATTGATGTTTCCTCTGAGAAAATCAATCACCTCCTTGATAAGTCCCATCCTTGGGCTAACCGTATCGAGTTTCATCAGATGAATATCAAGAACGATTCTCGCCTTGAAACTCTCGTCAAAGCTTCTGATCTCGTATATATTCTTTCATCTTCTTCTTTTCGATTTTCTTGTTCCGTTTTTATTTACTTTTTTGAATCATTTTTCCATTTTTATTTATTTTTGATGATGTTGTTTTTGGTTTAGACAATTAATCTTGCTGCGATTTGCACACCGGCGGATTATAATACGCGGCCTTTGGATACTATTTACAGTAATTTCATGGATGCCATCCCGGTGGTAAGTTTTTATTTTTGATAATTTCATTGATGTTCTTTGTATATACTATTTGATTTCATGTTTTTATGAAATGTGGTTGTGGTGTAATAATGCAGATTAAGTTTTGCACCGAGAACAATAAGCGTTTGATTCATTTTTCTACCTGTGAGGTGTTTGGGAAGACTATAGGTAGCTTTCTGCCTGAGGAATATAGGAAGGTACAGCAAGAATCTATTTGTGGGCAAGTTCATTTCATTTAGAATTTTTAAAACATAAGATGGACACGATATTGACACGTAGATAATGGCTATAATTTAAGAAAATGAAAGTGATTGAATGTAATCATATTTTTCGGTGTCATGATGTTGGACACTTACATGTGTCGGACACCAAAGATGTATCTTTTAGTGTCGATGCTACGTAAATCAAATATCATATTCTGATGTTTTTGTTTGCTGAACACAAATTTTCATCATGCAGGACCCTCAATATTACAAGCTCAAAGAAGATGAGAGTCCTTGTATTTTTGGTCCAGTTCATAAACAGAGGTGGTCTTATGCATGTGCAAAGCAAATGACAGACAGGCTCATTTATGGTAAACAAAGGAATTGTGTTTTTCTTTTGATTGCAATCTATGAATCAGTGACACATACACCAGACACACGTACTGACGTTGACACATCAACACAAGTTAAGAAAATAGAAGTAATTAAATGTATATATGTCAGTGTCCGACACCTTATACAGTTTCAATCTAATGTGTCGGTGCTACATAGATTGTGATTGTTATGATAAGATTTTCTTGTTCTTTTCCTTAACTTACTCTTGATATTAATAAATCTATAGCTGAGCATGCGGAGAATGGACTCAAGTTCACTATTGTGAGACCTTATAACTGGATTGGACCAAGAATGGACTTCATTCCTGGTGTGGATGGCCCAAGTGATGGTGTCCCAAGAGTTTTAGCTTGCTTCAGTAATGTAACATCGTCTACCTGCTTCTGCTTCTTGTTCATGTCTTCATATTCTTAAGAAAAATATATATACACCACTGTTTTTTCACTAAGCTTCTTGCTCCAGAATCTCCTGCGTGGCGAGCCGCTAAAACTTGTTGATGGTGGACATTCCCAGAGAACCTTTCTCTATATTAAAGATGCAATTGAGGCTGTTTTGTTAATGATTGTAAGTTCAGAACTAAACTTATAATAATGTTTTAAAAACTGTATCAAACTAAACGGTTCGACCATATGAATTGTGAACCGACACTGTGTACGATTCGGTTATTTGAGCAATTTGGTTTCACATTGAGCTTGCATGTATGAATATGCTATCATGTCACATGCAGGATAACCCTGATAGAGCAAATGGACACATCTTTAATGTGGGAAACCCAGATAATGAAGTATCTGTTAAGCAACTAGCCGAGCTTATGATAAAGGTAGCTTCTAAATTAGTCTTTAGATAGGTTATTGCCTTTGTTTTTCAGGAGAAATAAACAACTTTGGCTCATTTTGTTTTTTCATTAAGGTATATGCAAAGGTGGCTAGTGTACCTCCCTCTAGTCTATCAACTCTGGATGTGAGTTCAGAGGTTTTCTATGGTAAAGGCTATGATGACAGCGACAGGCGTATCCCTGACATGACAATTATCACCAAGCAACTTGGTATTTTGTCATTAATTCTTTTGTATCTATGCATTGTTTGGAATCAAAGTGAGTTTGAAGAAATCACAGTAGCACCATGATTTTGTCGAAGCTTCAAATTGTTGCTTTTGATAAAACCACATTGCACATTTTGATTCTGTCAAAATCATTCTCAGTCTAAACATACATGTATTGTTCTGCAGATATTCAACATTCTTCTTACTGTTTATTCTTGTGACTTTAGGTTGGAAGCCAAAGACATCTCTTGATGAACTGTTGGATTCTACCCTTCAATATCAACATCAGACATATTCTCATGCTATCAAGAAAGAACTCTCAAAACCTTCAACTTGATCAACTCTGCAAGTTGAATTGGAGATTTAGTTTACATCTTATTTTTATGTAAACATGTCATTGCCATGAGAGACAATCTGACAAATGTATATGATACACTAATTGTGAGGTCTAGATCACAAATCTAGTGTATACCTATTGTCATATATCTTCTGCTAATTCTTCCTGTAACTCTAGATTTTTTAATGCAAACCCTTCCCTTATTTTTCTCTTGCTTTCTTTTAAATCAACTCTATTTGTAAGAAGTTTAAATTATATTTCCAAACCTTTAACAGATAAATTTATACTTCCAAAACCAGCAAAAAATTGTACCTGTATCTTTTAACATCACCAAAACTCACTGAGCAAGTGCTCAAGCCAAACTAAAACAATTGATCATTTAAGATGTTTCATTATTCAAACATCTGCATATGCATACATGGAAAAACGTAATTTTTGTTTGCAGAGTTTTCTCAGTAGTAATTGATGAAAATTTCAAATCAAACTTAATATGAATGCACCTCTAATAGCTTGGTATGCTTCATAATTTAGAGGTAAATCCAATTTAAAATAAAATATTAAAGAGAATTTAAAACAAAATATTAAAGAAAGAAAAGTATGTTACAAGCAAAGAAACTGATTACTACAAGTGTTGTCTCCTAGTTATTATGACAGAAATAAAGCAGCAGAAACTAAGTTAACATTCTATCCTTCAAAAATAAAAAGTTTAACATTCTAAGAATCTATGCTACGCCAACTATGTAAGCATTCCAAGAATCCTGTTGCTGAAAACTTGTTGCCTCTTCATATTTTATATCCTTTCCCACACCAAATCCCTCAGTTCTTGTAATTTCAGTGGAGTCTGGCATCTCTCGAACCCAAAAGTGAATGGCCCGAAATCCAGCCTCTTCTAAACAATCCCTGATCTCAGGCAATGTCCACCTGAGTAACGCATTATAATGTTAGAAATTTAAGAAAATACAAAATATAAACAAGAATACCATAAAAGTTTGAGCTAATGGAAAATATTCTTTTATGAATTAAAGGGATAACAAAAAAAAACAGAAAAAAGGAACTTACAGCCGCCAGCTGTATGAAAATGCATGGCGAAGTTTTCTCTTTTCCTTTTTCAGATGAAAATGGAGGCTAATCCTTGTTTTCCGTTGAATTATATCAAATTCAGCTTGCTCCCATACATACTGCAGATTTTGATCACAAGGTTCACATCAAAAAACCATAATCCAGGAAAATATTCACAGCAATCTGTTAGAACTAGTATCTAATGTAGTATAATTAAGAGATTGGATAAATAGGATAGAATAGAAACAAACTCCCTGTGATAGTATGTCAAACAGAGGGCTGCACATTTATTTATTTTAACAATCAGATGCAACTACATAGTAGAAGTTTCAGAGAATAAGAATAATGCAGTTACAAGGATGTTTTCCTACCCATTCCCTTCCTTTCCTTAATCCAAGACAACCCCATTACCCTTCTCTATTTATTTATTTGGTGGATAGACGAAATGGCAATAGCGATTGGAAACTCACAGACACAAGTGGAGGAGCCGGGGTTCGAACCCCGGTCATGGCGTCCAGAATAGCAATTTTGGCATTTTTGCCAATTGAGCTAGGACTTGTGGACAACTTCCCCATTTATTTACAATACATAAAACACACATAGATGCACATCCGCACAGGTAACAGCTACACGTAATATTAATATACCTGCATAATTAAAGACTGGAAGACCGGCTTAGCATGCCGAATTTTCCTCCGATACTTTTTAATGACACATAGTCTAACACAATCCCATATTGGTTATTATTTAATAATTTTAATATTTGATAAGAGTATAATTTCTTTAGTCAAAACAAAAAAGAGTATAATTTATATGCACTGTCGGTGTAAAAAATTTACACTGTCAGCCCATCACAACCAATTATGTGTGTGACTTTAAAGGTGGTTCAGATGAAAGTCAAATATTTCTATCGGCAACAGTTGTGATTATCTGACACTGTAAAATATCTATACACTTTTGGTGCATATGAACTAAATTCATTTGATAGAGTATAATTTCTATGCACTGTCAGTGCAGAAAGTTTTACACTGTCAGCCCATCACAACCAAGCATGTGTGTGACTTTAAAGGTGGTTCAGATGAAAGTCAAATGTTTCTACTGGTAACAGTTGCGATTAACTGACACTGTATAATATCTTTACACTGTAAAATATCTTTATTCTAGTCTAATTAGAAAAAAATGTAAAAAACTTATACAATAAGATATACATGTCGTGTACTAACTATTCTATTGCAGAAACATTATGGCCCTGTCTCACAAGTTAAGAGGTTATAAACTGTATGTTGTATATTATATATCCAAGGATTCGTAATAACATAAAAAGAACACAAAGGTAAGGGGAAAAGCTACAGAAAATAGCATAAGAAAAATAACACGCTAAAGAAGAACTGATATTTTTGTGGTCTTAGCCCACCGGTTCCTAGGGGAAAGGGGCATGTTAATCCAGAGTTTTGCCGAAAGGCAAGTAAAGTCGGGCCAAAGACTGATTGTTTCATCCAGGGTTCTAACCAAACTCAGGTACTCCCAGTCGATTTGACCTTAACTTAAGCTCATTGACTACCTGAGCTCAACCACTTAAACTGGTATTGGAAAATTAAACATGAAACTCTGACATACCTAAAAATGCAAGAGTTCAATATTGAAAGACATACAATGAGTTAAGAAACCATCAAGGAAATGTTAGGAGGTGGCAAAGTTATGGACCATGGTGCAAGAAAGTTAAATTTGAGTTGAGGATTGAATGATTTCATTAAAGAAGGTAGAGTGATTGTGCTTCATGTATAAATGACCTGTCCTGTTTCAAGTGCTTTTAAATTTATCTTTCAAGTACATCCAAGTGGATTCACTCAACCCCACATAACCTCTGAAACAATTTCATATAGATTGCATTGTGGAAATATTACTAACTAATGTAATGGCTTGGTACAAATTAACATTAAGATTCTTGTACCGTAAAATTAGGAAATCTTCTCTGAAGCTTCAATGTGTCCTCTGACGATGTACCTCCATATAAATCCATTACGAAAATTCCACCTTTCTTTGACAAGGCATCACGAGCATGCTTGAAGTATAAAACCAGTTCAGCACGTTTATGGAGACAACAACAGCTGTAGTTAAAAGCACACACAATATCTCTTCCACTCAGTGTAAAGTTATTCATAGTTAACTCATCATCTTGAGCAGCAGAGCTTGTTGGGACATCAGACTCGATTACATCAGTCCGCAAATTCTCTGTATTCTGTGACAGTGAAATGTTCCTTACAAGCTCCTCAGGATCGATTTTCACAAGTTTAGATTGGAGAGGTTGTAGGACATTGCCATGAAAGAGAGATATTCTAGAGAACCCATCAGCCCCAATTTTAGGTATATTATTTTCTAGGCACCAATTAAGTGCTTCAAGATCCAAATCTAATCCTACAGCTGTCTTTCTTGGATCGCTGCGGAGCCATTCTGCACTGCCAAACATAAGTAAATGCAAGACATGTCAGAAAGAGAAAATTTTCATATTCAGCATAAAAATAACTTTTTTAACAAAATGAATTTTGAAAAAAAACTTACACAAACATAAAAAAAAAAAATTTAATAAAAGTGAATTGAAATCCATCTTCAAAATAGGATTTATTAATCTGTCGCTTTGAGTAATAAAAGATTCAGCTCTTAGAAGTTTAGAAATGAAACATCATGAATAGAAATATACACTCCATCCAGGACACAAAGCAACCGACCATGTATTTTTAAATCAAACCAGATTTTATGTGCATATAAATAATATTATTAATTCTATGAAGCACGGATACGGACACGGACACCGGACACGCCGACACCGCTAATAATTTAAGAAAATTACAAAATTAAGTGTAATTACAAGTGTTGGTGTTGTGTCGGTGTCGGACACGACACATATCGGACAACGGGACACGCCTAACCCGAGGAGTGATCCTAGCCCATATACTTTGTCTTCAAATATGGGAGACAGTGAACTATATCTTTCTTTAAACGTGTTCAACATTTAAAAAACATCAGAATTTATGTCAAAGAGTATAAATTTGCAAACTTTCAAATGTAATGCATTGATAATGACAACAACAAGAATGGAATAAGAGAATGTACCTAAGCAACGCAGTACCGCAGAAATCTTCTTGAAGATGGAGGGGCACCCTTCCACCGACATACATGAGAAAGAACTTTTGCAAATAACTAATGTCTCCTTTGGGAGACTGCAATAACAAAAAATATAGTTCACAAAAGCCACAATATGAACTTGTCAATCAGGTCAAATAAATCACAATAACCAATTAACACCCTACTTCAATTGATTTATTTGAGTTTAACTACGAGCAAAAACACTTGTGAAACTGTTAGCGAGAACTTATAGAAACAACTTAATACATGTACATAAGGTGAAAACAGCTTATTTCCATAAGCTCTCTAGATAAGCGCTTATGTCTGTGCTGCAAATTAAGTTGTTTATCGAAATGTGGTTAATTTGATTCATGCTTCACGAAAGAGAAGAAAAAAAAAGAGAGAGAAACCTGGACAGATTGTTGGTAGAGGAGGAATTTAGAAGGCATATCGTGAGATGGGTGTTGATCATTGTTGTTGTTGTTGTTGTCAGCATCAGAATCAGCAGCGTCTTCTATTTCATCTTCATCTTGGTTATGAGAAGGTGAATGCATTGTTGAAGTATTATCTTCATTGTTGTCTTGGAGATAGTAATCTCTGCCACGTTGACTCCTATCGTGCTTCTGCTTCTGCTTCTGCTTCTCTCGTTTTCCCATTCCGTTCCAAAACAAAACCCCTTCTCCCGCCGTCTACTCTACTGCACCTTCAACCAGGTCGCTAAGTATCACTAATTTTGTTTTGGGTCTCGATGACTCGCATTATTCTTTTAAAAGATCAACTATTACAATTTTCAATACATTTAATACACAACTTTTCATTAAAATTTAATACTAATTAAAGTGTTTCACGAATGTCACGGTGACACTCGTTAACATTTTTCTTTTGTCTTTAATCCCTACAAAAATAAAATTGTATTCTTTAATTTATTTAAATTTTCCGTTGACATTGATAAAAATCATCAATATTTTTATCTTATATAAACATTTTATGTCACCTGTTTTGTCTCTAAAAATGCTAAAAGAAAATGTTAGTATATTTTTTTTTAATAATAAAAAAGAAAATGTTATATAAACTAAGAAATAATGATTTATTTATACGGATTAAGAATTAAATTTTAATAAATATTTATAAGGATAATTTGATTAATTTTTCTTTGACCAAAAAAAGATTGCTTAATTTTAATGATGATAATATATCGTTAATATAAATTAAAAAAAATTTGTTCCATTAATAAGCTAGGAAAATTTGACGGGCTAAGAAACTATGACCTATCACTCAAGTGAAGGCAATAAAGTGTTGGAACAAATATATCATGTGATGTGGATTGCGAACTAATTAAATAATTATATTTAAAGATTAAAAACAAGTTAAGAAAATTTATTTATGCATTCCTTAAGTTTGACCATTTTTCTAGATCCGTCATTTTCCCCCCTCAGTTAGTCCGTAATACTGTGTTATATTTGTACTATTAGATATTTTTAATAAATTGAGTTGAAAATATTCTCTCGAAAAAAATAGTTAAAAACACGTGTCATATTTTAATATTGATAAAACCTAAATAGATATGTTTGATTTGTCCAAAAAAAATTTCTCCTTTCGCATCATCTTCTTTAAATTCTAAATTCAAAAATCTTAAAATTAAAGTATCAAATTTTTCACGGAAATAACTTCATTCAAGAGCTATAGTTCGAAATTACAAACCAAAAACAACGATCATTCATCTCTAGTGTGTGACGTGGTAAATGGACGAATGGTTTTGTTTGTCTATGGTTGTGGAATAAAAATTGTGGTTTGCACAACAACAAAATGTAACGTGGAAG
>Ga0315913_1003215_pt1 | contig 19589 bp, 12 predicted proteins | sample MpolsnodulesMG_FD_207736 | JGI IMG/M metagenome (GOLD analysis project Ga0315913, IMG submission 207736) | Medicago polymorpha root nodule microbial communities from Los Angeles, California, United States - small nodules | ecosystem: Host-associated > Plants > Roots > Nodule | place: USA... | reverse complement strand
CCTGTACACTTGAACAAATTGTTTAGCATATCCAATTGATGATTTTTAATACCTTGTTATTATCAAAACTCAATAGGTGATTTTGTGAAACACCCTTTGTTCCAACAGTTTAAACTTAGGTTTGATTTGAAATTGTTGTTGTGTGAAACGTATAGGATTAATTTTTCTATTTAAAGATTAATAACTTATTCAATTAAGAGTTACTCAATTAATTCATATCGAATAATCATGTTAATTCTCATTTCTTTAATCATTGTCTTTGTCTTAATCACTATATTCAAATTTTAGCTTGCACTCTTCAAAAATCCAATATACTCCCTCCGTTCTCGATTAACTGGACCATTTGCTCATTTCATACATATTAAAAAAAATGTATAAATGAATGAAAGGGAAAAATTGTTTTAAGTGTTTTTGTTAAATATTGATACATTCTCCACTATCATAAATGCAAAGTGGAATATATTGAATTGGGTGTGATGGAAGTAGTATTAATTAGAGTTATAAAAGAAAAAAGTAAGTAATATTGTATTGAAAAGTGAAATGACTCGCTTATTTTGACACTTTTTTTTTTTTGCGAAATGCCTCAGTTAGTATGGGATGAAGGGAGTATGTAATTAATCATACATAAACTATTTTTGAGAAACCATGTTTCCGCGCGAAAAGTTTTTTAAGGGACCTTTTCAAGGGTGCAGTCAGAAAATTGACTTTTTTGAAAATGTTATTTTGTTTATCCAATAGTATAACTGCTGATATCATGTCAGCTAATGTCCAGCTAGTGGACCACTCTAAAACTAAATTTTACCTTATTACAAATCAATCCTCAGGCAAAATATTGAGGGGAATTTCAATCTTAGTGCACAAATGAAAATCTAGGTTTAATTTTGATTTAATCAGAGATACAATCGCAAGTAGAGATATAATGACACACCTTATGGGCAAATGTGCAATACATCTTATAATCTGACATGACATGGATTAAATACACAAATACTCAATGATTGACCATTTAACTTCACCAAAAAAATCATTCTCACGACTTCACCATAAAATTTTCCTCTTTTCAAATCCCCCTCATAGATCCTTGCATCTAGTCATGCAAACCAACACTTTCTTGAGAGGTTAGACTGGAGAAGCATTGAAGATACTCAACAGGAGAGGCTTAGAGAGTACTTTGTTTGGAGAGGCTGGTTAAGAATACTCACGCTCATAGAATACTTGTTTGGAGAGGCTGTCTAGGAAATAGGAAAACACAACATGGAGAGGCAAAGATGAATACTCAAGCTGCATGGAGAGGTAGACGCAAGAATACTCATTAGTGGATTAAGTCCTTTTCATGGAGAAAGAAAAAGAACTCTTTTAGGGGTAGACAAAAGTAGTCATCGATTGGATCGTGAACCGGTATAAACATAATGTGTGATTATCTCTTCCCTAACTCTCTTTATTTACTTTTCACAAGTTCTTTATGGTTTAACTTCACCTTTAATTTTCACCTTTCAAATCAATAAATTTAGCCACTGCATATTGGTTAAAATGACAAGGAGTTTCATTATCTTAAGTGAAATCTTGGGTTATAATTTTGGGAATGGAAAGAATAGTAAAGGTCTGATAGAACCCAATTGAGGAATGAAAGTCCAAATGGTCAAATTACATATCAATGATGATGTGGCAGAGTGGAATACGAAAGTAACGAAGCTGATGGATGAATAACATATCCTAACCAATTCATTAGGCATCGACAACCTTCCTTTGCTACCCAAACTCTCTAACTTTATCCCATTATAAAATACCGAAAAAATGAGAAAAAGTTAAATTGAATATAATTCTGCTTGAGATAACAAAACAGAGGAAAAGGTGAATGAAGTTATATAATAAGAGAGTCACAGATACATCAAACAGATTCCAAAATCGGTTGAAAGCCACATGACACAAAATTGTGAGTAAAAGACATATAACATGAGAGCCGGTTTCACAGACGGCAAGAAGCAACCATTTCTTAGCCGGCTATATGTAATGAAATTGCCAGCACAATCTTTTCTAACCTCATCCTTTATCCTATCCCTTTAAATTACCCTCTTTATCCTATCTCCTTAAGTTCTTTATTATTCTTTTTGCACCATTTGTTGTTTTCCATGGCGAAATTGTCACAACAGCAAACTCAGAAAAACAATGCAAGAAATAACAATAACCTTAAAGCAACAAGTACGGTCAACAACAAAGTGAAAAGAACAAGGAGAAGTGTCCCAAGAGATTCTCCAATTCAACGTAGCTCAATATATAGAGGAGTCACTAGGTTATACCCTTTTAATAGATAGATAGATTTTCTTTTCATGCATGGAACTTCTCCCAACTAAAATGAGGTTTTTGATTGATCAGGCACAGATGGACAGGCCGGTATGAAGCTCATTTGTGGGACAAGAATTGTTGGAATGAATCGCAAAACAAAAAAGGACGACAAGGTATATAGCAATATCCATCATAATGCATATATTTACTAATGTATCTATATACACTACAAGATTAATTATATTGATGAAGGTTTTTTTTTTTTACTTGTGGGCATATTCATGATGATCTTCGCAAATGATTACATTCAGTCTACCTCGGTACGTAGATATGATTGCATATATTACGTTATTGTTATTATTTTTTTGGTGGTGGTCGGGGTTTGAACCTCGGACCTTACATATATTATACATTGTCCCTACCAACTGACTTAAGTTAAACTCACGATGACACATTATTACTATTATCACTAGTGAGCATAACCATATATCATTTTGTAATCTATGCTACTATAAGAAAAAGAAAATCGTACTCTGGTTATAAATTAATTATGGAATGTTTCAGGGGCTTATGACGATGAAGAGGCAGCTGCACACGCGTATGATCTAGCAGCATTGAAATATTGGGGTCCGGATACCATTCTTAACTTTCCGGTACTCTTCGATCAGAGTTGCAATGTTGATTTTTCTTTTTTCCTAATTCACAAGAGCTATTCGAGAAGTTTTTTTTAGTACTGTTTCTCAATGACAAGTAAAAATCTATCATATTTGTAACATATTTTGATTAATATTTTTAAAGAGTGTTATTTTTTGTCGATGCTTTTTTAAAGAGTGCGTAGTGTTATAAACTTTGATAAAGAAAAACTAAACAACGTTTTCTTTTTATGTAACTAAACAACAAATTTATCTCTCAATTGTAGTTATCTACCTACGAGAATCAATTGAGAGAAATGGAGGATCAGTCAAGGGAGGAGTATATTGGATCATTAAGGAGGTAAACATCTACATGCTTCTTGTATAATAATAATAATAATAATAATAATAATAATTAGGTTTCACAGAATTAATTATTAGTTAGATTTCTTAAAAAAAAATAAAAATCTTGCAGGAAAAGCAGTGGTTTTTCGCGCGGAGTTTCTAAATACAGAGGTGTCGCAAGGTACGACATACGATTTTGTAGGTTATTATTATTACTAACGAAAGATGAACACTAACATGTCCGAAATTTTACTATGATGAAATGTATATGTTCGAAATTTTACTACGATGAATTGTATACGTTTGATTATATTGCTCCTATTACATTGAGACTAACTCGAGTTTTTTTTATAAAATTAAAATAGATATTGTTTCTATTGCATTGAGATTGTTCCTATTTTAATGAGGTTTGATTTTAATTAAAATTTAACAAAATGTTATAAAAAGAATAAAAGGGTAGTACCATATAGTTTAAATAAAAGGATAAAATTGAAAGAAAAAAGTTACACAAAAATCGTGTATTCTCTATAAAGGAAAAAGGAAGCTTGCCAAAGAAGCAAGCCCCATAAAAAGGAATTAATAAAAAATAATAAATAAAAAATAAAAATAATATATATATATATATATATAGATTATTATTATTATTATTATTATTATTATTATTATGTGTGATTTGAGACAAATTTTCATGTACATCTGAACAATATCCATGAAAATTTTCGAGAAGACATATTATAAAGGGAATACATGATTTTTTAATGACTTTTTCAATTTTACATTTATCTTTCATTGAACTATTATATTTACAATTTTATCTTTTTTACTTTATTATTTAAATTATTAATTAAAAAATGTTAAATCCCATAAAAATAGAAACAACACGACCATTATAATAGAAAATTAAACTATTAATTAAAAAAAGTTATATCTCATTATAATAGGAACAGCACTACATGATATATGTCAATATTGATTTGTTTTTCTAAATACGATTAAATACAGTAATAAATCGGATAGATGAACCCGTTAATATCTGTATTTGAGTAATGCTAGCAACACTCTCTTTTGAACACTCTCTTTAACACTTACTCTCTTATTGGTTTAAATCATTGTTGATCTACACATTGGAAATAGAACTCACACAAAGCGGTGGGACATACATTGATTCCATCCAATAAAAGAGTGAGTGCTAAAGAGAGTGTTCAAAAGTGAGTGTTGCTAGCATTCCTCATCTGTATTTTCATTAGTAATATATAATTTTTATTGTACTAAAAAAATATATTATATTCCTTAAATTAACCCAAAAAAAAGGGACATCATACATCTGACTTTTTTTTTTTATGATCAGAAAACATATCATTTCAGTTTGGCTTTAATATGTGTTTCGTCCCTGCAATTAGAGGTCATTTAAAAATTGGTTCCTGTAATCGTTAGTCTTGGCAAATTACCCTTTCAAAGTTTAATCATTTAAAATTTCGCCCCTCTCCCCACTTAATCCCCGCCATGTTAGTAATGTGATGACGCCAATAATTTTGCGCATGCGAAATGACCAAAATGCCCTTCTTCTCCTCATTTCATCTTTCTCTTTCAGTTTCAGAAATCCAATTTCTTTGTCACTCTTTGAAAGGATGGTTTATTTATTTATTACTATGTATCTTCTAACTTTAGCTAAATGAAGAAACCCAAAATTTCAATGTCGACAAACAAACCGAATCAACAAAAACTTCTTCTCAAATCCAATCCCAACTCTTCTTCTCTCCAATCTCCTTCACTGTTTTCACAACCGCATCAAAATCTCCTTCACTATTTTTACTCTTTATCGAGTTTCCGTCATCCCTCTGTATCATTCTTTCCTTCATCTTCAACAAAAAAAAGAGTTTCCCATTTCCTCCTTTCCTTCATCTTCGATTCACAAATTTGCAGGGGGTGAAAGGTCTTATTGAGGAAGAAGATGAAAAGAACATAAACCCTAATTTAAATTCTTCCCCTTTCTATTTCGTTGGTTCCCCTTTCTCTTCAACCCTTTTATTCAAAGTTTTGATTTTTATATTCTTCTCAGGATACATTTAGGATTGAAATTGATTTTTGGAGGTGGAATGGGTTCATTTGAGATGATAAGGTTTGGGAAAGATAATATTTTCTGGATTTTTTTTACTCCAAAAGATCTCCATCGATCTGGGTGAAGAGAATATCTAGAATGATTTTGATTTGAGAAGTTTGTTGTTGTTGTTTGTGTTATTGTAATTGTTGTTGTTTTTATGTTAATGGAAGGTGAAACATGGAGAAATGGTGTGAGTGTAAGTGATTGGATGAGGATGAAAGAAAAAATGGTGAAGATGGTGTAACATGTTGTTGAAGATGGACTTAGGGGTAAAATGGTCATTTTGCATGCATATAAATCAATTAGTATTGCCACTTCATCAGATTAGTGACGTGACAGTGATTGACTGGAGAGAGGGACGAAATTTTAAATGATTAAACTTTGAAAGGGTAATTTGCCAGGATTAACGATTACAAGGATCAATTTTTAAATGACTCCTAATTACAAGGACGAAACACATATTAAAGTCTTTCACTTTTATCTTTAGGCAACAAATCATTTAACTTAAAATTTCATGACTTTTGTTTTCTATGCTTAGACACCATCATAACGGAAGGTGGGAGGCTCGTATCGGCAGGGTTTTTGGCAACAAATATCTTTATCTTGGAACATATGGTTAGTTAGATTACATCTCCGATCAATAATATAATATACAGTTAGATTATTTTTAATATACAAACAACGATGATATGAATAAATTTTTACTAATTTTGCAGCTACACAAGAAGAAGCTGCCACAGCTTACGACATGGCAGCTATTGAATATCGAGGACTTAATGCTGTTACTAATTTTGACCTCAGCCGCTATATTAAATGGCTTAAGCCTAATCACAACAACAACAAGGATATTAACAAAATTAGCACCAAACTTATTGATTCTAACCACACCTGTGAACCCAATTTTATGCAAAAAATTACTAATCAAGAACAACCAGGACTTAATTTCATCCATGCTCAAGATGAGTCGTTAAATAATAATGGTGATGAAGCAACAATAGCACAACCTCGGCCAGCTGGCACCACGTCGGCATTAGGTCTTTTGCTTCAATCATCAAAGTTTAAGGAGATGATGGAAATGACAAATGCTGCTGATTTATCCCCAACACCACAAAAATCATACACATTTCCTAATGACATTCAGACATACTTTGAGTGTGATATTAATTCTTCCACCACTAAATATGGGGAAGGGGATGATTTGTTCCATGACCTAAACTCTTTTGTGCCCCCTTTATTCGATTCTGATGACTTTGATCTATGCTTAAAGGTCTAGGTAGCTAGTGCTTCAATTTTAAACCAGAAACAAAAAGAAACTCAAGTTGATTATTTATTTTTTTCATTGATTATTTATAACCTAGAATTACTTTCCAGTTTGTGTATATTGAAAATTTAACTGCTGATCTCAAGACATGGGAGAAAGGAAAGAAGAAGAAATCAAGCTAAAGACAAAGGCTTATAAACAAAAAACTTAAGAAGACGAAGAAGATTGGGAAATTGATCTTGAACTGTAGTGAGGTGTAGCAAAATGTTTAATTTATTGCCATTCAAAATAAAATGTTTAGTTTATTTGTTATAGTTGGTAAATAAGCATATCCAGAGGGAGAAGCAAACAGAAATATAAGTATTTGCTACAAAATATTTTTTTTTTTAATAATGAGAACTCTTGTATCATCTTTTTTTTTTAATGGCAAAATGTTAATTGTTATAATAGTTTTTCTCTTTGCTATAACTTAAACCTTGAACGTACATCTCCTTAACCCTTAGCCCAAACCAGTTGAACCACCTAATCCCACTTCTTGTATCATCACCTTAATATTTCTCTATCCATAAAGTTTGTGAAAAATTAACAAACAAACTATCTAATTACAAACTCTACTAACTAACTACTCCCTCACTGTTTTATTATATGTCCTTTTGGAAAAATCCCCAATCCACACACAAGACTGAAATGCAAAATTGCTATCTTATAACCGTAAAATGTGGACTAAACCAAAATAATAAACATATCTACCACAGTTGACCTATAAAACACCGAAATTTCCTTGCTAAAATGTTCTAATTATCCTTAACCGGTAAAGAGGAAACATTTATAGAGACAAGATATTCGGGGAATGCTAAAATGTTACATGAACAATGAGAAATTCTGATTAGAATGCTTGTTACACGAATATCGAACCCCATTTTACCTTTTCAATTCATTTCAAGGTATAAGGGGTTCGATATTCATGTAACAGAAATTTATAGCTCTCATTAATTTGCAGTACATTTTTCAGGCATGAGTCAGCACACTTGCAATTTTATTCCTAGCTTCTTTGCATAGCATGTCAGGATCATTTCCATCTATAGATTTATGTATAACAACGTTCACAGAACCTAAGTTCAATATACCCTCCCTTCCTCCTTGCATGATACAACTGGTGCTTTAGTGTTTGCAGCAATGCTGAAAGCTCCCTTCTGTACATTTTTAAGGGAAAAAGAACAGTTGATAATTTGTTCATTGAAATGAAATTTCTACTTAGAAATAAATAGGTGCAACAAAATGAAAGACTTTAAAAGAATAGATCTCAATTGAATATGTTGTGGAATGCTCCCTATCTAGGTTTAACTACAATCCCATTACCAGTCCTAAGCATGTTATTCCCATGTGAGGACAGGAGGGAAGAAAAGCAACCTCAAGACCAAGGTAAATCAAATATGTACTCAGAGTTAATTAAGCCAATGCTTCATTTTAAAATATCATTTATTATTTTTTCTTCACAAGTCTTGTAAAGTTGGTAATGTTGTGGTTGTTTTGTTCGAATTGTACTACACTGATCATGCTGATCACCAGTTATCTAATACTCAATTGTTCCTTCAATACTCTTGACCCTTAATTTTAATATTAATTAACGGCTATGATTAATTACTAATAATCTCTAGTGTGAGATTTTTCTACTCCTCCCTAAACAACCTGTGAGGCTGCACCCATGAGAAGGAAAAATAATTTAAAGTGAATATGACAACCTAGAAACATGTGTGAATGCCTTCAATCTCAAAGGATTGGCTTATAAGAATTTTGTTATTAACCCAAGAAGAAGTCTCGAGTAAAAAAGTGAGATTATTTAATAAAGAGTGTTGTAAGAATATATGTTAGATACTGAGTGGGGTAGGATGCTTAGTTGGCAAGTTGTTTATGCCTTAGTACGTAGTATAAATAGTAAGGTGAGTGAATTGCGTAGGTTATGGAAGAATATTGAAGTGACCATTATAGTTAGGCATCGTAGCCTTGGGATAGATTAGAATCATTTCCTTTCTACATTTAGTCTTTCTTCTTCTAATCAATATACACAATATTGTCTAGAATGTGCGGCAGCAATCGTGAGACGGAAAAATATGAAAGAATATCTTGTACCTACAAATTATCAATCAATGCTCTTCACCAAAAAAAAATATCATTGATACCTGCAGACTTACCGACGCTTTCAATCTCAGAGCAAATTAATGTAAGGTTAACCTATAATAGATTTGCTTTTTTTAAACAATCATTTGCAATTGAAGGCATCCCTTCCCTTCCCTTGTGGGTATCAATGGTAGGATTAAATGTAATATTGTCTACTGAAGTGGTTTTTTGGGTTTATGGAATTACATTTCTAAATTTGATGGGAACCCAAAAATTCAATATCCGAAATTATTCATGCCTAGTCAAGAACACCGACGTGCTTGCAAATCAATTTCCCTCCAACAGATTCTATAAGAAGCTTCATACTTTGACATAGTCCATGTCATTCCTCCGAATAAGCAAAGTTTGTAGTTTATTAAGGTCATCAAAGAGCATCAGGGTGTTTCTTGAAGTGATATATTTCTAACTAGAAAATAGCATTGGAATATCAGAATTCTTGGGCTTTGTTCGGGAGTTTGGAGGTAGGCATGGCAACAAAACCCAAACATGCGGGTATTCACATGAACCAACCACAATTTGATGGGTTTTCCCCGCTTTTACTGGGTTTGGGTTTTCCTTGATTTCAAATATTACGGGTACGGGACGGGTAACGGGGATATATGTACTCATTCCGAACTCATACCCAAACTCTTCCCGAATGTCGAAAATCATTTTACTACCCTTTTATATAAATAGAAATTCAAACCTTAAATCATTTCACTCACACGTCTCACTCTTTTAGATGACATTCATTTAACATAGTTCTCTCTTTTCTCCTTCCATACCTCACTCTCAGCATCTCTCTTCTCAATCACAATATACATCGATCTTCATCATTTATTTGCTGGATAATGCAATACAACATTGCGCTCGGGGCTGAAAAATACTTTTATTTTTATTAAAAAATAATTATCTAATTGCAGGAATGGGAATGGGTCGGGAATACCCGAACCCATCGAGGACGGGGATGAGGATTAAAACAAAACAAAACACTCTTTCAAACACCATTTTTTTTCTTTAAAGTAAAGGATAATCGATTTAAACCATTCTTTTATTTCTTTTCTCATACTTATCAACAATTAAACATTTCTTTACTCTCATTTCCACTCCAATTGAACAAAAAAAAAAATCATCTACTTTATACTCACATTTATCTTTTAACATTGTTTCATTTTACTTTCTTTTTTTTTTTTTTTTACTTTCTCTTATCATCAAATAGTCTTAACTTTTTAATCAACTAATTTCAATTACATAATTTATCAAACTCAAATTTTGATTTTGAGAGTTTGCGAAACTCAGTTTGATTTTAAGAAAAATAAACAATATTAGTCAATGAGAAAAAAAAGCCAAATTACACCCAGAGTCCTTTAAGTTTCACGTTTGTAACGATTTGGTCTTTTAAGTTATTTTTGTAACATATCAGTCTTTTAAGTTGACAAATTGTTTCACCAAATCATCAGATTTTAACGTTTCTTTAAGAGAAGTTTATGGTGAAACAATTTGTCAACTTAAAGGACTGATATGTTACAAAAATAACTTAAAGGACCAAATCGTTACAAAAGTGAAACTTAAAGGACCCTGGGTGTAATTTGGCCAGAAAAAAATTAAAAGTTTAACCTCTTCCTAAAATTCCGTCAAGAAAATGGACAAATGACAATTAGATCTATTATTAATTAAAAATAGACATTTTTTATTTAAAAAAATTATAATGCAAATGAACGATTTGTTCTTTTTTTTTTTTTTGAAGGATGAACGATTTGTTCTTGTTCTTGATAATAATTAAAAAGATAGAATTTTGTCCCTGCAAAAGAAAAGGTCCATAAATAATTTATTTTTCAGTTGCTCATATTGTTTCTTCATTATCATTCAACAAACAACCAATTATTTTGTCAAAAAAAGAAACAAACAACCAATTATATCCTTAAAAAAAACCAATTTAATAGATACTCTTTCGATCTCATAAGCAAAAATTCATTTTTCAAATTCAATGCATGTATCATCCAATGTGGCACTTCCATTAGCCTAATGATCACACATGTGACAATTTGTAAACATGAAAATATGGAGTACTAAATATTTATTAAAATTTAAATAGGAATTTTATAGGGAACAAAAACATACCAAACTTTAATGTTTTTAACGAAATATTATAGAATCAGATAACAATTTTGTTTTAGCTTTGAAATTTCCACCCACCAATGGATTTCGTTGAATTCTAATGACGCTAGTAGAGGAGGTGCTAACTATGGATTGGGATATCAAAGTGTGTCACTCCTATCATGAAGCTAATGCGTGCGCAGACGCGTTGGCTAATATGGGATGCAATCATGAGGCAATTTTGATTTTTTATGAGCATTGGCTGCTCAAGTTCAATCAGTGTAATTGGCTAATTTGTTGGGAATTGCTACCCTTAGACTGATTTCTATCTAGTTTTCTTGGGCTTCGACCCTCTTTTTCTCCATAAAAATAAGATTGTTTTTTCCCCACCATGTGTTTCTCACGCACCCTATGTAGTTTGGATTTTAGAATCCGAACAGCATAAAAACCCCATAAAACCTTCAAAAACACGTTGAAATATTTCAGATTTTAAAATCCGAAAAGGACACATGCGAGAACCTCATAGGGTGGGAAAAGTAATGGCCTAAAAATAAACTTAAAAGCACCAAAAAAAAATTGAAAAGGAAAACTTAAAACCGAAAACCAATTTTGTTTTATTGAAATTTGAAAACTTGAAACTAAAAAACTACCCCAAACGCGGCTTAACAAATACAAGTGATAATAAAAGTGAGCATTAAACAATTTAAATATGCTGCATTTAAGATGCATTCCTCAATACCCATTCCACTAAAGTTGATACACCAAATCCTGTTGCACAACGCTGCTTTTCATTCCACACAGGACCAGCCAAATCAATATGCATCCATTGAACCTTTTCGTCAACAAACTGCAAAATCATACATAATTGTTTAGAAAATCACAACATAACAGACCTCCACAAACATTTTCAATACCATGGATTGAAGGCTACTGTCTCTGACAATGAAGATACACCACTAAATAGTGAGAATGTCTTTTTGGAATACTTAAAATGTATTTTTGGCATTCTTAAAATGCATTTCTTCTATCCAAAATGAAAACATAAACCCAATAAAGTAAACTGGTCCTAATCCTAAATGTGCAGCAGGACTACATATAGAACCCCAAGCAACTAAGCACATAGTATTGAGCTGTTTTTCCTAGTATGTACATAAAATTTCTCTTTAAATCAAGTCACAAATCATCAAATCCATTCCACGTGTAACACAGTATAGGGGAATACAAGCACTCATACATAGAAACACGAAATTGAGCATATCATTTAGATTATTATGTGTAGCACTACCTGGTTGCAATCAAGCATTGTTGCTGAGAAAAGTCACACTAAAATGATCAAGCACATACCTGCTTTAAGAAAAGAGCAGCAGTGATAGCACCCCCTTGACGACCACCGGTGTTCACCATATCAGCAACTCCAGATTTCATTGATTCCCAGTAACTTTCTTCCATTGGCATCCTCCATAGTTTCTCCCCGCTCACATCAGAAGCATCAAAAACTTCTTTAGCCAGGTCATCACTTGTTGTAAATGCACCTTTGGTAACATAGTTAGCATTAATAATCAGCTGATAAATGAAACAGTTCATTGAATGGGAACAGCAATTTAAAACCAAAGTCTCAATAGTGGAAAAGCCACTATAATTGAGTATTTTCAAAGACGTCTCTTCCAGAGCTTAGGTCTTGTATTTCCCCAAGAGATAACAATTTTTATGTTCTGATAGTATGGACTGTACAACCATAGAAGAATAATTATGATTGAAAGTTATTTAATAACCATTTGACCACTAAAAAAAGTCATCTGACTTTATGTTTTAATCTTAACCATTCATGATTTGATCATATGGTCAAGTTTTCTCTCTCACTCTCCTATAATAAGAATCCTCTCCATTACGTGAGAGTGAGCGGAGCAAGTCTTGAACAGACAACCGTATCGGATATGGAATTGGTGTCAAGAATTGTTTTAATCTTGACCATAGATCCATGGGTCAAGAATAACCCTGCACCCTGGTACTCTCGCATACAAATGACACTTTTCGGCACAATTACACATTGAAGCTCATGATTACCTGCAATTGAGGGTCCTAGAGCAATTATACATGCACCAGTTAATGTTGCCAGGTCAATTATCTGAAGAGCAGTAAACCAATATGTTAGCAGAGTTCTAAAACCATAGCAGTAGATAGCGGCACTAGATGTTCATAAACATAAAAATCCAAATGCCAGTATTTGTTGTGTAAATCCTTTAAAACAGAACTGAACTGGAACTCCGATTCTTCCTTTTAATTCAACAGGACAAATTGGATTGGTTTTGAACATTTTAATAAAAATGAAATAATTAATCACCAAATTTATCAAACATGTGATAATAACTGTTGAACCAATCAATCAGGACTTTTGGGAATATTAGAAAGATGTAGAAGGACGGCTGCATACCTTATCCACACCTTGGTTACAAGTATACACCAGAGCATCAGCCAGAGTAAGCCTACCCTCAGCATCTGTGTTGTTAACCTAGACAGTAGGATATGCTGAGTGCTGACTTTATAATTGTAACAAACAAATCAAGGCCAAAACTTGAGTTCGTTGACTTTTTGTACAACAATTATTATACTTCTGCCATTATATAGATCTATGCTGTCAAAACTTTAGTTCATTCACTTGCATTTGTAAACATGTATTCATGCCATAGTGTAGAAAATATCACTAAATAGATATGCAGTTATACACTTGGAATGATTCTTCTTCTTAAAGCTTGACAACATTTTAGTAGGCTTAATAAAATAAAAATAACAGATTAACTGACATAAATCAAGTCAAATAAAAAAACGGAAATTCCCCCGAGTCTTTTCAAATTAATACATCCTGGACATTGACAACGATACTTGGATGACTTATATGAAAAGATGTGTGGGATAAGCTTATGTCTCAACAAGCCATGAACAGTACAACACCTCTGTTACGAACAAAATGATTTAATGAAACTGTCATAATTAGTAATTACATCTGGAACTTTTTTTGAATGATTTATCGTAAGTACATATCAGTATGGATCAATTATTCTAATGGAGAGATTGGAAAATCAATAATTTAAACAGAGATTTTTGTTATAAAAAGTAAATGAAAGTATATATCAGGTGAAATTGGGTTTAGGGTTTAGGGAGTAGTGTTAGTGTAAATAAGATCAGTGATTAGTCCTTTCTGTCATCATATGAAAACGTAATCATAATTCAGAGTCCTTATGTGTTTAACTTGCCTCCTGTATCAACAAACCTTACCATACGTTTTCTTACAAATAAATTGAAAAAGATCAGACAAAATCAAAATATGCAAAATAGGGAAAAACAGACATCATATTTCCATAAAGATAAACGTAAACGCTCACCTCTATAGTTTTTCCATTGGAAGCTGTGACAATGTCTCCGGGTCTCATACCTGTCCCACTTATCATATTCTCACAAGCTGCAACTATAAAATGAACCTTCACATGCACAACATTTTGAACATGAATATAAGAACAACCCTATCCATAACATTGGTGGAGGAAGATGCACTATACAACATAGGCATTCTACTACAACCAAATACACCAAAACAATCGGCATAAACTGCTCACCGCAATAAAATTGTGTTTTCATATTGCCAACAAAACCTTTATATTCAACAGTGAAATTAAAAAACATTTAAATATGGGGAGCCCCCAGTATGCACCCAAAAAAGAGATACAGTGGTGGACCCTTTCACTTTTACTTGCTATAGCCCGTTTTTGTAATTTTGTTTTTATTATATAACTAAAATTTTAACATAATCTTTTATACAGAAGACCCATTGTTTCGAATCAGAACCTACAAGAAGATTCTTAACTCATTTAAAGTATAGAAAAGGAGAGAAGAAGAATTTACATAGCAAACCAATATCAATTGATTGTATGTGAAGACTTCGAGTCTCAAACACTTATCTTAAAGTCCTAAACTTTTTCATGGCTCGTTATTTTTATCATTTATTGTTCACGTATACAAATGCCACACAAGAAAATCGATTGGAGTTTGACACATTGGTTTGACTCCAAGACTTTGCCACACAAGATTGTTGACCGGTGTGGAGAACTCGTGGGATGGTGAAGATATGCAGTAAAGGAGATTACAATGACACAAACCCAGATTTTGTCAAAAATAATTTTCGAAGAATCACATTTTTAATTATATAATAATAAAATATGTTACAAAAGCCTGCTATAGCAGGTAAAAGTAAAAGGGTTAAGGGTCCACTGCTGCACCCCTTTTTTTGTGATGCATGCTAGGGGCTCTATTAAATATGAATGAGTTAAATATTTTCTCTCCTTACATACATGAGATGAACCAACCACCAAGTAGTCAAGAAAAGGCTCTTAACAATACTTTAAAGTCAGAAGGATGTAATTAAACTTAAATACTATTCTTTGAAAACTTAGAAGGATAAATTTAAATCAATAATTTTGAAGTTAGAAGACAACAGAAAATATGCACAAATCAATAAATTTAGCCACTGCATATTGGTTGAAATGGCAAGGCATTATCCTTAAGTGAAATCTTGGGTTCTAATTTCTGGAATGGAAAGATTAGTAAAGGTCTGATAGAACCCAATTGAGGAATGAAAGTCCAAATGGTCAAATTGCAAAGCAGCAGAAGAGGCCGATGGTTTGGAATGAATGATGATGTGGCAGAGAGTGGAATTCAGTTATAATGGGTAGCAGAGAACGGTACATTAGGATATTCATCCTTTAGCAGTTATCTTTCACTTTCAGGAACAATACACTTTTTAATTTCCATATGCTTTTCTTCCATTTACTGTTTCTATAATTTGAGGTTCACATCAAGGTCTAATGTAACTTTTGAGGATTTAGAGTCTCAGACAAAAAAATATTCTTTGAAAAGGAAAAAGTATACAGGGTAATTTAAATAACAGACCTCGACTCCAAGAGGTTTGATTTGAGCAATAGCCTTTGCTGCTCCAAAAACTGCAGCAGATCCACCCATATCAAATTTCATGAGCTCAATCATACAGCCAGGTCCTGTCTTTATATTGTAGCCACCACTAACACAATAACAAAAAGAAAATATAACAACAAAGAAAAGTTAGTACTATCATGTCAAAAACTCACAAATAAAAGAAAGAAATTTCACTAATCGACCATTATTTATCACTGCAACAAACTTCACAATCTAAACTAAAAACTAGGCGCATTTCATTTTTGATGTATCGTGCTATTGCCTATCACTTCCAACCCATCAAGTTATCCATAGATTGAAATTGAAACAACCAAGAATATGACCTTCATGTAACTATTACGATTTGAAAAGACGTAACATAAAATGTAAAGTGCAATTCAGATGGTATGGAGCCTGAGCATCACAAAGCAGGTGAAGAGCAACTATTTGACAATAAATTTAAACATCAAGGGACTGCTAGTATTAGAAAAAAACTGATCAATTGTTGATTTAAAAGGAGAAGTGCAATTCATACGGTAAGGATCATGTACCTTGCAAAGGTAATCCATAGAATTAATAAACCATGTACAGAGAATTGAATTATGTGAACACATGTAGTTAAATAGTAGCTCTGCGGTGTAATGGGCTGTACAGATTGATATATGACTCTTAAAAAAGGTACTATTCATAAATAGCATATCTACAACAATAAGGCCCTCAAACCTATGGTGGTAGGCGCAATTTAACAGTTGTGGCATCGGCGCATCGCAGATTGAGGGTGCGCCATATCAGTCATTATTGGATAAGGACACAATACAACCTACTGGGCCGCACAGTGGGAGGGACCCTATAAATCCAAAATAACCTTAAAATGAGAACTTACAGAGAGGGTTCGGAATTTCGCAGACAAACTGGCTTAAGGGACAAAAATAAATCTTTTTCTTTCCCTTCAGACTCTTGGTTTGCTATTATCTATTGCACTTGACTTTTATTGGTAATTACTTGTATGTTTTGCTTAATATATGATATTGAATGTAGTTATGAATATCATTGTTAACAATCTCAGATGGCAGCTGACCCAAAAACGCTATAGTGTGACAGCTGGATAGCCCTATTTTAAAATTTGTATATAGTTTATATAATTACTACTATATACATAAAAACACAACAACTAGTTGTGACTGACCAGGGAGAGAATGAAAAATGAAAACAAGAGTAAGATAGAGTGAGTGAGGAGTCAAACATTCTAGTGTTTTGTAATTGCATAATCCAAAATTACCCCTGGCAAAAAGCAATAACCTTCCAATTTGGAAGGGTTTTTTCATTTTGAATTTTAAACATATTCTAAGGTGTGGCGCTATAGCTGCCGCAACATCAGCTATTTTGGCCGTAACACTAAACCACTCCTGTACTTCATTTTGTGATATACCATTACAGTGTTTTTATACTTGGCTTCTATGTGCCCCTATCTGGGTAGGATTGACAACTATGCATCAAACTAGATGATAGTTTTGAAATATCATAAAACTTTATGGTCCAGTAGTTTATCATTCTAATTGGTAATAAAGTAAGACTGCACTAATAGTTTCTATAAATATATGGTGCACCATACTCTTCAATGGATAAACCATGCAAAACCACGCCACTGTCGATACTCGATACTCAAGCATGGTCACTACCCTAACAAGTGTCAAGTGTCTATCTGTGTAAAATTTCATTAATGAAAAACATTTCTGACCATGCCATTGTTTCAAACAAAGAAAGACAAGCCATCTACCAAGTATTGTATAAACACAGATGAATAGGTTGGGTTTTGGCTAATTTAATTACCTGTCAAAAGTCAAACCTTTTCCGACTAATGCCAACTTGACATTGACAGGTCCAGTTGGTGGTTTATAACACAGATGGATAAACTGAGGAGGATTTGCTGAGGCTGCAGCAACAGCCAGATAGGATCCCATATTCAATTCCTTACACTGCTCAGCATCCAATACTTTGGCAGTGAAAACATCACTATATGTTGAAGCTATCTTAGATGCTTCTTCTGCCAATACTCCTGTGTAAAACAATTCATAAAGATCAAATATATAAATTATCAAAACTGCAGAAGTATATTAAGATTTGGCCAAATCTCTTATTCTTTGTTGGTGGCATATTATGGCAAGTTTAAATTGGATTATAATTTTCTGATTTATGTGGTTGTCCTTTAAAATATATTAATATTTATATATCATATCAATTAAGTTTTTGTATTCAGGTTAGAACTCATTCTACCTAGTGATATATATATAGATATATATATATATATATATTTACTTATAAAAAGAATATTAATATATACTTTGCAGTACTAAGACAGATACAGTCAACACTAGAAGTAGGTAGATCTCAGAAGCTCCATGATCAGTCCATGAGTCTTGCTAGTAGACATTTTAAGATGGGTTATGGTGGTATTATTCTATCAAGTAGTTACAACGATCCGCAGAATATTCCTCGATATTTCCCAGCTCTCTAGCACCAGCGCCCCTCCTCCTTACCACATAATTCACATACAAACGCAACTGATTATGATAAAAAGTAATTAATTAATCCTATTCTTTACATCTTCTTTTGCATTCCTTTCTCTACAAACTACGAGATGATCCAATAAAATTCTCAATTCAACTTTTAATCATAAACAATTACATACATGTGTGAAAACTTAGAGATAATGCAAACCTTATGAACCATACAGACATGCAAAATCTCAATGAAAACCAACAGTTACAACCCATTGAATATAAAAACAAGTTTAATCATATGAAAACACAGTTCTTGTCAAACCCTTACTGACTCAAATAAACTATCAAGTTCAGCAAATTCTCGATTCTAATGCAAATTTGTATGCCTGAATTTGCACCTGGTTTTGGCTTCAAAGAACATAGTTTCCACCAAATTAAATGAGTACTTTGAAATGATTTTTATGAGAAAAATCAGTATCAAAAAACAAAACAGTGAGATTTTCAAGTTACAAACTCTGGCACGATTAGATTTAAAATTGATTAGGATGTAGGTTGACCTAAACTTTGAAGTTTGATAACCTCCCAAACAAACAAGCAGGTATTTTGTGAGAGTATAACTAAAAGTTATAAACAATATGAGAAGTTTAATACGAAGTTACCTACCTGGTGTGAGCACATTAGGCGGAGAATTTACAAGCTCCCTTCCAAGAATGATTCCAGAAGATACGTCTCCTGCATACTTAAGTTTCTTCTCGAATTCAGGCCCTGTTCCAAGACCAATAATATCAAGTGATTTAAGGGCCGGTTTCTTCTTGGACTCAGACTTGAATCTATTATCCTCAAATGTTCCCACGACAGTCCCAGTGGCGATTGCAGAAGCAATGTTAGGGGCAGAGAGTCCTTGAAAAGTGGGTAGCACAACGACAACAGCATTGGCAGCCTGAGCGGAGTTAGCTGCAGAAGCAACAGACTCACCGAGGGTTTTAAAGGCGGCAGTAGAGGAAACAGATGGGCCGAGGCCAAGCAAGGCGAGTCTCTTGGATCCAAGTCCAGCAGCAGGTGTAATTCGGAGAAGCGTTGACTGTCCGAGTTTTCCAGTGAAGTCCTCTTCGGATGAAGCTTCGCCTAACAGACCGCCCAATTTAGAGTCTAGCGTTCTCAATATCGGATTCTGGAATTTCAACTCTCCGTCCCTAGTAACATCTTTTTCTGTCACGGCAACTGCTAATAGGTCCCCTTTCCATTCCGCC
>Ga0315913_1003208_pt1 | contig 19602 bp, 8 predicted proteins | sample MpolsnodulesMG_FD_207736 | JGI IMG/M metagenome (GOLD analysis project Ga0315913, IMG submission 207736) | Medicago polymorpha root nodule microbial communities from Los Angeles, California, United States - small nodules | ecosystem: Host-associated > Plants > Roots > Nodule | place: USA... | reverse complement strand
AATTAGTTATTTAGATTAAGTTATGCAATTAATGTTAGTTTATTAGAATGGTGGGTATGAGTAGTGGTTTTTTTTTTTTTTATATTGGCGTAATAATCAATCATGTTGCCTTAAAAAATGTAGTTTGTAAGTTTGATATACTTGGTTAAAATACTTTGGTATTCCTTTTTAATATACTACATTTTGCTTATAAAAAAGTGTGAAGAAATCACTTTAACTCGTTATAATCAAACAAAACATAGCAAAAATACAAGTCACCTGGATAAATAAGCAAACAAAACATAACAAAAGTACAAGTCAACTAGATACATACACAAACAAAACATTGTAAAAATACAAGTCAACTACAACATAGAAAACACATTTCTTACCATCCTGCAATATGATACTACGACCCAAGTCAGAACTTTATTTGGTTGATAAGAAAGAGGAAACAGAGAACATGGAAAGAGAGAAAGAGAGTTCTGTGATGTTATAAAGAAAAGAGAGAGAAACAATTTGGTAGGCACAATAAATTTTCTTTTGTTTTATACTTGAGATTGAGAAGAGGAGAGAAAGTTGTGCATAGTTGTTTATTAAAAGTAACTTTCTCTATTCTCACATTTCGACCCACTGAACAAAGGGAGAGAGAATAAAACACTTTATTTTCTCTTACTTTTCTTTCTAACCTCCAACCAAAAAATATCTTTAATCTCGTAGATAAACTACTGAAAAGAAGCAGATAAGACAATTTTGCAGCAAGTGAAATTATATAAATATTGATTAAGCATTTAGTTAAACAAAATAAACGAGAAAGACATGAAGACAAATTAAAACCAAGTAACATGGATAGTTTGTATATCTTTAGATGACAAAATGAATTCAAACTTTGTAAATCAACAATGGACAACACGGAAATGAGTATTCAATTGAGCAAAGAGAAACCACAAAAACGTAGAGACAAAAGTGAACATCTTGAATCATGATGTTTAGAGTAAAGTGTTTTCCAAAAATGAATGTCTTTTAGCAAGTTGAAACCAAGGTTGAAAGATGAAGCCGCCCGGAGGCACATTGGGAAGATTGCAGGGGTTGTAGAAAGTGCTATCTTATATCGTTATAGCATCATTATTGTGCTCATACAAGTGTGTGTAGTAAATTTCAACCGCCTTGTCACTAATCTTATTGTCTTAACTCTTAATGATCAATCAAGTTCTTAATTTTTATATGTCATTCTTCATCAACATATTGATGCCAAGCATCGCAGCAATCTGCACCCATGCTCCAAAAATTTCCAATTGTTTACTGACATATTGTCAAGATACTAGGATCAGAACATGTGAGAAGATCACACAAGGTTTGCAAACACTCTTGATCCAAGAGGTTTTTGTCAAACAAAGAAAACATTATAACATTTTTTAAACAAATAACTGTGAACATCGCAAAGGCTATAGCATTTAATATGACATGTGCACCATTACTTACGATATCGAACTCATCGCCTTCTTCTTAAAGCAAGTAGACCAAAGGATCAAAAATACCAGTTTTAATTACAACCTATTAATTTATCAAGAGAAACATGAATGGAAGTTCTGATATGCACGTGTTATGACGTAAAAGAAAATGTGATAGATAGGGAATTAAACAAGAATACATAGATTCAAATGGAATGAGGAATTAATTATTCTATTCACTAAAGCAATATACTTATAGTGTTTGATTGTGGTGTATAAACACATAAAATTTGATTTTTGAGTATAAACACATAAAATCTAGAACGATTGCGGTGTAAATATTTAACGATATTTTGTATCTATACTATATATGAAGAAAATAGGTTTAAAATACACGACTTTGGACTGAATTTTTCATTAACTATTTTACCCTTCATTTAAACTATTTTATTTACTATTTTATCTTTTAATAATATTACTTTAAATTTTAATTAAAAAAATTAAATCCCATTAAAATTGAAAATATCCTACTGCAATAGGAACAATATTATATATAAAGTGGATATAGATTTTGTGTTGAACTTTTTATTATTGTAATTATACCCCTAAAACAAACTTTCTTATATTAATGTTATATTGTTGGTCGTATAAAAAAATATAAGAATTTATGCTAGATTGGTTAAATCATTGTTGTAATGGAAAAAGATAAACATGGTTTTTGGGTTTGTTATAATTTAAAAGTCATATATATTTGTACTTATAATTTTATATAAAATTACGTTCATAATTTACACGCGTTAGCGCAATAAAAAAGGGGGAAAATGGCAGCCTTTCCGCTAGTATAAAATAAAAAATATTTAATAGAAACACTATATTAATGTTGACATTTTGAGTATAATCACGAGTTTTCAAAATTTTATCATCTCGGCTATCACATATTAATTAGTACATAGCAATTTTCTTCTGCATATATAAACATATAAATTTCTCAACTGGTGTGGTGCAAATATTCAACGATGTTTTAAATAGAAAATAAAAATTTATTTAATAAAAACACTAGATTAACGTAGATATTTTGAAAACAGTCATGAGTTTTCAAAATTTTACCATATCAATTTTCTCGTATATGTTTATGTGTTTCTGCAGATATAAACACATAAAATCTGCAATGGTGAGTTGCAAACATTGAATAGTGTTTTGCATATAAAATAAAAAGTTAGTTAATATAAGCACTGCAATAATTTTGATATTTTGAAAATAGTCATGAGTTTTCAACATTTTATCATACCGACTTTCTCTTATATGTACACAAAAATTTATTTTCGCATATATAAGTAAATAAAATTCACAACTGACGCGACTCAACTATTTAACAAATTTTTATATATACAAGAGACAAATATTTTATAGAAACATTGTATTAATACTGAAAATTTTCATTTGATATCTTTAGACATTAGACAATATTAACAATCTACTCCATCAGTCCCTTATTAGATGACCTGTTTGACAATGTACATTTTTGACCTGACATACTTTGACCATATTTTTATACTAATATACAAAGATAAATAATATCATATAAGATATTGTTGGATTTGTCTCGATGAATATTTTCAAAATATTAAATTTTCATAATTTTTTAAAGTAGATAATTAAAGATATTAAAGATCAAAAACATGCGTTGATATGTGTGTCTGAGTCAACTTGGTCATCTAATAAGGGACAGAGGGAGTATTTATTTTTTATGGAATTATCGCAATTATACAAGACCCGTGCAAAAACACGAGTCTTTTACTAGTTTGATTATGTGAAATTATACAGACAAACAATATTTTCAAAACCTCGTGAAAATGATTGAGCATCAAGAACCATATGTTTCTACATATGTAATAATTATCAAATAAGTTAAGACAATGTTAACAGGTGAGGTCAAAACACGCGTTACCAGAGGAAAAGTTATTTTTATTCAGAATTTACTTTTTAATAAACACTCATTTTAGTGGAGCAAAGAATTTAGTGAGAGAAAAATCTTGTGAATTTTATTGGGGAAAAGAGGTTTCTTAATAAACAAAAATCTGGAGTGGGAGTGTTGATAAGTGCCAGAAAGTAGTAATTCAAATGAATATTTAAGACACTTTTGTTACTTGTTTTGCAAGTTATTTAGGGAAAAGTCGAGAGATAAGTGATTATGGCCCTTTTACGCTTTATTTATCTTACTTTACCCAATTGTGCAGGAAATTAACTCAAGACACTGAGCAAAGAAGAAAAACAAAGGAAAAGTACAAAGGCTTACTCGCCATGGCGAGTGATTGGTGAAGAAAGGCGAGTCAGAGGCGAGCTTAGGCAGTGAGCACCATAGTTTGCTCGCATCCAACTCGCCACGGCGAACTGAAGGCGAGCAAAGAGGTCAAGAGCTCGCCATGGCGAACAAGATTACTCGCGAGACGAGTTAGGGCGGCTTAAACTCCCTAGAGCTGACGTGGCACAAACCCAGTGATGAAGAAACAGTAACTCGCCATGGCGAATGAAGTAACTCGCGAGGCGAGTTGATGCAGATCGGCATTTCTATAAATAGCACTTGATCATTTCACAAAAGGTTATCTTAGAATCTCATAGAATATTTTGCATTAGCTTTAGAGAGAGAGGTAGGGCTTGTTCTTCACAAAGTGGGAGTGATAGAAGGTGGATTCTTCCTCATTTGTTGAGAAATCACAAAGTTGTTATGAATCTTTCCATTTCAATTCATTCTTGCAAAGCTTCCATGACAATGAGTAGCTAAATCCCCTTTGTTGGGATTAGAGGTACTTGATCTTAGCTAAACATGTAATCTTTTGATCTTTAAATATATGATTCTAGCATTTGATTTGATATTGAGATTATTCTTGCACTTTATTGTTTATGTTTGATTTAATCTTGATTGAAAAATACTTTTGAATCTAGGTTTAGAATAATCTTCTATCCAAACATGAGGTGGAGAAATCGTCGATTAAACGATAAGAACGACTCCTGAATTGTTTAATAGTTTGAGACATCGACGATTAAACGGTACAATTGAAGTCACAATATTATTTGGACATGAATGACATTGACAAGGGATACGTGGTAATATCAAATACAGTGAAAAAAGGAAGTCACAAGCATCAAAGACAAAACATCATCTGACGGAAGTCATCCTATGGGATCAGATGGATGGAATCCAAAGCGAACACACTTTAGGTGCAACGCTGGACGATCAAAAGGACAGCATTTTTCTCTAGAGAGCGACCTATCTAATCATAATCCTAACTCTCGCAAATTTATTAGAGATATCAGTCACATCCACGCGCACTCTTCTTAGTATGATGCAAGAATCAACTTCGTACATTCTTGGTTCTAGGAATGGAGGAGCTGTCATAGAGTGTTTCACACATTCCAGAACTAAAGAGGTCAGCTTCTCGAAGCAACTCTGTCAGAGCATAGGATCTCAAAGAAGTGAAAGATTGCAAATAGAGTGATCTTTCAAAGAGAGAATAAAAATGCATTGAAGACTTGGTAACTCAACTTTCTGTTCATTTTATTTTCTTCTGGATGCTTCATCGTCTTGGCTTTAATAGTTGCTTACTTTTTACACTACCTTCTCTAGTGGTTTTTAACTTTGAATTGTTTTTATTTTCCCTCATACTCTTTCTTTCTCATCTCTCCATATACCTTTTGATAATGATTATGTATTATTCAAGGACTAAATACACATGTATCAAACTCCTTTATGTTTGATTTTTTTTCTTCAATAAGTATTAAAGTATTTCATTCATCGATACAAACCATCAATGTGAAGGTATTTTAATCTTTTGGTAAAATTAGTTCAACTTTATGAAGGACAATTTCAATATTCATTTTATATAAGGAATATTTGTTTGAAAACCTCTAGTAAAAATAATTTCATTCTCATCTAGTTAACTTAGAAATCATTCTTCGGGTAAATGTTCAGATTGCCTCTTGATAAATGATCATTTGGTATAACTCATAAGATAGTGATTTATTGTCCTCTGAGATGTTGTAACTTCAAATCTTTCAAGAGATAACAATCCTCTATCAATATCCCTTTAAATAGTATATAACTTACTTTTTTTTTGGGTATATAACTTACTTTTCTCTAGTAAAAAGCACACTCCGAATAAAAACTACTTTTCCTCTGGTAACATGTGTTTTAACCTTATCTGTCAGCATTGCCTCGACTGATTTGACAATCATTACATATGAAAAAACATATAATTATTGTGCTTAATCATTTTCATGAAGTTTTTTTTTGTGAAGGAAATCATTTTCATGAAGATGTTATTTTTAAAGGGTTAATAGTGTTTTACCCCATGTAATATAGATTATTTTCGGTTTTACACACTATAAAATATTTTTTTGATTTACCTCTGTAAAATATTTTTGTTTTGATTTACCCCCCAATAGGTCATTCAAAAACCAATTTTTTTATTTTTTTCTTCAGAAATTCTGGTTTTTGGATGACCTATTAGGAGGTAAATCAAAACAAAAATATTTTACAGGGGGTAAATCAAAAAACAAATTTTACAGGGTGTAAAACCGAAAATGACCTATATTACATGGGGTAAAGTACCATTAACCCTATTTTTAAATAATTTATATTAAAATTTAATTTGTACGGTTTGTCTTTAAATATAAAAAATATATTGTTTTGCTCAAAATAATATATTATTCACATCTCGTGTGAAGTTGTTGTAGTTGGAGTTACTACAAGAGTTGATATTAAGAAAATAAGAATCTTGGAGTTGACTTGAAAACTTTAAGTATGATCCTTTAAAGCTCTTAAGTTTTAATACCTTTGCTGCCAATTCATACGGGTTAACCCATTTAAAACTTTACTTTAGCTTTAAATGGCCACCCCACTAATGGACGGTGGAATTAGTCTCCCAAATTAATCGGTCTTTATAAAAAAATACATTTGTAAATGCATTGAGTTATATCCCCTCAACCCCTTAATATAAACACCCACAACTATAATAGGCATCAATTCACAAGTGTGACTAAAAAAAATATATTTGTAAATGCATTGAGTTATATCCCCTCAACCCCCTAATATAAACACCCACAACTATAATAGGCATCAATTCACACGTGTGACCATTATGTTTAATTTCAGCTTTACATTGTATTTTAATAATGATTTTTTTTATAGCTTATTTTAGGCAAGTTCCACAAATATCACAAAAAAAAGGCAAGTTACACATTAAAACAACATTTTGTCATTTTATACGTTGTATTTTAAGTGGATTATGTTGAACTAAGATGAGTTTTCAACAATGTATTTTAAATTTTAATAATAATAAAGAATGAAAGAACAATTAGACAAGTGATGACGAAACATCATATGATATTTTATGTTATGTTTTTAGTTATTTTCTTTGCATTTGAAGGTAAATAAGATGTCATTTAGAGGAGTTGACAATTGTTTGAGGAACAATTTGTATTTTTTAATTCGAGTCGTTGTAATTCATTTTTATCCTAAATCATGCAACTTCACAAGTGTTTTGAGTTTGTTTAGTGAGAAATTATGTAAATTGGCAAAACAAGACATCAAGTGAAGGATATATGAAGATGGAAGATCAATGGTTTTTAAAAAAGTTGTTGCAGACAATTCAAGACGAAGATGTGTCTATCATGTATTGGATGGATACTCTTAGCGGATTGAAAACATATTTAAACTTTCCCTCGAGAAGAAAAAACATATTTAAACTTAGAAAAAACAATTAAAATAGGAACCAATCCTATTGAAGAGACAATAGTAAACCAATCTTACAGGGAAATAGGAACAAGAAAAATGATATTTGTACAACCATTTTTGTACAACTTCCTCTTTCATATTCATTTTATCTTCTTATTCTCTCTCTACTTTTTTCTCTCTTTTGTTTTTGACCAATGAGAAGAGAGAACAACAAGTTTGTCATAAAAGTTGTACCAAGAGAGTTGTTCAAATATCACTACTTTAGAAACAATGATTGTGAAAATATAATTTATTTTGGTCAAGAAAAGTTTAATAATAATTTAAGGGTTAATAGTGCTTTTCACCCCTGTAATATATGTCATTTTCGATTTTCGCCCCTCTAAAATTTTCGGTTTGATTTGCATCCTTGTAATTTTTTTTTCTTCAGAATACCCCCCTCCCCAATCCAACTAAGCAAATACGCTGATGTGGTTTTTTTTTTCTTCATTATTTTAATTGGCCAAGTGTAAAAAACAAAATTTACACATCACATTTTATCTTTAAAATATTTGAAAATTAATTTTAAAAAATAAAAAAAATCATAAAAAATATTCAGATTTTTTTCAAAAATTTATAAAATCAAAATTTAAAAAAAAAATTAAGATTTTTTCAGAAATAGAAAAAAAGTAGATTTTTTACAAAAAATTTTAAAATCGAAAAAAAAATTAGATTTTTTTTTCCAAAAATTTAAAAAATTAGAAAAGATCAGAAAATATAATCAGATTTTTTTTAAAATTAAAAAGATTTTAAAAAATTCGGGAATTTAATTTTCAAAATAAAAAAAAGGTCAGATTTTTTAAAAAAAATCTGGAATTTTTTTTAATCTGTATACAAATTTAGAAAAAATTCAGATTTTTTATTCGAAAATTTTAGTCCTCAATTTTTATAAAATATTGGGAAAAAAATCATTTTTCCATGACATGCAAAACCCTCTAAATTTGTATACAAATTTTTTCCAGAATATTTTTTAAAAAATTTGATATTTTTTTAATTTTTAAAATTTGTTTTTTTTAAAAAATTAAATTCCAGAATTTTTTAAAATCTTTTTAATTTAAAAAAAATCTGATTATATTTTCTAATTTTTAAATTTTTTAAAAAAATTATATATATTTTTTCTGATTTTTTTAATTTTTGAATAAAAAGTTTTGATTTTTAAATTTTTTGGAAAAAATCTGACTATTTTTCTGTTTTTTCTATTTCTAATTTTTTAAATTTTTGAAAAAAAAATCTGAATTTTTTTTGATTTTTTAAAATTAATTTTCAAAATAAAATATGATGTGGAATTTATTTTTACGCGTGGCCAATCAAAAAAAAATACAAAATCAGCTTACGTAAGCGAATTTGCTGAGTTGGATGGGGGGTATTCTGAATTTTTTTTTTTTTTTGCGAGGATGGAAATTAAACCAAAAATTTTATAGGGGTAAAAATTGAAAATGATATATATTACAGGGGTGAAAAGCAATATTAACCCATAATTTAATTAAGAATTAAGAAAATAAACGCATGGTGCGGCATTTACATTGATTGAGCTCAATTCTCGTCACTCACTCACTTCACAAGACCCAAGTGACAACAACAACACCTTCACCTCTCTCTCTCTCTCTCTCTCTCTCTCCACAGATCTCTTTGCTCTGAATGTGAGCACAAAAGAAGGGTTATTTACTTGTGTTCGTATTTCCCTTTTCCAAATTTCGATAAATTATTATTATTTGTTTCGATTTGCGGAATAATAATAATAAATTGTATACATTGGATAATGGGTGTTTGGTTTGATTCATGAAAATGTCGCAAAACCTCGTAAAGAACAAGTTTTGCAATTCTGTTTCTGACTGAGTGGAAGGGTTTCTCGTTAAAGGTAAGATCTTGAATCTCTCTATTAACTATTCTGTATTGTATTTTCGAATTCGTTAGATTTCAGATTTGGGTTTTGTAGTTGACGGAATTTCGTTGTATAAAAATGTTTCCTTTCACTATTTTGATACTGTTTGGTAATGTTTTGTTTTGACTGTGATATAGGAAAAAGAAGAATTGGAAATGGAGAAAAAACGTTCAAAAGGAAGTTTCTTTAGCCTGTTTGATTGGAATTCTAAATCTCGTAAAAAGCTCGTTTGGAACAATCAAACCCTACCTGGTAATGTTAATCATGCGATGTCTCTCTCTCTAATATTGTTTTTAGTATCACATTTTTTGCTTGCCTTTGTCCACCTATTTAGGACCTGTTTGGTTTGACTTATTTGAGGTTATCTACAGTCATAAACGTTTGTGAGAATGTTACGGAGACAGCTTATAATATGTCCATAATATGTTTTTAGCTTATTTCCGTAGGCTCTACGGGATAGCTTATCCGTAGGCTCTACGGGATAGCTTATGAAAACAATTTATAGCTTACACGAAAACACTTGGCTTTATTTTATCTTCTGCATAGAAATAGTTTATACATAAGCACTTATACGATAAATGCTTAATTAAGTTGTTTATCCAAACATGGTCGTATATTATTCTCCAAATACTTGACTTTGATGTGCCTATTCTAAATGTTTCTGTTACATTAACTGCAGAAGTTTCAAGGCAGGGAAAGGAAAATCTAGAGACTGTACCGGAATCAAAGTTCTATAGGGTGTGAATTTTTCCCCCCACGTTTTGCTGTCTGTTTTTTATTTTGTTTTGTTGCATTTTTTTATTTGATTTATTTTTTTTGGTTTGGTTATTGAAATTGTTTTAGATAAAGGTGGATGAGAATGGAGCAAGTCCGAGTAATATAGGAAGCGGCGATTTTTCATCAGTTTGTAGTGATGAAGGGTGTGGGAGTAAAGCCCCCGGGTTAGTAGCTAGACTCATGGGTTTGGATTCTTTACCAACTTCGGACGTCGGTGAGCTCTCTGGTGCTTCACTATACAGCTCCAACTTTCATGCTTCTCATTATAATGAGGGTGCTCTTCATTCCATGGATGACTTTCGTCGTGCGGACTACTTAAACACACCACTTAAGTCGGAGAAGTCTTCTTGGGATGCCATGGAATCAAGGGCACATAAAATGGAAAACCAGTCAATGAAGAGATTTCAAACTGAAATGTTGCCTCCAAAGTCGGCTAAACCCATTCCAGTTACTCACAATAGGTTATTGTCTCCAATCAAGAGTAATGGTTTTCTGCCGCCGAAGAATGCAGCTCATGTAATGGAGGCGGCTGCTAAGATAATTGATGGAAGCCCTCAGCCATATACGAGGAATAGAGTTTTATCAGGCAGGTCTTCATCTGTTCCCTTGAGAATTCTTGATTTGAAAGAGAGATTGGAAGCTGCACAACATGCACCTATGTCTAGAAAGCTAGTCAACCCGAACAATGCCAACCCTTCAAATTGCAAGGCTGGTGAGAGGAGTTCTAATTTTGACAAATGTACACCATCATTCAAGGGTTCAAGTTCAAGAGATTCTGAGAAACGTAATTATTCTCATTTAACAAGTAAAGGAAAATCAGGTTCTCCTACAATGCAAGCCAAAAACAATGTTCAAAGCAGAGATACATTGGTTTCAAATGGAAATAGGAAATATATGAAGCAGAAAGAACCGAATGAGATTAAGTCAAACCAGCTCCCAAGGAGCCAGAAATCAAATACAAACCGAGCATTGCCACAGAAAACGTGTGCAAACCGTAATGGCAATGTGCTGGTACAGAATAATCAAAAGCAAAATAGCATGACTTCCAGAGGTAAATCAACTTCAAAAATAGATTCCAATAAGCCGATAACACGAGGTTCATCTTCAGAAGGTTCTACTGGAGTCAGAAAGGCAACAAATAAGGGTGCTACAAATGTCAATGTTCAGCCTAAAAGGTCAAGCTCTAGGGCAACCGATAACCGAAAGGAGTTTCCCCCATCCAAAACACATAATATTTCTCAAAAGAAAAAGTATGGCAGCAGAGGTGTTCCTGAGGCAAGAAGTCCTGATCATGAAAGAAATGATTTTGAAAGCAAGTCCATAAAATGCAATTTTACAACTGATGGAAGTATTGATCAGAATGCATTTAACATGAATGAAAGCAACGATGTTGTTTCATTTACATTTACATCTCCCTTGAAGAGAAGTGTGCCCGAGTCACTATCCTCTGCCGAGCAAGTGATGGAAACCAGAACTAGATTTGGTGTCGACTCTCTTGGGCATAATGATAATCTCCGTCCCAAAAAACTACCGCTATCTCCAACACATATGATAGATAGTGATGCATTGAGTTTCTTGTTGGACCAAAAGCTGCAAGAATTGACATCGAGACTTAACTTACCTCAGTGTACTCTAATCTCAGAGGAGCCTTCTACTGGTTTGAGATCTAATTTGCAAGACAAAGCATCCAGTATGGTAAACACCAATACTATGGAACAAGATGAAATGTTCATTGATAATTTTAATAGCATGCATAACTATCACTGTTGTTCAAGTGACGATCCAGTGCTTAACATGAATCAGCAACTGCAGGTATGTTATATCGTTTTTTTTTATACATATTCAGCTTAATATGTAATGGTCTTCATTCAAGTAGTATTTACTGATATATAGCATTTTGCTAGCTTCTTTCCAACACATAGTCTAAAGAATATGTTGAGTCCAATTTACTGAGAACAATTGTTTAAGACTGTCTACACGCCATTTACTGAGTCTGATTTTACAAATTAGGTTGTGTGCAGTTTTTAATAATCTCTGAACTAAGAATCATAATGCTTACCTTTGTACTCAATCACTTGAACAGACATCAGAAGTAAGGGAAGATCATAGCTGTAGCAGCTACAATGAAAGTGGAAATGATCTAGGTTGTCAGCATTCTGATGCTGGTAAAAAATTTCAAGCTCCTTCTGTCAGTGAAAGTTACTTGGACAGTGAAGACAGTGCATATGGTAATGTTTATCTTTCCCTTCAACCGGCCTTATTTGTTTTGATCTCAAAGCAAATTCTCACCTGTTTACTTTTTTTACTTCTTAAATAAGGCATTGCATCAGTTTTCTAAAAACCTTTAGTATTTTATACATTTTTCGAAAATCAGATGTTATTTGTCAAATATCCTTTATGTTGCACCTGTGTGTTACAAACTTGTTAGGATTTAATTTGTGCCGTTAGTGTAAAATTATTTTACTCATACTCTCTAATCACATCTAATATATGTTAGGAACTTACTCCCTCCAGTCTCAAATGTAAGAAACTTTTCACTTTTTAGATTCATTCAATAAATGATGTATGTGGTCCCTATTATATACCACATACATCATTTATTGAATGAACTTAAAAAGTGAAAAGTTTCTTACATTTGAGACCGGAGGGAGTACCTAACAAAGTGAGATCATCATGTGATTTGATTGGATGCATGTGTAAGAAAAAGCTTTAGACTTTCAGTGCATAGAAGTTAATCTTAACTTGTTACATATCTGTTCATCAATGTTTGGTGAAAACGAAATTCCATGAAATTTGTTGCTTTTCCGTAGCATAGGCCCTTACAATACATATAAAATTCTTGTGCCAATCAGTTTCTTCCTGTTTTCAGGCAGCACCGTTTATTCTTCCATGCAAGATGAAGAAGTATCTAATATTTCCCAGATAAACGAATCTGATTCACTTGAAAATGAAGTGACGTGGTCAGAGCAAAGCTCTTCCATATCTATGGGGCAATATGTGGCTGTCACACAAATATGTGGAACGCCAAACATGGTAGATTTCAAAACATCAAGCGACATGGAACTTGAATATGTACAGAAAATACTTGGCAATGCAGAGTTTATGGCAGAAGAATTTGTCACGGGTCAAACTAATTCAGTCATAATGCCAAATCTCTTTGATCTGTTGGAGAACCATCAGAGTACATCAGGTACATCATATTGTGGAGAAGATCACTCTAAGCTTGAAAGGAAGGTTTTATTTGACTATGTGAGTGAGTGCCTAGAGTTGAGATGTGAAAAAGCTTTTGCTGGAAGTTGTAAATCATGGCCTAGATGGGTGACATCAATTCAAAGGAAGGACTTTTTGGCAGAAGAGTTGTACAGGGAGATGATGAGTTTTAGAAACTTGGAAGATGTAATGGTGGATGAGCTTGTCTGCAATGACATGAGCACTGGATATGGGAAATGGCTTGACTTTGACATTGAAGCATTTGAAGAGGGGTCAGATGTTGAAGGGGACATTCTAGATTGTTTGATTGATGAGATGGTTTCTGATTTGTTGCTTGTTTAACTAACCCCTTGGTAGCTTCCATTTTTCTTACAATATGTAGTGTTTATGAAGTAAAATTGTTAATACCATTGATTAAAATTCTGACAAAGAAACACTGAAGTGGAACATAATCTACTCTAGTCCCTCATGTTTTTCCATTGGGTAGTACTACAATATTATTACCACTTACTGGGATTATATAATACTGATAAAGAGCTTAGTTGTATGGTAACCGGTAACCATTGGCAAATTAATAAGATGGAAGTTACTAATAAAGTTCCCTCCCTGTACAATTGTACTGTTTCCTCTGAAGAAGTATTGTTTTCAATTAGAATAACTACAAAAGCATTTAATATCAATTTGTTTTGACCTAGGAAGTTTAAAATATCTCATGACAAGGAACCAAAGATAAGTGAGTTTTAGTAGTATATATATTAAGCTCTAATGGCAATTGGGGAATTGATTCACTCAAGTATATTCTCCCGCGTTCTTTCATATTTTTCAACCTCAACCCATAACGTCCTTTATTTCATTTTGAACTCTATTTCTTGTCCATTTTAGTGAAGGTAAAGATTTAAAAAGCTCAATAAGAGGATAAGTCCTGTTTATGACTTGTTTGAATTGACTTATTCAACTCATTGTGAGACTGTTTGAAAGTTATGAAAACTTCGAAATAACTTTTAGTTTACCTAAATATGATTAGATGAGACATATCTCTTCTAGTTTAACTAAATTTTTAGGTTTGAGTCTCACAACACTTGCAATATTAGTCTTTATAGTTGCATACACAGGCTATTGGATTAACACCAACAAAAAATATTTGTGTATCCTATAGGCTATAAACATTTAATTAAACTGTTTATTGAAACATTGCGCTAATAACCTAGAGAGTGAGGTCAATTGGAAATGACAAAGTGAGTAGACCAAATGGATGGTTAGCACATGGTTCCTCACCTCTCGTGTGAGAGAGATATGGTCTTCTACACTTTGATGTTTGTGTTGGATGGGAATCCACGTTGTATTATGTATCGCTATGTGTCTTAATGTTTCATCCACAGGTTTTTTTATTAACATGATCCACAATGTTAATGAGTCTCATATGCGATAATTATGTGCAACAGATTTTTACAACAAACCATGTGGTTTCTAACATTATTTCCTTGTTTTACCTCTTGCGCCCTTCCCTACATGTATCTTAGTCTTAATCACATCATTTTTGCTTACTTGTCTATTCGTCTTTTTTCTAGTGTACTTTCGTTTTCTTCTCTCAATGATCACAGCTAAATACATGATGAAGACTAATGTTAAACTGCCTTGAACAAGTAGGAGTCTCCAAAGTTGGATAATAGACAAAAAGTTGTGATTGGCCACCATATTTTAGTATCCAATTTTAAAAAAGTTATGCGGACGATAGTTATGCAGACAAAAAGTTGTGAGGTACTTTTAGTTTGATGTATCAGTGAATGATTGCTAGGTGCCTAAAGAATAATTCTCAAGGTTTTTTCTGCTTATTTTTCTTCACAATTACAGTATACTATACAGTAAAGTTCAATATTTTTCTTCAATGGATTTATACTAAGTTTATGTTTGAAATCATTGTGAAGTTTGACAAAATTATAGTGTTTTAGGGTGTTAACCCTCCAGTTTATAGGGAATGGGCTCAAGTGATACTGAGTTTCGAGGTAAGTAAAGTTTGACAAAAAATTATTTCATCTAAAAATGAATTTAGGTTTTCCAAAACAATTCGTTCATAAATGATTAACCATTTGAGTCCGAATGATATCATAATTTTGTTGAAGTTCTAAAGTGTAGCTTTTGCTAAAATCACGCGACTCATAAGATTCTCTCAACCACACCATAATTCTAAACAAGCAGTAAAATGTACAATTTGCGTTGAATTCAACTTAAAGGAACCCTATTCTGTATTTGCTCTAGGTGTGACATTTAATATTTTGTAAAGAATATTTTTACTTTGGAATACCATAACAAATCACGAACCACAAAACTAAAACATCATCATAATAATTAATTTTCAAACAAAGCTGCAGGGTTTTGCTTAGTCACAAGGTCAAGCCTCCACACATCTTTTTAGGAAGAGATTAACGTGCATCCTTTATCATTTATTTGTGCTTCTTGAGTCTAATTTTTTTTCTTAATAATCTTTGGTTGGGACATTATCCCTCCATACATAAATTTTAATTACTGAGATTTCTTAATACAGAAGTGACATTAACATAGTATTACTTTTTGTACACGGGGAATTATAATTGTAGGCAACTACAATAATCACCAAATTAAACAAGAGAGAAAGTCATTCTAAAAGTAAATTCATAATATGATTTCTGAAATAAAAGTCTATCATCTGCTTTAATTTATACAGTTTGGTTCGAACAATGAAAAATGCAGGTAAAAGACTACATATTTAGAGGGCATGGTCATAAATCAAACAAAGATAGATAAAATGTTCTTCTTGAGGGTGAATTCATCTGCCTTTGCTGCACTTACTGACTGCATCAAAATATTCAAATATGTTCAGACAAGCTGTCCAAATTAACGTACAGAATAAAAGCTTTTAATAAATATCTATATCAAGGATTATGCCACAAACTCATTATCATAAGATTTAACCTGTAATTTTAAGTTTTGGAATAATTATCATTAATAAATTACCTTCCGAAGCATTCCCTCAAGACGTTGAATCTCATTCTTCGCATAATCTGCACCATTTTCCATACTTCTCTTAGCAAGTTTTAAGTAGAGGTTGCCATATCTGAAATACAACAAAAACCAACATCAAATAATATCAAACAACTTAACTAGGGCCTCACAAAAATACCAATTCAAATTATAAAACTCAAGCAAACCAGAACAAAACAAGAAATGTGATATCATTCAAACCTTGCAGTAGAACCCTTAAGCGTATTAACTTTCTCTATAAGTCTGGAAAAGACAACCTTCTTCTCATCGTCGTTGGCACTCACAAACTCCTTCACCAAGCCATCTAGAGAGGCTACTATACCAGCCTACAGCATGAATAATTGGTTCACTCAGCTATCAAGATTCAAGTATATTATTCTAGTCTCTTATGATGCTAAGCATATATTTTAAACTAACTTTAGAAGTGAGTTGACCCTGTTCATCACGGTTGGTGCCACATCTCGCATTAATGAAAACTACAAAATCGTCCAAATCACGACCACCAACATAATCTTCACCGGTTTTATTGTTCTTTGGGAAAAACTTGAACGTGGGATAGGAATGAACATCATATCTGTATTAGCAAATAAACCAAATTAGGTACATGCATTTGTTAAATATGATTTTAACCTAGTTTAATAAAACAAATGAAATTATGTTACTGCACTCACTTCTCAGCTAAATCCTTGTACTCGTCAGCATCAAGATTCGCTATAACTACATCTTCCTCTAGCCTAAATGCCGCAGCAACCTTCTCATAAGTCTAAAGAAATTTGTAAAAACAGTATGAGGATCAGCCTTGATATAGTCATAATCAGGAGAAACTCATCAAACTATGATAGAAGTAGTCTTAGATATGAGAACATCCTTACATAAGCAAGGGCCTTGCAATGACCACACCTAAAATAATAGCAGTGACTTTGTTAAGACTTTGAATATGAAAAAAGTATATTATCATATCATAAAGTTAGGGCAGATCATGATTATATGTATTTACCATGGTGCATAGAACTCCACCAGGACATCTTTTGTTTCATCTAAGACAACCTTATCAAAGTTATCAGGGGAGAGAACTACTACACTGGGCGGAAGAGAAGGTATCTTCACATTGGTACCTACATTAATATTACATTTATACTAATGATAAACATATCAAACACCATATACTAAAACAATGCCAACAAAATAATGTTTAAAACACATTCAAAATGCTATATAGAACATAATAGATGAGTAACTACCAATCAGTAAGACATGAATAAAATTGAAAAACAACATAGGATGGTTAGGTTATACTGCCGAGTATTCATAACATTGGCTCAAAAGTCATTGAAACTTTTGGATAAAAAACTCAAGCTCAATCATTCAGAAAAGTGTGAATGCAAGTAATTTGTAAAAATAGTTTTGAAAGGATGAATTAGCTCCCTTGCCTATGCAGAACAACAAAGGGAAAAAAAAATCTAATGTCAAGAGTCTTGAAAAAGCATTTAAAAGTCCTACATTGCAGACATACTATACTAAGATTGTTAATACTCTACAAAAATCCTAATAAAATGAATAGTAAGTAATAACATTGCCAAAATTAGTACTCTAAGATTATAATACAAATCAACAATTCCTTTTATAATACACATCTTGACATCATGCGCAATAAGAGGATGAATAAATAGAAAGCTAACAACAGCATAACTCAATAAGTAGAAAAGGAACAATTCACATAAATACCTCCTTCAATATTTACGAAAGCAGCAAGGGCCTCAGCGGTACGTGCGCCTTCAAACCTAAATAACACATTCTTTGTTCATAGTTATAGCGGTTGACATTACAATACCAACAAGTAAAGAGCATGAAAATCTCTCAACTTTTCTATGGTAAAAAGAGATGTTTGAAAGGAAAGGAAATGGACAAAGTGCTCACTTTTTTGGACTTAGTGATCCCTTCGGAAACCACTGAATTGTAGGGTAACCAGAAACTCCATACTTAGCGCAAACGCTTTTATGTTCATCACAATCAACCTATAGACATCAATAAATATTGGTCAAGGATGGTTAGAATATAAACTAGCAATTGTATCTCATTTTAAGATAAAAGATGAAGAATAATTAGATACATTTGGTAACTAACCTTTCCAATCAAAATGGTATTAGTTTTTCTAAAACTTGTTGCCAATTTTTCATACTCCGGGGCAAGCTTTTTACAATGTCCACACCTGACATTACAAACATAATTCACATTGAGTTGGCATCACACGACTAACAACACTTACTCTAACGTTCTATTTTTAACACAATTCATGTTGTTTCCACGAAGACCACGTAAAATGTGCGAGACCCATATGAATTTAATCTAATTATTGAATGAAATTCATATTGGTCTCGTCACTTTATACTTAAGTTCCATATTACGCGTGTGAGACTCGTACAAATTTAATCTAATAGAAGAGTGGATGTTGATTTGATTGGGATCAAATGATAAGCAATAAATTCATTTTGTGTGAGGCTTGAAATAATGAAAACTGTGTAATGAGATGAGAGAACAAGAATGATTGTTTTACCAAGGAGCATAAAACTCGACAAGAGCACCACGATCCTTGCCAACCTCTTTTTCAAAGGTGTCTTTTGTGAGTACAACGACATCATTGGCTGAAGCAATTGAGATCAGAAATACAAATGTCATAACTCCAACACCTAACATCATTAACTTTCCCATTCTTGATCTCCACATTGTTCTTTTGGATTAACTTTGTTTTCTCTCCGATTTTTTCAAATCAAAATGAAAAATAAAATAAAAAATGTAGGTGTATTACTACAACGTGTTTTCTTCCTTCTTGTTGGATGTGTTTCTCTATTCACTATTCTTTTGTTGATGAAATCATATTCACTATTCAGTGTCTGAGAAGAACTAAATATAGTATACTTTATTTTAATAATTACACTCCTTAATTAAGAAAGCTCATTATTAATTTTTTATTAGTTAAAAAAACATTATTAAAATTGATAAAAGGAAGGGGTGTTGCGAGAATCGAACTCACGACCTCTCGCACCCGAAGCGAGAATCATACCACTAGACCAAACACCCAATTTGTTGTACAATTTGATGTTTAAAATTATATAATTATTTAAATTAGTAAGAGAGTATTCCTTGCTTTAGTCTTTGTCGCAAAATTTAACTAGGGTTTCACTCCCAAATCCCCAAATCAATCATCAACTTCATAAGTTCTTTTTCGAACAAAAATGTCTAACTCCACCAGCAACAGTGTAAGTTCAATTTTATCATCCCAATATTGTCGATGGTTTAAAGTTCACTTTTTTTCTTCTTCTTTCAAATTATTAATTTGATTCGGTTGAATTAGGCCTCTGGGGTTGATAACACATTCAGACGAAAATTCGATCGTGAAGAATATCTTGAACGTGCTCGTGAGCGTGAGAGACAGGAAGAAGAGAAAGCAAAACCTAAAGGTAAACTAACTTCACATTACTTTCAATACAATCGATTACATTGAATTACAAACTAAC
>Ga0315913_1003202_pt1 | contig 19625 bp, 6 predicted proteins | sample MpolsnodulesMG_FD_207736 | JGI IMG/M metagenome (GOLD analysis project Ga0315913, IMG submission 207736) | Medicago polymorpha root nodule microbial communities from Los Angeles, California, United States - small nodules | ecosystem: Host-associated > Plants > Roots > Nodule | place: USA... | reverse complement strand
TCTTTACAATCAAACTTTCTTCTAATCATCTCTTAAAAGTAAATCAAATTGAACAACTCCCTGTTGGAACGATACTCTCTTTTTACTACTTCGGTAAAACCGTACACTTGCGGTTTTGCTCATCAGGTAGCAGGGTTGATCATTAGGATTTTTTATGTACATTTTGACTTTGATGATGGTAATGTATTATTATGACATTATTCATACCTTGTGATATTTCTATGACATTTTCGTACGTACCTTTTATATTATTTCTTGTGTTTTATTTTTATCATGTTAAAATTATTTTTACTTTTTATATGTTTTAGAATTGATGAATTTGAAATTGGATGAAAATGAGTGAAAAAATGTGTTCAAAATATTATGTATAAACATGATCAAATGTGGGGAAAAAGGAAAGGAGAAAGCTGCTGGAATTTGAACCAGCATCGCAACAGCAATTAACTACCGGTTGGCTGTAGCGGTAGTTAACTACCGCTGACCTCAGCGGTAGTTAACTGCTGCCGGATTAGCTAACGGTAGTTAACTACCTCTGGGGGAAAATTGGTATTTTCCATGTGTTATTAGGACATTTCTGATGTCAGAAAAGCAATTTTCAAAATATTAATAACTGGCCCATTTTATTGGTTGTTGGGTAAATTCTTATTCCAAAGTAATTTAGGAAAAAATATAGAAAATTTCTTTTTCTGACATACAAAACCTCCTAATAACACATGAAAATTCCAAAAAAGTCTCCAACGGTAGTTAACTACCGTTCAGCAAACCGGCAGTAGTTAACTACCGTTGAGGTCGTCGGTAGTTAACTGCTGCGTTCGTTCTGGGAATGCAACAAATTACATTCAACCTTGTTTTTATCATTTAACATTTTATCAACATTTTTTTTATCATTCAATATTTTTTCAACATATTTTTTATCATTCAACTTTTTTTTAATATTCAACCATTTTTATGGACGATGGTCAACCTTTTTCGACCTCTTTTTCCCCAAACCCCCTATAAATACCCTCTCAACCTTCACCATTTCCTCACACCATCATCTCACATTCTCTCATCCTCACTTTCCTCCATCCTCTTTCTTCTACAACAACAATGTTGTTTTTCATCCTTGGCCTTTCATTGAAAGATGCCTCTTTAAAAATTTGAAAATTTCAAGAGGTTTCTTTGAATTGTTTTACCCTAGGATTTAGGGTTTATGGTTTGTGTTTTTTTGTTTAGTTTTAACCCAAGTGGAGGTTAAACAACAAGAGTGCAAAGGTGAGGCACAATTCGAGAATTGATGTTGTCATGAAGCAGTGCTATGAGGAACAATTGATGAGTTATCTTGGTGTTGTCGTGTATGAGTATCTTGGAGAAGAGTATCTGGAAGTTCTAGGTTCAATTTTGGGTGCTCTCTAAGATTTGTTTTATATTGTTTTGTGGTGGTTTTTGTTTATAACTCAGATTTAGTTTTACCCCATTGTAAATGTATCATTATATTAATAAAATGAGATTTTATATCTATTACTCGTGTTCCTTTATTTTTGTTTATATTTGCATTTATTTTATGATTGTATATGGAATAAATAAATTCGAATAAAAATTGTGTATTAAAGAATAAATAAATTCGAAAAAAGAGTAATTAAACTCAGCGTGAATTCGAATAAAAATTGTGTATTAAATAAATTCGAATAAAGTTGCGTATTAAATAAATTCGAATAAAAGTTACATTGCATTACATAAAGTTCCTAAATATATCCTATCATTACATTACATTCGGATAAAGATATGTGGTACAACAATTGTCTTACTGCTGAAATTTGATAAATTCAAACTTGCTAAACAATAGCTCTCAAGCATTCACCTGGAAGTTTTACTGTTCCCTTCAAAACAACATGTATTATGCAGAATCAACTATATATGTTATCACATCAAATTCCCTCATATAAGACGAGTCATCACATAAAGAATAAGGTGAATCCTGCGACACTCATCTTATATGAAGGAATTCGATATCATAACTTATATAGCTGATTCTGCATAATACATGTTGTTTTAAAAGGAACAATAAAACTTTCGGGTGATTGCTTGAGAGCTGTTGTTTAGGAAGTTTGAATTTATCCAATTTCAGAGGTAAGACAATTGTTGTAGTTGGAAGGTGCATTCCCTACCAAATCACGATCTTCTAGCGGAATCAAACTGTTGAGAATATCTTCAGTTGATCTCAGCAACGTTACACACATATTGATCCTTGGTAACATGATGTGCTCCCAAAACATGCTCGTCACGTCGTCGTCGTTCGTTAATTCCACCCAACTGAATGATATTCTCCCATCGTCGAATGTTGAACGTTTATACCTAACGTATTCCACCCTCCTTGTGTCTACAAGGTTGACTCCTTGGTTGAATTCATTCAGTTGATCCTTGAGACCTCTTAACGTGACACCAAGGTACCAAACCTTCAACCTTTGAGGATATCCACCGTTGAATTGCGCTTGAACGTCGAACATATCGGTCATTGCTTCAAATCTACACAATAAGTAATTAAAAACAATCAATGAAAAACTCATTCAAACATTTCATCAAACACTTGGAGTGCAAATTATACATAAACCCTGAAAAATCTAAATAAACCCTAAAAAATTTATAAAACTCGAAAAAAATATATAAATTTAAGCAATATAACTCCATTATAACAAATATTCATGATATTTGTTAATAGCTTTTCAGATCTATAACATAACTCTATTAAAATAAATAAATCAAAATTTAAAAATTAAACTACAACTAAAATTATAAACATATATACCGACTAAAATTTATGATAATATCCTAAGTGATTACTTACTTGTGATTTAGTGGCAAAAAATTTGGATGATTTGGTAGAGTTTTGTAGAGAGAGACTGAAAATTGAAATTTTGAGAGAGAGAGTGATGAAAGAGTGGCTGGAAGCTGGGTTCTGACTTGAACATGTATCATGCACAGCAGTAGTTAATTAACGCTGACCTCAGTAGTAGTTAACTGCTGCCGGGTATACCAACGGTAGTTAACTACCGCTGAGAGTAATTTTTATATTTTCTATGTGTTATTAATAACTAATAGAGGTCAGGAAAACAATTTTCAAAAATATACTCTAAAAAATTAGGTGTCACAGAGTGGTTAAGAGTTCGTCTATCTATCCTATAACACGAGTAGAATTTGCTGCAATCAACGGATTCCCACAATCACGCGTATCTGGCCATCAAATTATGATCGGACGATTTAAATTGAAGTTATTTTTGAAATCTTGTTTTTATGGACCGTAGGATCAAGATCTCTTGAATGTGGGAAAAAGTTGAGTGGTAGGAATAGTAGTTAAATTAAAAAATAGTAGAAAAAAAGAAAAGAGAAGGAAATGAAATGAAATTGAGGATGGGGAGTGGAGTAGTGGTTTCACTATTTTGTTCAACAACACCATTATTTATCTCATCTTCTTCTTCTTCTGCTCAACTAAGATTGAAACCGCCATCATCATCTCTTGGTGCCGGGGTTTGTTGTCACATGGCCCACGCAGCATCATCCATCACTCCTTCTCCTTCCTCAGCAATTGATTTTCTCTCGATTTGTCATCGCCTCAAGGTCAAAACTTATCTAAAGAACGAACGAACGGTGATTGATTGTTTGATTGATTATTTTACTAACTTTTTGTGTGTTTTGAATGTGAAATGAAACAGACAACAAAACGAGCAGGATGGTTGCGAAAAGAGGTTCAGAATCCGGAATCTATAGCTGATCATATGTATCGCATGGGTTTGATGGCTCTCATTGCTCCTCATTTTCCTGGCGTCGACCGAGATAAGTTAATATCTCTTCCTTTCGCAATGTCATAACCTGTTCTCATATATTTTTTTTTTTTTTTTAAAACTCGGTATCCGGGCCGACTAATCCGAGGGGACCAATCCCACCGCCCACTTGCTGGAGCCACGTTTAAACCAAGCTCTGTATGGACTTAGTCCACCGAAATTGGCACCACATGGAATCGAACCTGAGACCTTTGGAGGAACAAACTCCAAGATCCCAAGTCAAGCACTAGGCCAACCCCAAATGGGTTTCTCATATATTCTATGTGATAAGCTTGAATAAGTCAATTCAAACAGGACTTGTTATAGCTTTTTTCAAAATAGATTTTGGTAGTGTAATGTGATTTTGTTATAATTTTTTTAACAAAGAAATTTTCAAGGAAAGCTTCAAATGAAAAATCTGTTTGAATAGTCTATCTTAAAATGTCATTCTAAGTATTTCATCATTTGGTTATAATTTTTTTTGATACTAAAATTTTGAAAAAATCTCTAAAAAAAAAGCTATTTCAAATAGCTTTTCATAAAAATCATTTTTGAAAGATGTCATTTTGAAAAAATATGTGATTTTTACTGTGTAAAATCTCGAACAATGAATATTTAAGTTAGTGAATGTGAAAATCTTTTTTTTAACTTGTAACAAATGAGTTTGAAATAATTTTTACTATTTTTGAGTAAATTTTAAAAAAATCCAATTTTAAAAATACAAAGGAAAATCCATTTTTTTAGAATCTAAAACAAACAGGCCCTATACAGGAGAATGTGATAGTTTAAGACACTCAATTATTTAATTGGTATGTTTTCTCATACTTAGTTTTTTATTTTTCTCTCTTCAATTTAGGTGTGTCAAAATGGCTATTGTTCATGATATTGCAGAAGGTACGTTGTTTTCTTTTCTTTCTTGTGGGACTGGAGTGGGGTTGTCCTGTCTGTTACTTATCTATGTTTGGAATCAGATGTATAATGATTGTACAGTACTTTATCTTACAGCAATTGTTGGGGACATAACGCCGATAGATGGAATTCCAAAAGAAGAGAAAAGCCGACGAGAACAAGAAGCACTGGATCATATGTGTAAAGTGCTTGGAGGTGGATCTAGAGGTACTTTAGTATTTAATCATTCGTTCTTTTTGTTTTTGAGAAAACAAATTATATTCACTTGTATTGATTCTCAATACATTTTCAACAATAAAGCCAAGGAAATTGCTGATTTGTGGACGGAATATGAAGCAAATTCTTCTCCAGAAGCCAAATTTGTCAAAGACCTTGATAAGGTTTGTGGATGTTTGGCTATTTTAGAGTTCCTTTTCAATGCTTTTAACTATTAGTTTCTCTTCTTTATACGCCGTTAAATCTTTAGGCTTATTGAGATATTTTCTTCTCTATTTCAACTTCCCTATGCATTGTTTCTTTGTTATACACAGCGGCATATCATTTGTCATTTATTTCATTCTGATAGGATATTGGATTTGGGGTAAGAAGGTATTTCATCTATACACATTATAAATACCTTCTTACCCCAAATCCAATATCCTATCACATTCTTACACTATCTAAAGGGAAAAACACCGTATAAATATCAATGTGACAATTCTTTACTGACATTTTGTCACCTTAACTTTGTATTATTTTCTAGCAATTTTTTATTACATATATTAGTTTGTTATGAACCTAGGGCCAAAACGAGAGTCTATCCCAAAAGACTGGTTCGTTAGGCTTTCTTTAGGAGTTAATAGGGGAATGAAAGGGAGCGTTTTTGAGGGGAGGAATCATTCCCCTAATTTGGTTGTGTGTTTTTTTTTGAGAAAGCATAAGAGGAGAATACATATAACTGATATTTGAGAATATTATTAAGAGATGAGAATGTTAGAAAATTTATTCAAAACCCTCCAAAGTCCTAAGTCAATGTATTTTTTGAGTTCCTCCATATTATGGGGTTTTGATCCAATGAAGGGGGGAAAAAATCTCCTTCCCGTTCATCTCACTCTTATCCTCAAAGTCCTCCCCTCCCTCTACAAACTCCCAAACAAAGTTTTAGGTGAGAGAACCCTTTGTGGGTAGCCCTCTTCCTGAGGTCGGCTTCTCAATGAAAGCACCAATGTTATGAACATAGGCCCAAAGAGAGAGCCCATCACAAATGACTAGCCTACTAGGTGGGACTGTGGGTGAACTCACTAGATTTATAAATCCGACTTACTAGGTGTCACTCCTCAATTTGGGACTCGTAAAAAATATGCTTTTTGTTTTCTCGAAGGACTTGCAAAATGAAGACAACAAAAATAAGTAACAAAGTTCATCTTTTATGCTCCTGCTACCAGTAGATTTTATTGTATCTGTCAAATAGTATTGTGTGGGGCATTACTTAGTATAATTATCCATCATTTTGGTCTATACAGGTGGAGATGATCCTTCAAGCCTTGGAATATGAAGAAGGTGAGATATTTTAGTAATGTTATTTTCCCAATCACCTTTCACTGTGTGGTCATTTGTCAAATTCTGTGAGTTTTGGTCTATCTTAGAAAGTTGAAGAATTTCCTGGAGTAAAATCATGTTTTCTGTAATGAATATACATGATGTTTATTTTTGGACATGTTTCGCATAAATTTCTATTCTCCACTTTATCTGTAGTCTGTACTGGTATTTAATTATATGAAGAAAGTTATTGATTGACATTTCTTATGATAGTGTGCAAATGGTGGTTTGTAAAAAAGTAAGGCAGGACACATTATATGAAATGATATTATTTAAAAATAAATAAAAATTATAGACTTGGATTTGGCTGCTCTAAAGTAAGCAACTCACTTTAGACTGTCAAGTGAATAATATCAACCGTTAGTTAACAAATCAAAGGTAGATATTATAGATACATCATAACAAATCACGAGTTTGTTAAAATAACAACGCTTGATTTTCTCACTTTAGAGGATCCAAATCCTATTGACTTATAGTTAAGAAATAGAAAATCTAGAATTGTTTTGTGCTCAAATATATTAGTTTATACTTTATATTGTCTTAGTAGTTAAATTTTTATACTTATACGTCACAGAACATTGAAATGTGTGGGGTATTTTTGCTGATTATCAACCGTTAGTTAACAAATCAAAGGTAGATATTGTAGGTACATCATAACAAATCATGAGTTTGTTAAAATAACAACCCTTGATTTTCTCACTTTACACTTTACTCACTTTAGAGGATCCAAATCCTATAGACTTATTATAGTTAAGAAATAGAAAATCTAGAATTGTTTTGTGCTCCAATATATTAGTTTATACTTTATATTGTCTTAGTAGTTAAAATGTTATACTTGTACGCCACGGACATTGAAATGTGTGGGGTATTTTTGCTGATTAGCATGTTCTGAATAACCATATGCTTTAGATTTCTTCAAGTTCTTAAACTTGTTTTCTTTTGGCTTTATACACAGAGCAAGAGAAGGATTTGGATGAATTTTTCCGGTCAACTGCTGGTATGTTTATTTATTTCTTTTAGAATTACGTTATTTGTTTTGTATTTTTTGAATGGTAAGGTTTACATTCAATACCTATATATGGCACGTAACCTATACTAGTCTCAGGGTCATTTTATTGTTTAAATGTTTTATTTAATTTTATTGTATTTTGTTTATTAATTTTCTTTAAAAACTATTATTTGCACATGTACAACATGTTTGTGTTTGCTTATATTTTTCTCCCTTTTAATGCTCTCTATTTGGTGGGATTTTAACTGGCAAAATTGCATTAGGTGTTTTTTATCTTAATTTTTTGTATCAATGTAATCCTTTATTTATTTTTGTCAAGTTAGTCATTTTTTTTCCATGACGAGGTAGTCTTATGTTTGAAAACATTAGTCAACAATATAAATCAACATTTTTTTTCATGACAAGGTAGTTTTATGGCGTACTTACATTGAAAAAACAGATGAAAGAATGATTCTTGAGTTTCTCTACAGCAGCTGCACATTGAGACTAGTGAGAACCCTTGCAAAATGAGATGCTCATCGGTAGGTATCTTTCTATGCATTAACCTCCATGCCAGCAAAGACTTAGAAGGAGGAAGAGATAGGCATCATTTAGTGTCAAAGTTCCGTTATCGAATGCTTCCAAATCAACCTGTCAGAAGTTTGGTGAAAAGGCAATATTACTTGCTTCACAAGGTTAGCCAGATTAGGAAAGCGAGTCTGCAAGGATGAAGGAATTTCCCACTAGCCTTCAACTATGAAATCAGAAACTCTGGCAGTTAAAAACCTGGACCAATTTTGATTTAGATTCAAGAATTGAAGGCTAGGCACCTCACACCAAAGATCATTCCAGAAGCTGACTCTAGTTCCATATCCAATTCTCCATAAAGAAATATCCTTAGCATTGACAAATTCATTTTTCATACTAAGAGAAGATATGATAAGAGATGCATTTTTCATTCTTAAGCACCCTGGATCTAGTCAAAGTAGCCCAATCATTATCAGAAGAAATCATTTCCCAGCAGAGTTTCAAATTTGTAGCTTCATTTAATTTTAACTGAATTAGGGATCTGATCCCCAAAGAGACAAGTCTTGTAGCTTTTGATGCCCAAGCTTGATTCTCTTCTTAGAGTAAACCTATTTTAATATTTTTAAAATAAAATAATGAATTTCACATTTATCACATTCAACTATATAAAATAAAACCATGTAACATTTACTTGCTCAAACGTTCTCCAATTGCGCTAACATCTTGATGTGCTGCATGCCAGGCCTAACACCTTGATTGCAATCACTAACAAAGATGGAATATGGTTGCCATACATGGTCCATCATTCACAAAACACTGGCTCTATCTTTCTCTTTTGCATCTTTAGTAAGCCTCTCAAAACAGGCGATGCTGCTCGCCCGCAGAAAGTTCTGCAATGGACGGCGATGCTGCTCTATGAACAGGTGATAGCATTGCGATTGACAGCATAGTACGAAACCTCATCTTCCATTTATTTTTATACCAAAAGTCTTGGAACATTTTTAATAGTAAATTATATCCTTACAACAACAACAACCAAGCCTTATTCCACTAAGTAGGGTCAACGACATGGATCAAACGACGTCATAATGATCTATCAAATACCATATTTCTATCCCACTCATTAATCTCTAGCTCTTTCTTAATAGTTTCTCGTATAGTTTTTCTAGGTCTTCCTCTACCTCTAGTGATTTCATTCCCCTCCTTCTGATCTACTCTCTTTACTGCAGCATATACATGTCTTCTCTCTACATGCCCAAATCACCAAAAGCCTAGTTTCCACCATCTTTTCTACTATGGATGCTACCCCAACTCTCTAATGCTGTCATTTCTAATCATATCATATCTCATTCAGTCTTACCACACATCCAACACAACATTCTCATCTGTGCTACGCTTAATTTATTTTTTTGTTGGTTCTTTATTGCCCAACACTTTGTCACGTACGACACTGCCAGTCTTACAGATGTCCGATAAAATCTTCCCTCCTGAAATTGCATCGAAATAATTCCTCATCATATTAATCTGGTTTGGGATTCCAAAACTCATTATAACCTCTTAGAAATCGTGGCTGGGCCTAACAAACCCCCATATTACTCTGGTTTGGGATTCCAAAACTCATTATAACCTCTTAGAAATCGTGGTTGGGCCTAACACAACCCCACAAAATCGGCTTGTGAGGTGAGAATTGCCCCCACTTATAAACACATATTCAGGTTATATTTTGAACTAATACCTGCCACGTTAGAAAACTCTTTACAAGTTAAACCAAATTCTTAGTGAGAGAGCCAAGCACCCTCTTTGATGCTGCTGCATTGCTAACACGCCACTATGAGCTTGCATGATGAGAATGATTGCTTAGATGTTGGTGGGTCTTGGAAGCAAGGTTGGACCTTTGAGTGTTACAAGTTACAAAGGAACAATGAAAAGCTGAAGCTGTTTGTGGTGAAACTTTCACATAATATGAAATTTCCAACTATGGGTTCTCTCACAGGATTTCCAATAAATAAAACACAATTAAATTGAAGTTAGTAACCTATAAAAAATTCAACAAAACCAGCTATGCTAATATGTAACCTATCTTAAAATACACTAATATGTGACCCTCTATAATAGGTAAATATCAAGGTCCATCGTTGGACAAGTCCATAATAGGGGCTCCACATTAATTGTCATGTGTGCAGATATCTAACAGAGGTGAAAGGGAATAAATGTCAGTCTAAAAGCTAAATATTTTTAAAAGATAAAGTATTAATTTGATGTGAAAGAAATAATGGACTACATTGACACAAAATTACGATAAACGATCTCTGATTAGGGTTTGCCAATTTTTGTGACAATAGGTAGTTTGATGTGACGCTGCATTGCAGATTACAATATATTTTTAGTTACTGTAATAACTAACTTCATGATGCATTATTATTTCACGATCTCTGATTAGGGTTTGCCAATTTTAGTGACAATAGGTAATTTGATGTTACGATACATTGCAGATTACAATATATTTTTAGTTACTGTAATAACTAACTTCATGATGCATTATTATGCATTACTCTTTAAAATAACTAAATGACTAGTAATAACTTGTGGACATTTAGTTAAGCTGTCTGAATTTTATTTTTTTTCCTTCCAAATTTTTGATGTTTTATTGTGGTTGTACTCTTAGATATTTGAGATCATGCAGATCTTGTCTTAAATACGACATGAGTAATATACAATTCAAAAAGAGATCAGTCATTTATCTCAAATCCTTGTTGTTAAATTACGGCTGTAGTTGTGATATAGTGCTATTGCATAGCGGAATTTGAACGAATCACCATTGTTCTGCGATACGCTATTCCGTACAAAAATTGTAAAATAGCGGCTATAACAGCGCTATAGCAGTGTTGCCTAGCATAAATTAAATACACTGCTATTTTCTACGATCCACAGTTGACAACACTGTCTTCAGGTGTGTTGGAAATCCCACCCCGAACGTGAGGGGGTGGGTTGGTAATTCCACCTTAATTGCGATCTGCCCCTAGTTGCCTTATGTTGGCTTGCCTTTGAGGGGGTGAATTTAGTCGCACATCGGTTAGATAGGAAGCTTGATTAGAGGTTATAAAGAGGAGACATTCCTCACCTTACAATCCGGTTTTGTAACGATGAGTTAAGCCCCAAATTTCAACATGGTATCAGAGCCTATCCAAGATCTACCGTTGTCTGGATTCTGCATTGCCACGCTTCATGCCCATTGGGTCTGAGCGTGAGGGTGTGTGTTGGAAATCCCGCCCTGAACGTGAGGGGGTGGGTTGGTAATTCCACCTCAGGTGTGTTGGAAATCCTGCCCTGAACGTGAGGGGGTGGGTTGGTAATTCCACCTTAATTGCGATCTGCCCATAGTTGCCTTATGTTGGCTTGCCTTTGAGGGGGTGGATTTTGTCCCACATCGGTTAGATAGGAAGCTTGATCAGAGGTTATAAAAAGGAGGCACTCGTCACCTTACAATCCGGTTTTGTAAGGATGAGTTAGGCCGCAAATTTCAACATATCTCAATATTATGCCTCCTATCTTTGAATGAGATAATGCTATTGCTATCCTTTAAATGTGACTTTAAAGCCACTTTCCGAGGGAAAATCCCAATTTGTTCTAACTTAGGACTTGAAACTTAAAAAATGTACAGCACAATTCCTAAATGTTGTAAAATGTACATTTTTGTAAACTCATTTGTTTTTTTTCTTCTTTCCCTCAATCTCCAACGGAAATTGTTACTGTGGTTTGATCTTGGTAAATATTTGAGAAAATTCTATTTATCTTTGCTTGATTTATGCGTATCAATACTTTTGCAGGGAAGTTCCAGACTGAAATTGGCAAAGCGTGGGCAGCAGAGATTGTGTCAAGAAGAAATAAAACTAATGATTCTAGTCATTCTCATTCCACTAAATAGTGTATGGCTATAAAAGGAAAAAAGAAAAAAAGGGGTTGTGGTGTTTTTAATTCATTTGGATGATATATGTCATTGTTTAAATATGGTTCTTCTGAAGCATGGTGTAATTTGCAAAATGCACTATTGTGGTAACAGTGGAAAAATGTGCTGATTGTCATAAATGGAGAAATAGCATGTAGCAGACAATTTCACAGGAAGAGGTAATATCATCCAACTGAATATCAAATTTATTCATTAGGCCTCACTGGAATATTTGGACTATTCTGTATTTGACGAAAGATAATCAATTATTTTACATTTACATGTAAATTGTCATGCTGGTATAAATCTGATTGATAATCGATCAATTGCTTAGTAGAATCACTTGTGCCCATTTCGTCTCTCTTTGCATCAGTTGATATTCTGAATTTCTTTTGTAAATCTGATTGAATAACTGTCTAAGTGATACGAGTTGGTTAGGAATTGAGAATTATTTGATATTTCATTCTCTCTACTTTATTACCACGAATCATATACATTATATCGCATTTGAGAACAATATCGAACATATAATCAAATATTTATAGAAATTAAATATTTCTAATAGTTCCTTAAAAAAAATCAAATAGTTAGTGGATTTTCTATATGGAACATAGAGTTTGTTTTCTATGTTGAATGAACTGCTCCATGAGGGGAGGCGTACCAGCAACGTCCTTTCACTGCCTAAATTAGACAGGGCTGTTGTGAGGTTAATTCAATTTAGCCAATGATAATAGATTACTTGTAGTGTAAATGAGATAGAGTTCATACCGGTTAGTTTTATCAGTTTGTTAGTTAGTTGTTGAGCAACATAGCTGTATTTTGAGATGCATAGATAACTGGTGTGAATGTAAAAAAAAAAAAAAAAAAACTGAGTCAATAATTGTGAATTTAAATTCAATAGTGCATTTTATCTCTCTCTCTCAAAACGATTTCTCTTTCTGATCTCATCTGATAACAAAACAAATTGAGTGAAACAATAGTGTGTGTGCGCGCACGGAAGTGTATAAGTGATTTGCTGGCAAAAATTGAATGAAAGAAGTGGAGATAAGTCAAAAACTAAGATTGCTTGCTAGCACAATCAAGTAAATATAAGAAAGGTAAAGGAAATTGGAATGGAAATACATGGAGAGGTAACTAACAATCCTTAAGGAATAAACAAACAATCAGAAGGATCTAGGTACAACATCTAATAACCGAAGAACTGGTGGTAGTGGATCAAATGAATATTTTAGAGGCGGTGGAAATTCAATAGGTAGAGGAGGAGATACGAAATTTGACAGGAGCAATGTCCAATGCTTGGGTATGTTTTATTTCTTTTATAATTTGTTTTTAGTTACCATGTGTAACTAATCTTTTTAGGCTAGGGATGAACCTCTATTCTGGTTAATGGATAATTTATTTAAATTAAAGTCTTTATTTAGTCATTTATCTTTAAGTTATTTAGTTTTATTGTCGTGCGTAAGATTTGTCTGCTCTGAAGCATATCCTAGACATAGACACTTAGGGAGGTGACATTACCTAATATTGATGTATATTTGTCTAATTAGGAAATAATTAATTAGTAACTAGGGAAACAAGCCGAAAGAGAGAGAACCTTGAGAGAAAGGTAGTTAAGGAGGTGACATTCCTAATATTGATGTATATCTGCCATAATCAGGAAGTAACTAGTTAGTAATTAAGGAAACAAGTGAATTCATGTCTTAAATCAGCTCATTAACTCCCCTCTGCTTTCACCTTGGTAAGGTGTCGTTGGTAGGGTTGTCCGTTTGTAGAACTATTGAGAGGGTGAGTGTGTTATGCGCTTCTAGGATTCATAGATGACCGGACCCTTAGGACCATTGGAAATTTAGAAAAGCTAATTTAAGTCTATGTTTTAAATACCTTTGAGAGAGTAAGAACCCCATACTAATAATCGTTACGAAGGTGTACGGGCCCTATAGGGTTGACAATCTTATACCGTAGCGCATGTATAACCTTAGTGTGATCCGTAGGTTGCAACTCAACAGCTGGAGGGGAATGAGCCCATATATCTGACAGCTGATAGGTAGTAAAATACCATGAACTCATCACTTAGATAGATAATGTTAATAACATGAATAAGACTTGATTGTTAAGTAAACCTAACAATTAAATAGAGGACATTTGAAGAATCCTAACAGCCCTTAACATTCTACAATCAAACAGGTAAACTTTGCTCGTTGCAAACATATTAAATTGCAAAAATCTAAACCCTTATCTCTTATTTTATTTTACTATTTCCAAATAAGTAACGTGAATTGTTTGGTTGAAACGACAATCTCCGTGGATATGATACTCTACTCATCACTTTATTACTTGGTGAACGATTTGGTACACTTGTCTAAATCCGACCATCAATAGTCATGAGTTTTCAAAATTTTATCACATCAACTTTCTCATATTTGTACATAATTTTTTCCCTTCACATATAAGCAAATAAAATCCACGACTGGCGCGATTCAACTATTTAATAGATTTTTGTACTCCCTCCGTCCCAAAATGAGTGTCGTTTTAGAAAAAAAAAATCAAAATGAGTGTCACTTTTGAAGGTGAGAAAAACACAAGAAGGGGGGTTGAATTGTGTTTGCTTTTTCTTCATTTTCTCCTACTGAAGTCACTGATCAGAAGCAGATAGAGTTCAGCTTCTGAAGTGATAATCAGAAATTAAATGCAGCGATTAAAACACACACACACACACACATAGAGAGAGAGAGAGAGAGAGAGAGAAAACAATTATACAGGTTCCTTCCACAAACCGGAAGTAGTCCTGTCCCCCTTGCACTTCCAAGGAGAGTTCACTAAAAATGTAATATCAAATTACAACTGCTCAATGCTACAACTAGCAAGTGACTTCAAATTACTCAAGCACAACCGCAAGAGATTTCCTATGCTCCTGAACACAGTCAAGAGACTTCCAATGCTTAAGCGCAACTACAAGAGACTTCTATTGCTCAAGCACACAAGCAAGAGACTTCTAATCAAACAGAATTACAAAGAAGTTTGTTTGAGTTTGAACACTTGATATACAATCAGTGGTGTTCACAATACAAATCAGATACAGACTCTTAAGACTCTAGAAATTCTAAGATATGAGCTTTGATAAGAAATTCTAAGTGACTTTAGATGCAGAACAATAACAGAGTTTGGCACTTTGTGAATTGTTGTCTGAGTCTTGATTTTGTGTGTGTCTGCATATCCAACTAGCAGGTCTTCACTCCTATATAGAGGTGTGAAAGATACGTTGGAAAATTGCCAGCACAATAAAGAGTCGTTTTGAAGCTTGTTGAAAATCACCAATGATCTTTTTCCTGATATGGTTATTGTCCTATGAAGGATCAATTTCAAATGCATTCCTAGTTTGAAGGAACATTACTGCAGGCATAGCTGTTATTCTTGTCTTGTTGCAGAGACACGAACAGAGTAGTGGAGGAAGTGGTTGTACAGTTCGTACAATTGTCCTTTGTCAACGCTCTTGTGAGAACACACATCCAATGCTTTCAAATTCATTCACAAAGGTCGTTGCTACACTCTTTTAGTCTTCTGCAATGCTGTACGAGATTAAATCCATTATCCAGCCTTTGAAGTTTTAAGTCTATCATCTCTTGATGAACTTCAGCTTCTGATGAGATGCTTCTGACGAACTTGCTTCTGATGACGTCATCACTTCAGGAGCACTTTTCTTCAGATGCTTCAAGCTTTTATCTTGTTGATTCCTTTGCTCTCTTTTGTTCTTTCAGAACCTTATAATATATCAAAAACTTTGTCTATGGTCCTGTACACTTGAACAAATATTAGCATATCCAATTGACAATTTTTAATACCTTGTTATCATCAAAACTCTAAGGGTAATGTATGTCAAACACATTTTGTTCCAACAACTTTCCGTTTCCAATGCAATAATAACTTTTTCTTTTCAATTGTACCCTTCAATTCATACTATATACACTATTTCTGAAGTATTATTTTTTTCTTTAATGAAAAATAAACCAATAATTGATTAGGATAATTTGGTAAAATAACATCTCTCTTTCTTTTCAATTGTGACCCGTGCAAAAGCACGAATCTTTTACTAGTTGAGATAAAAATTGTAGATCTCATGTTCTATTGCTCATTTATTGATGAATTGAGCATATTAGCTCATAAGAAAAATGAAGTTTTCTGGATTTTGGATAAAGTCCACTGTATACATGAGATTGGTTTAATATTACTCTTTTTTAAAATTTACTTCTAAAAAAAACCTAATTTTTCAATATAGGGTTATTTTAAAAGTCGCTCCAACAACCAAATCTGATTATTCTAACCGAAAATAAACCAACCCATATAATAAAATCATTAGCAACAAAGAGCACGGATTTCACAAAATCATGAGTAATAATATCCCCTATACTGCCACGACGGATACAATTCTCAACACGGTGGTCGTCGGAGAATTTGATTGAAATTGTAATTTTTCTTTAGGGGTTTTGTTGAGGAAGATTGAGCACATTCCAATTATTAAGTTAGTTTTGCCAGTGGAGGTGTATGGTGGCCATAAAAAACCGAGAATTGTATCCATTTTGGTATCAAGTATGGCTAGCGGTTGGATGAGAGGGTTGTTGTCTATGTTAGTGCTTGGGAGGTCATCTGGTGTTGTAGTGATAGGCCCATGGTAAGGTTTCAATATAGAGAAATGAAAAACATGATGTATTTTGGAGTGGAAGGGTAAGTCAAGCTTGAAAGCTATTGGTCCAAACTGATCCATTATTTTGTAGGGTCCATAAAAATGTTTGGAGAGTTTTGAATAAGTGGTCCCAATGAGAGATTGTTGGCGGTATGGGCAAATTTTGACATAAACCAAATCACCGATGGTGAAATTATGATCCCGACGCTTCTGATCAGCATAAAACTTCTTTCTTTCTTTCTTGGGCTTTTTCCAATTTGTTCTTAAGGGTGTTAAGAGTCTGTTCACTGGCTGATAGTAGTGAGTCTACTGCTTCCACTTGTGAGGAGCCAAGTAAGTAGCCGGGAATGGAGGGTGGCTGTTTTTCGTAAATGATTTCAAAGGGTGATTGGCCTGAAGTAGAGTGTGCAACCGTGTTGAAGGACTATCCTGCAAGGGAAAGAAATTGGTACTATTTGTTTGGTTTAGTGTGGACAAAGGAACGAAGGTATTGTTCTAAAATGTGGTTGGGGACTTCGGTTTGGCCGTCAATTTTCGGATGGTAGGAGGTACTCATAAGGATTTGCGTTCCACATAGTTTGAACAGTTCTCGCCAAAAACGACTGATGAAGATGGGGTCACGGTCTGAAATGAGACTTTGCGGGAGGCCGTGATACTTGTAGATGATGTCGATAAATAGACTTGCCACTTTGAAGGCAGTGAAACTAGTAGGGAGAGCTCCAAAGTGCTCCCCTTTTGAGAACCTGTCAACAACTACAAGAATGACGGTGAAACCATGGGAAGGGGGTAGGACGATTATGAAATCGAGAGAGAGGTCATCCCATATGGTGGTTGGTAAGGGAAGAGGTTAGAGGTTAGAGGAGGTTGTAACAACCCATTTTTCGCTAGATTTATTTTATTATTTATTTATATGTGTTTATATGTACATATATGTGATTAATTGCCTCTGTGTGTATTTTGGGTTAGGATTAGTGGATTTCGGTGTAGAAGGGTATTATAGTCATTTTAGACTCAGGGGTATTTTGGTCATTTTGTGAGCAAGGGTAAATTAGTAATTTCATGGTGAGGGTTATTTTAAGTGTTTCAAGTGAGAACCATTATTTTTACCAAGTTACTATTCGGTGGTGGTAATTAGTTTTGAACCGGTAATTATTCGATAACTTTTAACCGTTAGTGGATAGAAATTTTGAGAGTTAGTTTATAAGAGTTTTGAGCCCATTAGATTTTTAAGGGTTGGGCCCATTAGTGTGGACACTATTTAAGCTCTAGTCTTTGCAGAAAAATAGGGTTCACATTCATTTCATAAGTTTTTGAGAGAGGTAGAGAGAGAAGGTGCTAGAAGAGAAGAAAAGGGTTTTGAAGAGAGAAGAACAAGGAGTACAAGAAGAGGGTAGAGAATCAAGGGATTGAAGCTAAAGTGAAGCCTTAGCTTAGAATTGTGAAGATTCGAGGTAAGGGGGGTTAGATTTCATTCATAATCTCTTAGTTTAATTTCTTCTCTAATTCTATGCATAAGTGCTTATTTGAATAAGTGATTATTTTGAACTTAGGTGTTGAAATTCTTGCTCTTGTTATAATGATATGTTTGAGTATATGAATTTGATGATAATTGAATTGTTGATGATGAATTTCATGTTACATAGAAATGGTTACTTTGTGAATTATGCTTAAATTGATGAATTGTGATATGTGTTGCTGAATTGTGACGAATTCATGTTTAAATGAAGTTATTGTTGAATTGGATATGTTGCTGCTGTTGATTTGTACAATGGGTATTCCATTTTGTGAAGTTGTTGTTTGAATTGGTGAAGTTTGTGTTGAGTTGTCATGTGAAGGACCAAAATGAATTTTCGATGTATAAAGTTGTTTACTGGGTTTTTGGTGTTGTTGGGTGAGTTAGACTTAGTATAATTTCTGTTTTTACGTTGTGATTGTGTTAGTTGAGTTGTTTGGGAGAAAACGGGATTTTCGTGTGAAAAGTCGATGTTTAAGCGTTTTTTAAAATGAGTGTTTATGTGAGGTTCTAGAAAATGATTTTGGAACGTGTAGGCAAAAACGGCATCGAAAACGGATTAACGGTTTGAATTTTCCGCGCGAAAAACGTGAAGATTGAAAAATCTGATGTTGTCTGTCAGGCTATGATCGTGCCACGATTCGGGGCCAACGTACCACGATTTTGATCAAGATTTTAGTGTTGTTGATCCTGGAAAAATTGTGCCAAGATGGGAGACCAACGTACCACGTCTGCCAAACAAGAAACCTTAAAAATGCAATTTTCTTCCATCCAATTGTTTCCAAACTTATTCCTAAGTGTAGGGACTTTATCCTAATCATCTAGGGTTGCTTTTATGAAAGAAATAACTTTGTATAAAGGGTCTAATGAGTTCATGTGTGGTTTGTCATTAAATTAAGTAATTATGAGACGAACTTAGGATTTTCTCAAATGAACTTTGGTGAAACCTCGAACTAAGACTTGATAGCCTATAAGAGGCCTATGTTCATGCTAATATGATTGAATTGTAGGATTTTATACTTGAATAAGTTCTCTTTTTTTGAAAAGTGTCGATAATGCTCGTTTTGCAAAATGATATGAACGTTGCCGAAAATGATCTCTTAAGCCGATTACTTTGCGAATCTTTTGTGAATAGCTTTGTATGATTACATGAAGATGTATGAATGATTTCTAGGTGTTGAAAATGATATTTATCTTAGTATAATGTATTTTCTTCTTTACTTGGATTGTGAGAAGTTGTATGTTAGTGTTGAACTATGTGAAGAAGTTGTTATTTGTCAATGCATATATGTTGATTGATTGTGATGTTATTGGTGAATACATATATGTTAATTGAATTGTGAATGTTGTTGGTGATTGCATATATGTCAATAAATGATGAATTGTTGGTGAATACATATATACTAAATGAATGATGATGATGAGGTGACGACCTTTGTTGGTGATTGGTACCACATGCATATATGTGTCGGGAATAGGCGCATAGCATAATTGGCATGAGTCTTAATTGTTTACATGTGAATGATGATTGTTTGATGATAAGTGTGTTTGATGAATACATACTTGTGACATTTGGAATTGATTGGTTGATGAATTGTGTCATAATTGAATATGTGACTTGATGAATTTGTGCATTGGTGAAATTTGTTGAATGTTGTGATCTATGTGGATTGGTGTATATGTACATT
>Ga0315913_1003199_pt1 | contig 19637 bp, 20 predicted proteins | sample MpolsnodulesMG_FD_207736 | JGI IMG/M metagenome (GOLD analysis project Ga0315913, IMG submission 207736) | Medicago polymorpha root nodule microbial communities from Los Angeles, California, United States - small nodules | ecosystem: Host-associated > Plants > Roots > Nodule | place: USA... | reverse complement strand
CAAGACACTTTTTGAAATTGAGTGAGACACTTGACCACATAAAGCCTACCCGTGAAGAAGAGTGAGTATTTGATACCCCAATCTGAGCCAAATGAATCAAGTCCTCAAACATGATCTGTCAATATTCATAAGCACAATGCTTATTGAAATTGCCCGAAATCTTTCAAAAATTCAGTTCATGTTTGATTCATTATAGGACTTCGATATTTTACTTTGTTGAACCCTTAACCTTTTTGTACTATGTCCCTTGCCTTAGGATAAGGGAACATTCAATTAGAGTTTTGTTGCGTTTAAGTTGGGGAGAAAGGGAGAAAGGGAGGTGTATTATGTCAAGAATCATGGTGAATTGTTAAAGTAACCTGACAACATTGAATTGTACAAATTATAGAATTTTCAAAGTTTGTAAATTAAAAGAAAAAAAAAACAAAAATCAAAAATAGAATAAGTTGTCAAGGTTATTGAATAGATTGGTAATCACCAAGGGTTGTAATGATTGGTAGGGAAGGTTATGGATTGTAATTATTGATACAAGGAATGTTCCTTTATGATAGGCTTTTTGATATCAATTTCCCCACATATGACATTTCTTTTGTAACCCGGCCATGTTATAACCCTAGAAAGACCTTTTGATCCATGCTTCAGTGCTTTTTGAGATGATATTTTGATGGACACATAACTTAATCAAGATGTTAGCATGATTGTTGGATGTGTGTTCATTACCCTCACTTATTGTTATTATTGTAATTCATCTACTTTTAAAGAAGTGTGTTAGGTGTGGTTTATAGATAGTTTGTGACTTGAACTGTTTGAGAAAAATTTTGTGCTTAGGACTTGTTTCACATTCATAGTTTGTGCTTAGATTAGTGGATGACTTCATGCTTGTCCGCGCACTTACATTTGAATCACCACCTTACAAGTTTTTTTTTTATGTGCTGAAAACCTTGTCCAAAGCCTTGTAAGTTTCCTGTTGATTCTTTTGTTTGAGGACAAACAAAAAGCTAAGTTGGGGAGTGTTGGATAAGTGCTCAAAAGTAACATATTTTATGTGTTAATCTAGGCATTTTAGTGACTTGTTCTGCAAGTTATCTAAGGAAAAGCTACCAAATTGTGTTATTTTACCATTTATGTTTTACATGCCTTACTCAACCCTTTTTGTGCAGGAAAATGCAAGTAAGGATAAAATTGTACCAAGTTCACAAGATTTCGCTATTAGCGAGATTTGCGCCATTAGCGAAATAGTTGGCGAAGTTCCAGTGAGGTTTCGCTATCAGCGAAGTCATCAGCGATGTAGGGCATACCAAAAGCCGCGGCTCTATCTATGACCCACTGCGTATAAGATTCATGCGCAAAACTCTGCTTTTTCCCTAATTGAATTCCATCAAACTTACGAACAGAGTGTCAAGCTTGCACAAACCGCATCCTCATATTTGCATGATCCTTACTGTTAAGATAGAACTCATTAGACAAAGAATGACTATCATAGGGTATCTGTACTGTCGCATGGCAAGAGTTGGGTTGTAAGTAATTCCTCTGCATGTACGGATAAGGGGCACATTCTCAAATTCTCCACAACTGCCAATGGTTCTTTCAGAGTGAGCACCTGCATGGACCCAATCAATGTCGGCCGGGGTAAGAGGCATGATCCTTTGAGACCAAGAAGTTTTCCCGGTGTTTGCTTTGGCGAAGACGGATTTGGGTAAGTGTGAAGCGAACCATTTGTATAGCACCCCACAAACAATCATTCCATCCCCTTTGGAGTTTCTATAGTGAATTGAATGGTATGTGTCTGCAAGTAAGGTAGCAACAGGGTTCTTAATCAAGAATGTTTTGATTGCATTGAGGTCGATGAAGTTGTTCATGTTGGGAAACAAGAAAAGGCGAAAGATTGAAAGGCATCGGTCTTTTTGGCTTTAGCAAAGTCAGAGGCTTTTTGGTAGAGGAATTTAGCGGTTAGGCCTTGGAAATTGTTTTTAATGGTGAAGTGAGGATGAACTATGTCAGAAGGTTTGAGCTGAAGAGCTGCTACAATGGTTGCGGGATTAAGGGCTAGTTCAAGGTTGTTAAAAGGTTTTCCCGACTACCAACTTGTCCCCACTCTTCAGGAGTACTCCTATTGGGTTGGCTTACCGGTGTCCGAAGGAGAACCTTTCAACGGCCTTGAACTCGTCCCTAAGCCCGCAACCATTGCAGCAGCTCTTTATCTCAAACCTTCTGACATAGTTCATCCTCACTTCACCATCAAAAACAATTTCCAAGGCCTAACCGCTAAATTCCACTACCAAAAAGCCTCTGACTTTGCTAAAGCCAAAAAGACCGATGCCTTTGAATCTGTCCTTGCCTTACTCATATATGGCCTTTTCTTGTTTCCCAACATGGACAACTTCATCGACCTCAATGAAATCAAAACATTCTTGACTAAGAACCTTGTTCTTACCTTACTTGCAGACACATACCATCCAATTCACTATAGAAACTCCAAAGGGGATGGAATGATTGTTTGTTGTGCACCCCTGCTATACAAATGGTTCGCTTCACACTTACCAAAATCTGTCTTCGCCAAAGCAAACACCGGGAAAGCTTCTTGGTCTCAAAGGATCATGCCTCTTACCCCGGCCGACATTGATTGGGTCCATGCAGGAGCTAACTCTGAAGGAATCATTGGCAGTTGTGGAGAATTTAAGAATGTGCCCCATATCGGTACATGCGGAGGAATTACTTACAACTGAACTCTTGCCATGCGACAGTATGGATACTCTATGAAAGGGAAGCCTGACAGTCATTCTTTGTCCAATGAATTCTATCTTAACAGTAAGGATCATGCAAAATATGAGTATGCGGTTTGTGCAAGCTTGGCACTCTGTTCGTAAGTTTGATGGAATCCAATTAGGAAAAAAGCAGAGTTTTGCGCATGAATCTTATACGCAGTGGCTCATAGATAGAGTTGCGGCTTTTGGTATGCCCCACACCTTACCGAGATTCTTATCCTCAACCATTCCAGAATTACCTTTGCCCTTACCCCCGCATACCATGGAGGAGTACCATGGGCGTTTGGCTGACGCAAAACGCGGAGAATTCATGTGGAAAGGAGAGTATCTAAAAAAGGATCGGGAGTATGATACTGTAATGGGCCTACTAGAGCAAGAAGTTGGGGAAGGTCGCAAGAAAGACAAGATAATCGCCAAACTGAGAAAATCCATCGAGGAGAAGGATGCCGCACTTGATCGGATTCCCGGGAGAAAGAAGCGCATGGATCTCTTTGACGGTCCTCACTCAAATTACGAGGAGTAGTCTACTTCAGGAGCTTGAGGGTCTCCCAGTTGTTTTAGCTTTTATATTATTTTCTAGCTTTCTTTTATGTACTTTAGAGTCTATCCCTTGGCTCAGTTTGTTAAAAAGGGAATTATCTTGTTTTACTTTGTAAGTCTATCCCATGACTTTGTTGTTAGAAAGGGAATCTTGTAATGACTTTGTTTATTTAATAGAATGTTTAAGTTGTTATGTTTACAAAATTGCTTCTATAGGTCCTTCGATAAAAAAATATATATAAAAATTGCACATTTTTGCATTCAGCATATATCATGCATCATTTTGCATTCTTAAAGTGTCAAAACCAAGTCTCATACTATCCTCCTTTCTGCCTCAGAAAAGTAAAAGTGGCCTCGCACATTTAGTACAAGTCGACTCACACTCACCGAAATCGAGCTTACATTAAGAAAAGAATGGCATATGTTGATCAGGAACTTGGGGAAGAGGTGGGTGCACTCAAGGAAGGACTGGAGAAGTTGACGACTATGATGGCAACTATGATGGCCGAGTAGGCACAAGCAACATCTCTGAGCCAATTCCTACAGTTGTTGTTTCTGCTGCATATGCCGGTACTTCGCAGCCTATTCCTACGGTTTCTGCTGCAGCTGTTGGTACTGCACAGCCTCTTGTGACTGAGTTTTCTTCTGGTGATATGACAAACATGTACAATGCGGGTTTTCGTCCTCCTAGCCCTCCTGGTTTCTCTTTCACTCCTCAGCACTATATGCATCCAGGCTACCCATGAGGCATGCCACTCACAACTAATAATGATGTTCGTCCTGGTGCTACAGAAACAGTGTTCCCCTACGATCAGCAGTCCACACCGTTTTTTCAGCCCGACCATCCACTTCCTTAGGCTGCCATGACTTATACAGGACCTCTTGTCCATACTGCCCAGCAAGAGGAAATACCCGTCTATCACTCTGATAGTGTGGTAGGAAACGATGGGATGGATGACTTACGAGAAAAGTATGATGAGATGCAGCAAGAGATGAAGGCTATCCGTGGAAACGAAATGTTCGGCCAAGAGGCTCATGAACTTTGTTTGGTTCCTAATGTTGTGATACCACCCAAATTCAAGTTACCAGAGTTTGAGAAATACAAGGGGAACACTTCTCCCAGGCTTCATCTAGCCATGTATGTCCGAAAGATGTCTGCCCACGCTGGGAATGACAAGCTGCTCATCCATTGCTTCCAAGACAGTTTGGCAAATGCTGCATCGAGATGGTATGTGAAGCTGGAGAAAGATAAGATCCGTACCTTCAATGAGTTGGGAAATGCTTTTATTCAACAATGCGATTACAATGCGTTCTTGGCTCCGGATAGAGAGCAACTCAGGGTTGAGGTTCAGGGAGATAAAGAAACTTTCAAGGCATATGCATTAAGATGGAGGGAACTTGCAGCTCAAGTTGTCCCACCATTAGGAGACCAGGAATTAACTAGAATTTTCCTCAAGACTCTTAACTCATTCTATTACGATAGGATGGTTGCCACGGCTCCACAAAACTTCAACGATATGGTAATTATAGGGATGCATCTTGAAAAGGGAGTCCGAGAAGGACACTTGACTAAGGAAAGTGGTTCGTCGGGTGTTTCAGTAGGTGGTTCAACTAGTGGTACTAAGAAGTTCAGGAATGGTTATCCGAAGAAGTCTGCTCAAGAGGTCGGCATGGTGGCCCATGGTGGATCGCAGCCAATTTATCCAAATTACCCTTTTGTTGCCAACATATCACCATCCATCACAGCTCCACAAAACCAAAATTATCAACCAAAATGCCCCAAAGACCTCCTTCATACTATCCACCATTATACCAGCAACCATATTCACAATACAATCCCCAACAATTTTACCAACAGCCATACTACCCTCCACCACTTCAACAACAACCTCATCCTCAAGCTCCTCAACAACCTCGTCCTCCAAGAAACCAGTTTCCTCCTATACCCCATGCTATATGGAGAATTACTACCCTCTCTACTTGCCAGAAACCTTGTGCAGCTCCGTCCACCCCCTCGTGTGCAAAACCCTCTACCCCCTTAGTATCGCGCTGATCGCACTTGTCCTTTCATCAGAATGCGTCGAGGCACGACATTGAATATTGTTTCCCCCTTAAGGAAGAGGTCCAGAAGTTGATCCAGAGCAAAAAATTATCCTTCACAGACCCTGACCCCGTTGTCCCTGACCCCGTTGTCCAAAACAATCATTTGCCACCCCATGGGCCTGCCGTCAATATGATTCAGGATTGTCCAGAAGTTGGTCTCGTTCTCAACGCCCAAGATATCAAGACTCCCTTGGTTCCAATACATATTAAGATGTGTGAGGCAACTCTGTTTAGTCATGATCATGTTGTTTGTAAGGTATGTTCTGTGGATCCTCGGGGGTGTATACAAGTTCAGAATGACGTACAAGGGTTGCTGGACAGAAAAGAGCTTATTGTTACAAGGAAAGATAAAAGTAAAAGTGTTTGTGTTGTCACTCTTGTATTCAAGACCCGGGAACGGCTGTAATAACACCCAACAGTGCAAAGCCAGCTGGCACTCCTCTGGTGATCTGTTTGCCAGGACCTAAACTATATGTCTCTCAGAAGGCCACTCCGTACAAGTTTGAATGCACAATCCTAGAAAATGTAAAGAGATACCGTTGAACCCTTCAGCCTCCGTGGATAATATTGCTGAGAGTAGCCAAGTCTTAAGAAGTGGACGTATGCTCTCTGTTGTTGTTCAGAAGAAGACCAGTGCTCCAGTTGAGGAACCGGTGCAAGAACGGAATTGAGGTAAAGACAAAGCTGTGGGACAGCCTAGTGGAATTGTTTATGAAAACAGTGATGAAATTCTGAAATTTTGAAATTGATCAAAAGGAAAAGTGGTGGATCAGCTGCTGCAGACTCCGTCTAAAATCTCTATAATGTCCTTACAGATAAACTCCAACACCCATAGGGAGGCCCTAATGAAGGTTTTGGACCAGGCCTATGTGGACCATGATGTGACTTTGGGGCAGTTCGATAGTATCGTTGAAAATGTGACTGTGTGCAATAATTTGAGTTTCAGTGATGAAGAGCTACCGATGGAGGGGAAGAATCGCAACTTGGCTTTACATATCTCTGTTCTCTGCAAGTCGGACTCTCTGTCCAATGTTCTCCAATGTTCTAATAGATACTGGCTCATCCTTAAATGTGATGGCGAAGACTACGCTGGATAAGCTCGCATACTCAGGCTCCTAGCTAAGGCCCAGTAATGTGATTGTAAAAGCATTTGACGGATCTAGGAAAGACAGTGATAGGAGCCTATTACAGTCGGCCCTCATGAATTCAAAATCACTTTCCATGTTATGGATATCCAGGCTTTTCCTATAGTTGCCTTCTTGGCAGACCTTGGATTCATGAAGCAAGGGTTGTGACATCTACTCTTCACCAAAAGCTGAAATTTGTAAGTCATAGGAAGCTTATAACTGTGAACGGTGAATCAGCTTTATTGGTCTGTCGGCTTTCTCCTATCAGTGGTGGTACTACGTAGGGGACATCGTTTCAAGGGCTCTCTACCGAAGGAAGTATTAAGAAAGGAGAAACTTGTATGGCTTCTCTCAAGGACACTCAGAAAGTGGTTCAGGGCGGTAAAACTGAAGGTTGGGGTCAGTGAGGTACTTTTCACAGCGCTGGATTCATTGATGCACCACTTGAGGCAGGCTAATGCAATTGTTGAAGATCAGTCAGAGGATGTAGCACCTGTCTTTGTAACACCATGAGAAACTGCTGCAACTGGGTCGTTGTTGACATCCCTTATGTCATACCTCTTTCAAAGTAATATGTTTGTCTTTTTTTGTTTTTTTTAAGAAAACTCATTTCGTCTTGCCCAAGACGAAAGTCAAATCATGTAGGGCTTCTGTTTTTCGCTTCAAGTATTTCTAGTATTAATGAAAAATCGTCGTTTCTGTCACGGCCTTTACTTTTATTTTGTTTATTTTATTTTATTGCTTTTTCTGGAGAAAAAATGGTAATACAAAAAACCCAAAAAGCTTGTTCTCTTTTCCGTTTAAAAATCAATTTCAAAAGTCTGCATTTAATTATTTTACTAAAATCACTCATTAAATCATATGCAGACTGAACATACGTGAGCCCGTTGAGTTCCCTGTCTATGAGGCTATGGTGGAAGAGGATGAAGAGATTCCCGATGAGATCAGATGGATGCTAGAACAAGACAGGAAAGTTATTCAGGCTCATCAGTAAGAGATAAAAATTATCAACTTAGGTACCGAGGAAGATAAGAAAGAGATCAAGATCGAGGTTTTGTTAGATGCGACTGTTAAGGAAAGAGTAATTGAGCTTCCCATAGAGTGAGACCTTCATTCTCCAATACAATTACAATGTAGACATGGCTCCAAAAAGAGACGGACTTTGTGCCATAACTCAGAATGATAAGGAGTCCTTCAAAGAATATGCCCAACAATGGAGAGAGTTCGTTGAACAAATTCGTCCACCTCTGGAAGAAAAAGAGTTGACCAAGATTTTCTTGGATACTCTTGATAAGCTTTATTACGAGAAGATGGTTGCAAGTGCACCCAGCGAATTCGCAAAGATGGTGTAGAGGAAGGGGTCCGGGAAGGACGTTTGGTCAAAGAAAGTGTTCTCAGTGACGGTTCCAAGAAGAAAGACCAGGAAGTAAGCATTGTGAAAGGTCAGCCTCAACAACAATAATCGGCTTGTCACTCTGCTGCCGCTGTTATGACCGACACAAATGTTGTTCAAAAGCCAGATTATCAGCCTCAGTTTCAACAATTTCATCAACAGTATCCTCGGCAACAGGCTCCAAGAACACAATTTGATATGATTCCCATGAAGTATGCAGAGTTGCTCCCAATGTTGCTTGAAAAGAATTTAATCCACACTAAGGTACATCCTCGGATGCTGGCAAGATTGCCAACGTGGTATAAAATTAACATCTCTTGTGCCTTCCATCAAGGGGCACCGGGTCACGATGTTAAGCGTTGTTTTGCTTTGAAGAAAATAGTTCACAAGTTGATCCGAGACAATATATTACCCCCTTCAAAGATTGAACTCGAACATGCAAGTTAATCCGCTACCGGATCATGGTACCTAATGTTGACACATGGAATGTTTAACTGCAATTTGGTCGTTGTTGATGTTCTTTCTATAACTCTTTTGTTCAAATAAATTGTTTGTCATCATCAATAAATTGTTTGTTCAAATAATGTTTAGCATCAACAACGAAAGGATTTTTTTTTTTAAAAACAGAAAACAACAAACAAACAATTTATTTGAACAAAAGAGTAGTAGAAAGAACATCAACAACGACCCAATTGCCACTAAACATTCCATGTCTCAACATTAGGTACCATGATTCGGTAGCGGATTAACTTGCATGTACAAGTTCAATCTTTGAAGGATAAGATATTGTTTCGGATCAACTTGTGAACTATTTTCTTCAAAGAAAAACAGCGCTCAACATCGTGACCTAGTGCCCCTTGATGGAAGGCACAAGAGACGTCAGCTTTATACCACGCTAACAATCTTGCCAGCACCGGAGAAAGTTCCTTGGAGTGTACCACTTTTTAAGCAACGTTGGAAGCAACTCTACATACTTCATGGGAATCAGATCAAATTGTGTTCTTGGAGACTTTTGTCGAGGTTGTAGTTGATATTGTAGAAACTGGGGCTGATAACCTGGATTTTGAACAGCAATGGTGTCGGGCATAACAACAGCAGCAAGGTGACAAGCCAGATACTGTTGTTAAGGCCGACTTTTCACCATACTCACTTCCTGGTCTTTCTTCTTGGAACCGTTGGTGGAAACACTTTTTTTGACCAAACGTCCTTCTCGGACCCCTTCCTCTAGACGCATGCTCATGGTCACCATCTTTGCGAAGTCACTGGGATCACTTGCAACCATCTTCTCGTAATAAAGTTGATCAAGAGTATCCAAGAAAATCTCGGTCAACTCTTTTTCTTCCAGAGGTGAACGAATTTGTTCAGCAAGCTCTCTCCACCGTTAGGCATATTCTTTGAAGGACTCTTTATCATTCTGAGTCATAGCACAAAGTTCGTCTCTATCTGGAGCCATGTCCACATTGTATTTGTATTGGAGAACGAAGGCCTCACTCAAATCATTGAAAGTTATGATATTAGCACTGTCTAAACCCATGTACCACTTCAAAGTGGCACCAGTCAAACTATCTTGAAAGAGGGTCCTTTTCCTACGTTAGGGAACTCTCCACATTTATCAATGACTACTCCGACGTCATAGGTCGGGTTGTACTAGACTATATCGGCTGGGGAAGGGACATGATTCTTTGGGACCATAGGAGATTTTCTGGATTTGCCTTGAAGGAATGGGATTTTTTAGGGTTTGCTCTCTTGGAAATTGGTGTCTAATGATTGAGGAAATTGTTTGTATTTATACTGTGATGGCATGGATCGAATTTGGTATGATAGTGACACTGGAATTAGGGTTTTGTGGTTCCTTACCAATTCTGGAAAAATTTCCAGAGTACATTAATGAGATAGGCCCATTTTCTGCATACACCACCCCCTTTTCCTTGGAAAAATTAGGGTTTATTCCATCTTTTCCCCTTTTCCTTGGAAAAAATAAAAGCTCGGTGGTGAACTTAAATTTATGAGTAACGCTAGCCAATATCTTGATATCAGAAAATCACCGCGACAACGGCCATATTAGCCTGGAAGATCTAGAGCTCGTTGAAGAACGTCTTTACGACAAAGATCTTTTTCCTCTCTCGTGTTTCAGTAAAAATAGCGGCAACGCCTTATGTGACACTAACAAGCAAAAAAACCGATACATTTGATATGAATCAAAAAAATAAGCTTTATTGTGTAAAGATTTCCTCTCTCGTGTGTCTAAACTTTCATCATAATTAACAAAATAATTTGATATGAATCCAAAAATGTAGTTATATTTGACTTACACATTTATCCGCAATTTTCTGAACTTCCTCATTATCAATCACTCCATCCTTACCAACACGGGAAACAGTCCACACAGACACACGTTTTATCGTTTCTTCTTCCGCCTCTTCTTTCTTTTTTTGGAGCGAATATGCATAACAGAAGAGAGAAGTCAGTACAGAGAAAGCAGCATAGAGAAGTCGGTATATAGACAAAATAGAATAGTTAGAATATGAGCCTTACAATTTTACATATACTTGCCATATTTTCTTCAAGACGAGCTAACCCCCATATGGATGTCTGGAATATAGAGCTCTTTCTCAATTTTTTTTACTCCTTTTCTGCATGAATTAAAATTTTATTAGGTTGATAAAAATGAATAGAGAAAATGAATGGCAATGAAAGAAATACAAAGGCATTACCGAAAATTCAGGAGTCAAACTCTTAGCTACAAAGGCATCCCAATGCTCTTGTTCTATGTGGGGGTACTTTTCCTCCAGAGATTTGTCAACAACACCACGATTAGTATCTCTCATATAAAGTCTTGTCGATGTGGTTTTGAATGTTGTAAACAACCTTCCAGCTTCCATTTTTACATGATTCTAATGCTCATCGCCAAATATGTAAACTTTTTCCAAGACGACAGAGATCATTACAAAATATAAATAGATAAACGTGATGATATGTTTTCTTTGTAAGGTTTCATTTTAGGAGCTCTCCAATTTTCTATACTAATTGGAACCATCAGACAAACAATGACTGCTACGTAACTGACAAAACCTTCGCTTTCTTCCCCAAATGGTTGACCCCTAGCATTCCTACGAACCTGAAGTAAGATTGCATGGTATACAAAATGAATTCAGCAATGCATTAAAAGATAATGATTATCAATTCAGCAATACAAAATGAATTCAGCAATGCATTAAAAGATAATGATTATCAATTCAGCAATACAAAATGAATTCAGCAATGCATTAAAAAATAATGATTATCTTATTTGTGAATCCAGATTTCAGTAATGATTGTCAACTCATACTAACATGACAGAAAATCTTATCAACACCATTTTGGATGAGTGTCAAACCATAGGAGTAACCATTCAACCATAGGAGTAACCATTCAGCTCAAGCTTTTGCAAAGAAATTCCCCTAACTAAAAGATAACATAATTTTGTATTTTTTTAAATCCATTTATCTTCAAATTAGTTAGGCAATAATTAAGTATTTCAGTTCATAATTAAGTTTTTGGTCACTAGCAAAAAAACTTACGATAGCAGTTTATTTGTCCAGTTAACATCAATTCATTGTCCACAAACAAGGAGTCTACATTAAATTTATATTGTCTAATATACCTAAATTATTGCAAGTGATGATTAATTTTGCGACTCTTTTTAAAGGAGAAAAATACTCATCAAAATGGCTTGTTGTTTGCATCGAACAATATATAACTATTTCCATCCCAAACATAACATATTAATGTCACTTTCTTCTATTTGATATCTCAACATATCTAGATTTAATGGTGTTTAATGTATCTGTGGCATTGCAAGTAATGACAATGAATTTGTGACATTGCAAGTGATGATGATGAGTTTGAGACATGGCAACAACTTTACCGGTTGCGCCAAGGTTACCCATAATGAGGATGAAGAAAATTGGGAAAAACAATTGGAGAGAACTGATACATTGATCAGTTGTGACTTGTATTGAATTATAATTGGACAGTAAAGAGATCTTGTAATGCAAAGTTAAAAAGAGCTCTAGTAAGTTAAAATTTCATTGATCCAAATTACCAAGTCTGATTACTAAATTGTAAGGAAAAGAGCTAATTGTGCGCTTTCAAATAATGATATGCCTGTTTGTTTGCGCATTAGAGGCTCCAATAGTCACATAATTCTCTTGACATGTTGTGAACCGCGAATTGGTACTTGCGTACCGGTTCATGGTACTTTTGCGAATTGGTTCGCACAAATTCCCCTTGTAATTCTTTAAAATTGGCGAACCGCGATACAAGTGACTGATGATCGAAGAAAAAGGAAGAAGATGTTGAGTAGGAGAAAAAAGAGAAGGGAAAATCTCTGGTAGAGCAAATAAATTTTGTAGAAAAACGGCTTTGGAGCTTGGAGAAAGAGAACTTCCTTTGCAAAATAACATTGATATGAAAGAAGAAAAAAAACAAAAGAAAAGTGAATATAAAAAAAAGTTTGTTACAACTTGCTACTATGATTCTTGTACTTGTTTGCAATATTAAAATAGCTTACTATACTTAAAATAGTACAAGTACTACGAACCGACACGTACCGAAGCTCTATACCCCTATGCGTACCGAATTCTTCTCATGTCGCGTACCGTGAACCCATACCCGTACTGCGTACCAGCGCGATTGTGAATTATGTGACTATGTCCAAACGCACATCCACCATAATCCTAACGTGATTTTTAATAAGCTACAAAACCAAGCTTCTGCATTGCCGCAGTTTTGGCAAACTTGTCGCATGACCAAATAGACGCTATTTCAAAATTCAACCCAAAATTAGAGGATTGTTTGTGTTCACTATCCTAAAAATAGACCAGTAATAATTAAACCAATGATGAAAATTAAACCCTAAGAGCCTCTCACACTTAATTAGCCAATAAAAGCAGAACATGTGCTAGTATCACGGTGGGATATAAACATCCAAAACTAGCATCCCATGTACAAAGGAAAATTATATTAGAATTTAGAAGCTTAACCTTATAACAGATGGTATAACAAATTGCAAAGTTGGATAACAGATTGCATATTAGTATCTATTAATACTCATCTTCATTCTAGATTTATTGGGGTCCCCAATATGTGTATCAATCTTGGCCAGAATATATTAGTACTTATAACCAAAATCAACAATTTAACTGCTTATAACCACGAAACACAAAAACAACTATTTAACTTAACCAATGAACACAGAACCATCTATTGAATACACAGACAAACAGAGACAAGTTGGTAAAACATATAGAGCCTTAAAACTCTATGAAATAGGAACGATTTCTTACCATTCTTGAAGGACAAACAGAGGCAACAGCAATGGCCACCTTGGCTTTAGTTCCAATCGATCAATCAACTGATGCTCTATAAGCAGAAGCTATAAGTAGAATCTGTGAGCAACGGCAATGAACAATTAGAAGATATACGAAAAACCCCATAAGCATAAGCAACAAGGAAGATCTATAAGTAGAAGTTATAAGCAAAAAAAAAAAGTTATAAGCAAAAAAACAAAATCTATAAGCAGAAGCTATAAGCTAAATCTATAAGCAGAAGCTACAAGCAAAACACAAAAGCCATAAACAGACAAATTTATAAGGGAAAACAAACATGACCTACCGATGGTGAGAGAGATTGTCGGAGGAGTATGGGTCACACCGGAGTTAGAATCGGTGCCGGAGATGGTGAGGGAGCAAAAAGAAATCGATGAGTGAGTGATGGAGAAGAAGGGTTTTAGGGTTTTGATGTTCTAACGGCATGATTTTCCTTGAGTCTGCCAGCGTGCGTGTACTTGTAGTTTGGAAATGGCCAGTTTGGAATGACCGAAGTCCTAACAACATGGGGAATCCCAACGTTTTGGGTTTAATACTAATTCTACTGACTAGACTACCGTTACTCTCATCAGTTCTTTTTTTTTATTTTTTTTTATAACAAGAGAGCATTAGTTCGAAAAAAAGTTTAACAGGACAATGTTCATATAACGTCAAAGAATAACCTCCATCACATGCCGTATTCGCTAACACATCAACACATTTGTTTGTTTCACGATATGAATGCTGAATCTTGATCTCCCACTTCAACTCCAATAATCTTCTAATATTTTGCAATAAGCTACAACCATCCACACTTCCCCTAAAGCAAGTGTCTCGGCGTTTTTAAGTATTTCTAATGAAAAAATTATTAAAAATAAAATTAAAAATTTCAATTTTCAATCTAATAAGTACACAAACTTTTATGGGTCATGTTAATGTGTATCCTTAGACCATTTACAATGGTTTTTACATTCACAAAACTCAACACCCACTTTTTTAATTTTCAACACTCCACATCATTTTCTCTATCTTATTCAACACTCATTCAACTTTTACTTTCTTCAATGGTTTTTCATTCAACACTCTACTCCACCACCTTTTATTTCTTATTCTTATTTAATTTTATATTTTTGTTTTTATAATTACATAAAATTACAATTATCGATTATAATTAAATTAAAAAACACTTAACAATTTTTTTTTTGTTTTTTGTAAAAACAAAATTTATTTAAATAATTTGTAGACAAAAAAAACTTGGTTTTTTTCTGTGTCCAAATCAAATGAACCAAGTCTCTATTTATAAACCAAAAAAAATCATGAATTTTGGTAAAAAAAATTAATTTGCAATAAAATAATTGAGTTCAAATTATTAAGATGATAAAAATTCGGACAGCCAATCACGAACTGCCAAGTGTCACCACTTATCCAATCTGCATCTTCTCTCTCCTGCTCCTGCCACTCCACTCTCCCTTGTCGGCGAGTGTGGCACACGCTCCTGTTTTAACCAACCGAAACGCGCCAGCTGTCCCTTAGGTTCCAAGGTTCAACATGTTGAATGCATTCAACATCTCTTTCCTCCACATCATCCTTCAACAATTCTCAACACAACACTGCAAGGTCCCCATGTATTGAAAGCCACATTCAACACCTCCATTGCACTTGGTCTTAGGGCACATGTCAAGCAACCTAAAAGGAGCAACTTTGCATTGAAAAAATAATATGTCAATTTTTAAGAAGTTTAACGCACGATTTTTGATACATATATTTCTATAATAACTTCCTTAACATGTGCCCTTCAGAGCAATTTGCCAACTTTTATATAATATTAACCCTTTAGGTGCTTAACATTTTCCTTCAACATTTTAGACTTATATGTTGATCTATTCCTAATTAACTACTCCTCCTTTCATCCCCAAAAAATCGTTTTGAGAGTCCTTGTCAAATATCGGTATATTCATCATTATCATAAATGTAATGTGGAGGAAGTTGAATTGGGAAAATAATAAAATTAGTACTTCCATCATTTTACAATGAGTGTCGTTTAAGGTTTTGTCACACAAATTAAGAAATGGAATAAAATAATCATTAGACGTAACTCTTTTACTAAACTATACTTACTTTATAAGAAAAAGACAAACTTAAAGTTGTATTGAAAATTGTGTGAGAGAAAAGTTTGAGTATTTATTGAGGGTAAAGTTGGAAGAAAAAAATTAAAGTTGTATTGGAAATGTAAAGTGACATTCATTTTGAAACAATTTTTTTTTGCTAAAGTGACATTCTTTGCGAAACGAATGGAGTATTAATTATAATGTATAATTGAAAAAAGAAATTAATATTATATTAAAAAGTGAAATAGGTTAATTATTTTGATATTATATTTTATTGCCAATGGCTCACTTATTTTGAAACGAAGGAAGTACTAGTTATTATCATTCTAAAGGTTAGCCGGACTTAATAACTAATTTACTTACTTCAAAAAATCTAATACATAATATGGTTAAATATGTTTTTGGTCGTTATAAATATATCAACTTTTTATTTTCGTGCCTCTAAAATTTTTCTTCATTTTTTAATTCCTATAAAATTTTCTATCACCATTTGGTCCCTATTTTTAAGTCAACTGTGTGGACTTTATGTTTTTTTTTTGAAATTATGTAGAAATGTGTAGAATATTATAAAAATCTCTTTTCATTTCTTGTAAAGTTCTATTCTTTCTCTCTACAACCCCATTTTGCTGTGGAGTTCTAGGAGAATGGAATTCATGGATAATTCCATGTTTTTCACAAAAAGCTTCAAATGGCTCATTTTCAAATTCTCCACCATGATCACTTCTTACTTTTAAAATCTTCATTTCTTTTTTAGACTGTATTTGAGTGCAGAAGTTACTGAATACATCATAAGCATTATCCTTACTTCTCAGGAATTTTACCCAAGTCCATCTGTTGTAATCATCAACAATGACTAATCAATATTTACTTCCATATAAGGATGCAGTGTTAACTGGTCCAAATAAATCAATGTGGAGTAATTCTAAGGGTCTGGAGGTTGAGATAATGCCTTTTGTTTTAAAAGATGATTTCACAATCTTCCCTTTCTAAGCCTTTGACAAGTTGTAACTTACTAAGCTTAGAGATTAATCTCCAGTTAGCATGTCCCAACCTTCTGTGCCACACCCATTTCTTATCATTCATTGATAAAAGGCAAACTACCTTCTGATCAACCAGTTCAGAGAAGTTGATTTTATAGACATTCTCTATCCTCTATCCCTTGAATATTATGGAGTTGTCATCCTTGTTAACTACTATGCAGTTGGTCTTATTAAACATTACATTATAACCATTGTCACAAAACTGACTTATACTCAATTGGTTATGTTCAAGACCATCTACCAACCACACATTATTAATAGAGATAGAGGAGTTACCAATAGTTCCTGTACCAATGATCTTGCCAGATTGGTTACCTCCAAACTTCACATTTCCTCCTTCTTTCATTGTGAGGGTGAGGAACTTAGACTTCTCTCCTGTCATATGTCTTGAGCAACCACTGTCTAGGTACCATGATTTTTGTTTTTCCTTTGCTCTTAGACGTATCTGCAGTATTGACAATTTCAGATTTTGGTACCCATTGTTTTATGGGTCCTTTGAGGTTAGTAGTAGAAGTTTTACTCTTCACTTCTTGTACCTTGTGTTGTGAGTTTGATAGCTTCTGATTAACATATACCTTAGGTTTAACACCTTTTGGTTTTGATTCCCAAGAAGCAACAACTATTTTATTCTTCTGAAACTTAGACTTTAAAGATACCAGACTCTTGTTTCAACAGACTCTGAGGAACAGGTTCTGATCTCTTCAGAATCTTGATCTTTGAAGTTTTAGAATCAAAGTTTGTCATTGCCTTAGGCTTAGAGTTCTTTGACTTTGAAATATTCTTAGTCTTAGAACAGGAAGCTTTAGGTTCAGGCTGAACCACAATTTCAAACTTAGCACCTTCAGGTACAAAGAAGGTTTTCAACCCTTCCTTGATGGATTCACAACATGCTTTAAGACTGATTTCATTAGGTTTTTCTTCTGAAAATCCAATCCCCTTGCTATTGTTTCTGTAAATTCTATAAATCATAGAAGCCACTTTGCTTCTACCAATACCAGACATAATAAAATCTTCAAGAGCAATTTCATGTTTACTTAAGGATTTTCCATTACACTTTTCTTGTATCTTCTGACAAAGATGCTTGAGTTTTTCTTCATAAGTTTTACAAATGAAATCAAACCCTCTAAGTCCTTCTTCAGAAGCTTTTAGATCCAATAGAGTTGATTCTTGTTGTTTCATTAAATCAACATATTTTTCTTTTAAATATTTCAACTCATTGGTTCTAAGTTCAAAATGTGTAAGGAGCTCTTTGAGAGACTCAACAAGTTCTTCTTTGGGAATTTTAGAGTATACCTCATTTTCATCTTTAAAGTCTGAGTCAGGTTCAGCTTCTGGTGTCAATGTAGCTACTAACCTCACAGCTACATTTGCTTCATCTCAAACTTCTTCCTTTTCAGACCTAGATTCACTGTCTAAATCTTCCCAGGTTGCCATTAAACTCTTCTGAATCTGCTTCCTGAATTTTCTTGAGTTGAAGCTTGATTTCTTTGACTTGTCCTTTGATTTTTCCTTCTGAAGATCAAGGCAATCAACAATGAAGTGTCCATGCTTCTTACAGTTGAAGCAACCCTTCTGATCTTCCTTCTTGAAGCTTTTGTAACCATCTCTCTTGCTCAAAAACTTCCTATTATTCCTTGCCAGATACTCAAGCTTGTTGGAGAGCATAGCCATCTTCTCAGTAGGATCTTCATCAGAATCTCCATCAAGTGATTCTTCCTGAGATTCAATAACTTTAAGAGCTTTTGATGACTTCCCTTTAGATGGCAGAGCAATAGATTTGTTCATCTTAGCAAGCTCATGATCATTTAGACCTATTTCATGAACTTTGAGAGAGCTTATAAGATCTTCAACACTTAAAGTGTTTAAATCCTTAGCTTCCTCAATAGCAGTAACTTTAGGTCTCCATCTAGCAGGTAAGTTTCTTAGTATCTTGCTCACATGATTAGAAGCTACATAGCTTTTCTTCAGTATTTGAAGTTCAGAGACTAGAGTTTGAAATCTTGGGTACATTTGCTCAATACTTTCATCATCTTTAATCTTGAATAACTCATACTAATGAACAAGCATAAGAACTTTTGCTTCTCTTACTTTCTTTCTAACTTCATAGTTTGCACAGAGAGAAGCAAACATTGTCTTTGCAGTAGATTTGTCACTCATTTTTATATACTCTGCTTTAGGTATAACAGTAACAAGTGATCCTCTGATCGTGTGATGCTTCTTGTAGAGTTTCCTTTAAGCAGGAGTATGTTTCTTTCTATCAAAAGCAGATCCTTCTTCATCAAGTACCAAGTCATCAACACCATCCTCAAGAATATCTCACAGTTCTTCATCTAAACTAATGACATAACTGTAGAAGTTGGTTTTCCACCAAGGAAATTCTTCAGGATCTCCATTAAACTTTGGAACTTTACCAGAGTCAGCTTTCTTATTACCATAATCATATGGCACAACATTGTTGTTCTGACCAGAAGTGGAGTCTTCACCAGACATGTTTTTCTCAGATCATTTTCTATTACACTGTTAAGTGTTAAGACAACAGACCAAGACTCTAGATACCAATTAAATGTGAGAAAAACACAAGGGGGCGGGGTTGAATTGTGTTAGGTTTTTCTTCGTTCTCTCCTATTGAAGTCACTGTTCAGAAGCAGATAGAATTCAGCTTCTGAAGTCATGTTCAGAATCTAAATGCAGCGGATAAAAACAGAGAGAGAGAGAGAGGAACGACACAAATCAATTATACAGGTTCCTTCCACAAACCAGAAGTAGTCTTATCCCCCTTGCATTTCCAAGGAGAGTTCACTAAAAATGTAATATCTGATTATAACTGCTCACTGCTAAAACTAGCAAGAGACTTCAAACTACTCAAGCACAACTGCAAGAAATTTCCTATGCTCAAGAACTTAATCAAGAGACTTCCTATGCTCAAGATCTAAATCAAGAGACTTCCTATGCTCAAGCACAACTGCAAGCGACTTCTATTCAAACAAAATTACAAAGGAATTTGTTTGAGGTTGAACACTTGATATACAACCAGTGGTGTTCACAATATAAATCAGATACAGACCTTTTTAAGACAATAGAATTTCTAAGATATAGAAGTGGTTAAGAAATTCTAAGTGAACTTTGATGAGGAGTAATTTCAACAGAGTTTTGGCACTTGTAACTTGTTGTATGAGTCTTACAATTCTCTATGTCTTCACTCCTTTATATAGA
>Ga0315913_1003198_pt1 | contig 19637 bp, 6 predicted proteins | sample MpolsnodulesMG_FD_207736 | JGI IMG/M metagenome (GOLD analysis project Ga0315913, IMG submission 207736) | Medicago polymorpha root nodule microbial communities from Los Angeles, California, United States - small nodules | ecosystem: Host-associated > Plants > Roots > Nodule | place: USA... | reverse complement strand
TTTCTAGGCCCCCTCAATATCTCTTGGGTCCCCTAAAAACTCTGCTTTTATCTCTAATATATATGTCTGAAGGGTTAGAGAGTTATCTCCCGAATGATTGTTTTCTATGACAGAACAGTGAGCAAAACTGTCAATTATGTTATTTTGGTGTTTAAAAGTTTCCAAACCACCCTATTTGCTCTCCAAACTTATTTTTTCACTCAATTCTTGAATGTCTAACAAATTAATATTGCTATATGTTATATATAACAACCGGGAAAAAAGATTTAAAAGAAAAGAAAATAAGTTAAGAAAGAACTTAAACAAAGTCGAAATGTTTTTTATAAATTACTTAAACCAAATACATATCCTCGTATATAACCAAACAAATTACATAGCTTTACATCAAGAATTGGGTGAAAACTAGGTTTGGGGAGCAAATGAGGTGATTTGAAAACTTTGAAACACCCAAATAACATGACTGAGATTTTCACTCACTGTTTTGTCATATAAAACAGTCATCTTGGAGTTATCGTAGAGTTTGACCACATTGTCCAGATTAGCATACAATACAGCACGGGGATAATTAATTCTTGGTTGACCACAACCATAAATATAAATCAATTAGGCACACTCAACTAAAAAATATTTGTCATTTAAATATTTTAATAAAAAATTGATTATTCTTTTTCAACCTTTTTGTATTTATGTGAAAGTGTCTAAATAATTTAGATTTGTTACCGCAAAAACCTTGCACATAGCACCAACAATTAGTGTATTAGATTGGATATATGGGACCCAGATTCCTTACTGTAAAAAAAATCACATAATTTAACGATATAGTCATTCTTAACCATTGATTTGAGATCGAATAATTTAGATTTTAAAATTAATTTTACAAAGTAACGCGATTGAAGTCGTCGATTGAAGTCAGAAAGACCAAAATTTATTACATCGTCTTAATGTAACTTCATCAAATCATGTTCGACATATATGAGTGTGGTAAACATGGGGATACCGAATTCAATTCTTAAATTTGTCAAAAAAAAAAAATTCAATTCTTAATAATAAAAAAAACTTAGAGTCTTTGATGTCTTTAATAACAACCAACTTATTTCCTAAAAAAAAACAAAACAACCAACTTGTGTTTACGTAAAGTTATATAATTTTTTTTTTTGACAAGATAAAGTTATATAAATTAAAAGTCAAAATTTTGGTTAAATCATCGCAATTAGGATTTTTATTCCCAGTAGACACTTTAAAGTATCCAACATCTTAACCTCTTTGGACCAATTATGAATGGAACCATTTTTCAGATCGTCGACGGGACATTTGATTAGTTTTACCAAGACCGAACTATCTCTCAAATAAATGACTCCAAGAATCAAATATAATTTATTTTCCTAGATAAGAGTCATGTTGTTTACACATCAAATGCCATGTTGTAGTTGATAGAAATTTAGCAAGTGTACCAAAAACTAACGAAATAGTAATAAAGATCGTATCAACGAGGATTGTATTAATCTCAATTTTAGCTATGACATTATTATTTAGGATGTGTAAAGATTATTTTGTTTGCCCTAGGCAGTAGATTTGGGTGCAATAAAAAGTAAATAACCGAAATATAAAGTTTGTTTGGAAAATTAATTGGAGATGAGTGATTAAGCCGATGAATCCACTATTGCCCTGTATGAATTGTTTACCTCCCTGTACTCTCAATAATTATTCGTTCTCTAAGACAAATTAACTAATTAGTTTTGATCAATCTCTTGACTCAAAACCCTTTCCTAAGTTATAACCTTTTAATCTCTTAAACCGATTGAATAACCTCGGAAGCTAGGTATGAACGTTAATTCCTAAGTTATAACTCGCAACTTCCTATCTCTAGTTTCATATGTAAAGTTAAACATAATTACTATTTCAGGATTAACAACTATGGTTAGCAGTCAATTAAGATCAATTAATATGATTGAAAGAAGCTAGAGTTAATATTCATGCAAACAATCATAAGAAAAGCAATGAACACAAATAATTCTGAATAAAGACCGAATAATATTGATCATAAAGAGAGTTTCAACTACTGATTCACATATTACATTAGGTTCATCATGGCTCAATCAATCTAAGAGTTTAGCTAGTCATAACTAAACAATCATAAACATAAACAAGAGTAAACATACATAAATCTAGACCAACTATGAGTTGGTATGAGATTCAGGGCTTGTTCTTCGGTCTCCTAGTACTTCCTATGCACAAAATCGCAGTCAAAAATCGGTTTTCAAAACCTTGTCTGCATCTGGCTTTTATAGACACAAAATTAGGGTTTCAGAAAAGCCCATCATCGTGCCACGTTACGAGACAATCGTGACACGATTACTTCATTAATCCTACGTGGCAGCAAGCAAAACCTAGCATCGTGGCACGTTTCACAAATTATCGTGCCACGAATTTTCCAGTGATTGATCCTTTGTCCCACGTTCGCATATCGTGCCACGAACCTATTCCAACGTGGCACGATTTCTTCATTATTCTTCTTCAACTTCCTTCTGTGCTCTTGTCCATTTTTGATCTGATTTAATCATGTATTACAAGAAATTGACTCTCTATATGCCTTATACATGACATAAATATGACTAAAATACTAGTGTTGACGTGCAGTCATCAGTAGTCAAAATTTCCTCTTTTATTTAATAGAATAAAACGAATTTGGTAATTTTATAGTGACTAAAAAATTATACACTCATCCAATAATGTTTTCTACATCATTTAAGGGATATAATAACTCATGTGCTGCTTTGTGTAAGAAAGTTTCAATAGTACATTAGTTGACATCGATGAAAATGTCATTATAGTTAATACGTAAATATAAATATCCCTTGGATGGAGACAAAAATAGCTAATTGCTAAAATTCCATAGTGAATTAAGTGGGATGTAATCTATCTTTTATTGCAATGTTTATTCTACCTACTACTCGTTAGAAATCTACTTACAAAATGCTAAATGAAAGTGCTTGGTATATTCTTAGAATCTAGTATAGATGAGAGTGAAGAATGCATAGTCACGTATGTTTATTAAAGATCATGTTAACTTATATCCTAACATCATAAGTTAAGAAGTTAAAAATGAAATTAAAACATAAATTTTGTCTTGAAAAAATTAAAACAGTAGAAGTTTAAGTCACATACATTAGCATTCTCTAGCTAGTAAGTTAAGACCTTAAGACAAACCTCTGAGTACATAGGAGAAGCTTATATGTCGTTACGATGTAGGCATGTAAGCGTAGGGATGGGCAATGTTTGGTTTATAACCAAAACCGTGTGTGAACCAAACTGAACCGTTTTTCAGTTTATTAGAACCGAACTAGACCTATTATGAGCCAACATGAACTGAACCGAATCAGTTCTTTGACCAGTTAATTGAACTGAACCGTTTTTTAATATGTTATTCACATCACTGTGTATGAATCTTCTTCCTTTTCTTTTCTTCTTTGTAAATCCAAGAACGAATCTAGCAACGAATCAAAACCAAATTCGTTCCAGAATCGAATCCAGAAACAAAATTCAATATCCAGATTCATCTCAGAAGAACCTAACAACAGTGAATCGAAAAACCAGAAAACCCCGAAAACGAAGAAGGGCTTACCACCGAACAGGAACGACTAACAGATCTGACCGACAATGTATATAAATTAAACTATCAAAATTAAACTTTATTATAGCATACTTCATCGGACACCGACAATGTATATAAATTAAACTACCAAAATTAAATTATGTCAAAATAAGGAGTATATATGTACTTAGTTCGGATTTCTCAAAAAAATATCTTGAGGAAAGATGGGATAACGAATCCATCACTCATTGTGAAAAAATTAAAAAATGTATCTATCATCATTATAATATTTTTAGCCGCCAACCCTATATAGTTTACAATTAGGTTCTTTGATCTTCACTAGACCGTTAACGTTGATATTGTTAATTACATTATTTATATTACATTGACAATTCGTTGAATCCAATCTTACTTTTGAATAATTCAATCTTTATTAAACTAATAATATTTTTTTTGAATAAATCTTTATTAACCAATATTATTAGTTTAATCTTTATTATTAAACTAATAATATTGGTTGCTTAATTATTGACTGTATATTATATAAAGGATAAAGTAAGAGCACAATAAAAGAAAACGTCAAAAAAGGAGTCCAAATTTCAGTAAACAAAAGTTTTGTATCACTTTCATGTCCTAACTAATGTACATTTACTACATGAATTAATAAAATAGTGACATATACTATTTTTATAATGTAGATCAATTACGCGAGTGTTATATTAAACTCCAAGTGTTTTTTTATTCCTTTAAAAAAAAGTATTTTTTTAATTTTTATATGTTTTAGTTGGGCTTGCAATAATTAGTGTTTTGTGATAATATTAAAAGTTGCTATTACAAAAAGAAAGACTGGTATTATGGAAAAGTCCTTCTAAATATTTTTCATTTCTGATAGGAAAAAGTTATTGTTAATATTATAGTATGAGAGTATGATGTATGCATGGTTGTATTTTTTGTTTGTTTGGTTGTATGTTTGTGCATGTTTTCTTTCTTTTTAATGAAAAAATGTTTAATTGAGATGAGTTGGATTATGAGGGTACATCAGAATTACGGCAAGCCTCATGACTCAAACACCATTTATAAATCATCAATTAAAAAAATTATCACTTCGACGATAAAAGTTGAGCACATGACATTGCAAGTGAGTCAACTACCTTCTTGCCCATCGAGCCAAAAAGTGCTTACAAAGATATATATGTTTTATTCTTTTTGGTGTTAATCTTCCAGCTCTCATGAATGAACTATGATAATATGAATTTTGATCCGAAGGTAATAAAAGTCTCATTAAAAAATACAGTTATATGTCCCGTGAGCATATCTCAATTGGTATGACAATGCATTATTATATGCAGGGGTCCGGGTTCGAACCCTAAAAACCCTACTTATTCACTTTATAAAGTGAATTCTAGCCATTAGGCTACCTGACAAAAAAAAAAAAAAATACAATTATATTTTCTTAATGTACTTAACATGGCTTGCATTATTTTATTTTTGGCGTTATGACTAACATTTTCCCCAGGAGGAATCTATTTATTATTCAAAACCAATTAATAGTTATCACCATACTCTATAACAATATGAATTTAATTTGTATGTTAACATGTTAATTCTCTCTAAAAAAAATGTTAATTATTATGTTAGTCTTGTTAATATATGATTAATTATTTTTAATGACAATGTTAACATGTTAGTATTTTTTTTCTTCTTGTCTAACATTGAACCCTAAAACTTCAACCCCTTAAACCTTAGTTCAAAGCGATATACGGTGTGTGTAATGTGTCAAACAAAAAGTTGTTTGGTTATCATTATTCCAAAAAAAAAAAAAAATAGAAAAATCTAGTATCCGGCGTATATCGGTTCCCACCACCTTGTCCCTCGTGTATCTCAGAAGGGTATGAAAAGTATCGAACAATAGTTTTAAAAAAAAAAAAACTAATCACTAAATACTCTTTTGGTACGTATCTAAACATAACGAATAAGTATCGGTGCAGAATATGTATTAGATATCAATACTTCATCAATTTTAAAGTATCGTGTCATCAAATTACACCAGAATATTAATTGCCATATTTATTCTGTAGCACTTTTGCTTCTAGAATTCCGTTTTTGGTAAGATTGATATAGTAAGAACAATCATAATTACTAATTGACAATGACAAAAAGTGAAAAAGATAAGCATGATACAGTCCAAATTATTATTCTGAAAAAGACATGTACGATGTCTTCATCATTGTAGGTGTACCCACCACGAAATGGGTTATCACTGGTTGTGGCTATGGTTGTAGCAAGCATATATGAGATGTTAGGCAGGCAGCGCAGATATGTGCCATCACATTAAGCATATAAGTTTGGTATTACAGTGTATGTCCCATAGTGTCTCACCGTTATTTTTGAAAAACCATACAATGTAGTTTCTATAAAATAATGTCGAGTGATTATGATTTTGGTATACTCATTATGATATCAAACATAAACTAAATTAATTAAATTAACGTATGTGCAGAAACAAACTTAAAAAAGGAACACATCTTCTATCACATCTTCTACACACCTTTCGTCGTAAATGTTAAGAGTGTCCTCCAATTTGTTATGTGAGTTGCACACATGGCTCCACTAAATTGGAGGACACTCTTAACATTTACGACGAAAGGTTAACACATGATAACATTTTAAACGTGATTCAGAGAGTTTTTAATAATTTTAAATAATTTAGGAACTAGTTTCACGTGTGACACTTTTTGTGGACCAACATTCACCCCATATAAAATTCATTGATTCAAACTCAATATTATCAACAACTTAACCAAATACACACTAAATTTGTGTTTAGAAATTCACTTTTGAATTTCACACTATTTTAAGCTTATTTTCTATATCTAATTATATATTTCTCAAGCAAAAAGAAAGGGGGAATTTGGAGATACACTAGTCCAAGAAGCATGCTCCCTCCAAGAATCTCCTAACCTTTTCAAATCAATAAGAGAAGATCCACCTCCTCCTCTTGCCTCCTTAGCACTTCTTTTCATCTTCAAAATTGTCTCTCTAACCTCTTTCCCTTTTTCTGATTCCATCAAGTCCTTAACTCTCTCCCCCAACTCATTTCCACTCACAAACCCATCTTTTGACTCATTCAGTTCCAAAGCCACTTTCCATTCTTGCACCAAAATCAATCTATTCATCTTCTGCTCCGCGTAAAGTGGCCACGTTATCATTGGAACTCCTTCACAAATAGCTTCCAACACGGAGTTCCATCCACAATGAGTCACGAACCCTCCAACCGAGCTATGTCTTAGTATTGAACCTTGTGGTGCCCAATTTCTCACAACCATTCCCTTCCCCTTTGTCCTCTCCAAAAACCCTTCTGGCAACAACTCGTCCAAACTTAGTTCCTCCGATTCCATATCGCTCCTAACAACCCACAAGAATCTTTGTTCACTTTTTTCCAAACCAATAGCTATCTCAATAATTTGAGCCTTAGAAAATCTCCCTAAGCTTCCAAAGCTCAACAAAACGACCCTTTGACCTAGCTGTGAATCGAGCCAACTCAGACACCCACTTTTATCTTCTTCACACGACGTTGACACTACAGGTCCAATGCAAAAAAGCAACGGAGTGGTTCCATCAGGAACACACAATCCATTTCTTAAAGCTTTAATAGCTTTCTTTTCAATAGCGTCGAAAGTGTTTACGATAATCCCATCACTTTCCCTCAATGATTTAGCTGACTGAAGCAAAACCTGGTAACTTGGACTAGCTGGATCTTTCCCTTCATCAGGATAATCTTCTTTCGATAACCTCGGTAACCCGGGAAGTTCAATAGGTGTATGCATGTTATAGTCCTTAATAGGTATTGTAGCATTTTTGTGAAAAGTTGGAAAGTTAAGAAAAAGGCATAGAAGAGAAGCTCCTGAGGTATAATAAAAGTATGTTGGAATTTCAAGATTGTTGGTAACTTGTGAAGCACTATAGTTAAGAAAATCTAACATAACTGCTTTAAGGTTTGAGGTTTTTGCAATGGATTGAAGAATATGGTGAACATGGTGGTTACTACGAGGAGAGAGTTCTAGGGTTTGTAAATGAGGTGGGAGAGTAAAAGTGAATGAAATTGAAGGAATATAATGGAAGTTGATAGAGGGAAATTTGTTTGAGACAGATGATATATATTGAGAGGTGGAATCGTTTATGTTGTTGGTGTTGTCTTGGTTGGGGGGTGTGAGAATGAGAATTTTGATGGAAAATGAAGGGTGGTGTGTTAGTATGAGTTTTCCTAACTCAATCATGGACATTAAGTGTCCACTTCCAAAGGCAGGATAGAGAACTATAGTGTCCTTCATGTTTGACTAATTTTGGTAGAGAATTTTGATGGAATATTTTCTCAAAAGTGTGGTGATTTTCTAGGAAAGGTAGTGAGTGTATTTATGGACACTTTTTGTGCCCTATGGGGCCATCTTAAAAGATGACATTTTAACTTTGCATGCAATTTGCATTTTTTATTTAATTAATTTCTCAATTATTTAAGTGCCACTATATACCTTGACTCAAGACAAAATGTGCCACTATACCAAATTAAACCTTAACATATCTACATCGGTACGGTTGCTTCATATATTTAACATCAAAAGAGAGTGTAATTATAGAAGCACTAAATATCTCTTTACTTTTTCAAAGACTCAATTAAATGAATTGTATTAAAATAAATTAGTTTAATTACTTTAAACAATTATAAAATGAATGATGTGTATATACAAAACCTATTAATCAATTGAGATAAAGTTCCATTGTTGATGCTTTAATTGATTACAATGAAATTTTCGTAGACAAAACTGCATCGATCACCTATGTCATTTATCATAAAGTTTTGTTTCAACAAATGCTATCAAATAGAGTTAGAGCGATCTTCGTTCTTTATTCATTTCAATTGCAAATGTGTCTATATATCATATGTTAGTGATCTATGATCTATATAAAGAACATTTCACCACCAATATCATAAACTGACTTGGTGACAACTAGTGGGAAAGAAATCAAATTGATAAAGCTCGCATTAATTTCTATAATCATAATTGCACACCTTGTGCTTCAATGGATATTTCTTTTATATTAATAGATATTTCACACTAATAACATAATATATATATATATATATATATATATAAACTAAATTTGTCTTTTTTGCTATTCTTTATTCCTACATACCCACCATGAGTGATTGGCTTGTTTTCTAATTGAGTTAATAATGCATGACAATATGTCTGGATGAAAGAGTCACATGATTTTATGGTTTTTCCTCTTACTATTACATATGATTTTATTAATTTTTTTTAGAGGTGATTTTTTTTGGTTGATCAAAGAGAGGGCAGTTTAAAAAGAAAACTACAATTATATTCTAACATTTCTTGGAAAATAAGCTATGAATATGTAGTTTCCCAGGAATAAAGCTAAAATAACCAATCAACACACCTATTTCTCCAGCACCATGGTGTGCTTAAAAGTAATATTGCCTTGTCAGATAGTGAGATTTTGGATGCGGTGAACCAAGATAGGGATGTGCCTGTTAAGTTTACAACTCTCTGTTATCGTATCAATTAGAAGTTTGAAGTCACCCTCAACTACGAGGTGAGTAAAGTCTTCCCTATTTCCCAACATTCATGTATACATACTCCATGTTCCAGCAAGAAGGGCAGCACAAGCAAGCTACAATTCTTTGATTGTAACCCTTTAACCAATTACCATTGGACTCTCGAAAAAGACCACTAGACACGCAAATTCCATTGAATCCTTGTAAACTCAATCACAGTTAAGTTTATCCACCTTGGGGATGCTTCCAGCCAATGTAGATGGTCTTGATGATAAATTTGGCAAGTGCACCAAACTGTAACAAGTAAAAAAGTCGTAAGTTATCGTCTCCATAAGGATTGCGTCAACTAAGAAATTCTCTATACCTATTTGAACTAGGAAAGCAATTAAATTGGGGTTTAAGGGTTTGCATATTTTTAATTTCGTGCTCAATGCGAGTAGTAGTTTGCAGAAAAGTAAAGGGTTGTTGAAGAGGTTAGATGGAGATTAGGATTCTCCGAATCCCCTCTGATTTCTATGTTGGATTAATGCAATATTCAATATCAATTAGTATCAAGTGTTTCATAAACGATGTGTCAATTATGAAACATATGTTAGTCTATAGAATTTTTTATTTTAATTGTGATTAACTAGAGCAGTACTAAGTAAATTCTTAAAGGATGAATCATAAATCTAGTATCATACATAGAAACCCTAACTTGTGAGATTGAGATTAATAATCAATTCTAAATTATAGTCTTGATCGGACTAAAGCAAGGTAAGTCGGTCTTTTACTAAAACCTAGAGATCATACAAGATAGTCCTAGATGCTTATTTCTGCCTAAGCTCTGCAATAGATAAAAGTAAGGCTTATTTGTGCCTAAGGGTCTACAAGCATGACAACAATCGGAACAATTGAAAATTATATAAGAACGTAAAACATAATATAATATAGAATTTGCATTAATGGATTTCAAGAAATAAATATAGGTTCATCTTAAAACCCTAATCAGAGGGAGTTTAGTTGCTCATGACAAGAAAAGATCACAAAACATACTCTTGTAAGAAAATTGGTAGAAACCCTAGCTTCCACCTCCTTGATGATAGCCTTGCTCCTTGCCTTCATCTTGCACTGTCTGGTTTTCGAATGAATATTATGTTTGCAAGGGGTCTCCATATATAGTTTAGAACTAGGTTGTTGGGAATTTTTCCACTATTTTTGGCTTGAAAAATAAGTCAAAAGCATTTTTCCGAAACTTGGTTGGAAAATGCCATTTTTCTTCGTTCTTTGAGTGATCTTCTTATTTGCTTTCATCTTGGGACTTGGGACATTATTTTCCCAGATTGTATTATCTTCAAACCCTTCTTGATCTCCTTTGTTCACTATGCTCTTGCCTCCATAATTCTATGTGATGTCTTAATTTTTCGATTTACATGAAATTTTCGGTTTTGGGAGGAAATATAATTACGTGAAGTTGTCGGTTTTGAAAACAATACAAAATGTACAATAAACCATAAGCAACGCCTCTAAAAAAATCTCTAAAATTACCTGAAACTCTTATAAAACGACTTAAAAACATGGCTAAAATAGCATCAAATATCTTGTATCGGGTCTCATATTGCCTCTAACTTTCCGTGAAAGAGTCTATGCACATCTTTCTATCTCCCTAGCCATCCTGAGAATCATCACGGTGGATTAGGGTTTTGAAAGACCTCTGTAAAAATGCATTTGTTTCTTCATGTCCAAAACGTAACCATGAAAATAGATTTACAGCTCCCATCTTGCTCTCCAATGTCTTTGCTATTGAGGTTCTTGAAGATCCAATTCATACAATTAAAAAGAGAAAAGAAATTAGTAATTTGTTTAATGCTAACTAATCTCACTCAAATGTGGGTTGCATGACATAATGTCTAAGCGTGGATGGTTGTTTCGTCCCCATTCCCACAAATAGAATAAATAGGAAAAACTCTCACATTCCACTTACTTTTGCGAATGTTTTTAGATGTGATTTTATTAATAATTTGACAACATATTAATAAATACTCTTTCTTATAAGCAAAATGATTTTCCAAATTTCTTTATTAAGGGGATGGTTTTGGTCATTTTTGACCTGAAATCACCCCTCTTCATCTGTTTCTTTCTATTTCAATCTAATTAAGTGATTTTCACATTGATTTAGACTTTTCTTTTTTTGTGATTTCGTCGTCTGAATGTGGTGTTGTTTGACTTTCCGTCTTGTTGTGACGTTTGTGTTGAGGCAAAATCCCTAATTAATTTTAAAGATAACAAACCTTGATGATTAAGGAATTAATGGACTTTGATTAATTTATTGGTATTTAACTTGTGCTCTTGAGTGTTTAATCAAGACACGAACAAAGTTTAATTAATACCAAGAAACAAGAAATCAAAGGATATAAAGACTTAAGAACTCAGTCAGAGATCAGAAAGTTAAAAGAGTTTAGAAGGTTGGACAGAGTTCAGAAGGTTGTTCATGATGAACATCAAGAACCAAGCCCATAAATTCATGAACCAAATGAAGAACATGCAAGGTTCACGTGACTTAAATAAAAGCCCAGTAAAGTACATTGACTAAGATAATTCAAGGAATAAAGACATTTATTTGATTAAAGTCAAAATTGGCATCTTCAATGTTCATTCAAGACTATGAACATTTGAAGTACAAAGCATTAGGAATATTCCATTAAGAATATCATCCTAGATGTTTTCCATGCTGCACTTCATCAATGTTTCACTCTTAGGATTTGATTACATCAAATAAGAGTCTTACAAATCATCCTAAGTGAAACAAAAGGAACATTCTGAAGTCCCCTGAGTTCAGAAAGTTCAATCCTGCTCCATGCTTTTTCTGACATGAACAATACAGTAGTTGGAAAGTAAAAAGCAAATCCAAAAGCAAGATCAAGTCTGATTCAACAGGAAATCGACACATAAGGGAGTTGGTACTGTACAAAGTAAACCAAATCCCCTAAAGCATGGAAGTGAAGTGAAAGCTCCACTTTATGAGATCCTGCACATGTTCCAAGACAGATTTCAAAGAAGATCTGATCTAACAACATTCTGAAGTCGTACAAGAACAATCTTCATAGTACAAACTAGAAATTCATGTGACATTCATCTGATAAATCCCAGATGAAGATCATGATGAACACAACAATATTCTGAAGTATTCTCAAGAACACAAGAACATTCTGAAGGTGCCCAGAATTTCAAGTGAAAGTTGGTGGTTCCCAAGACACGTGGCACAAGACCATTGATCACTCTCCAACGGCTACAAAGGCTCAAGAACTCTATAAATAGAGATAAAGACCTCAACATAACACACACCTTTGCAAAGCATACAAGAAAACAACATAAGAGTGTTTGAAGCTTTAGCAAAAAACATTGATCTCGCAAAGATTCCAAGAAGTCTTTAAAAGTGTGCATGAATATTTCTCTTATCTTTTTAATGATAAAGCTCTCCCTCCATTCTTCTCTTATCTGATTCAAATCATTCAAACTCCATACAAATTGTAAACAAAGTCTCATCTAGCTTTAGGGGTACTAAAGTGTTAGTTTGAGCAGAAAGGTGTAAAGTCTAAGTGGGTAACTTAGCAAGAAAGGTGTAAGCCTGATGAGGCTTAGAGAATACAGTTGTTGTAATTGTTCAGGTGAACTAGGTTGTAAGGTGCAGGATTTGAGAAGTTATCTCAAGCATCATAGTGGAAAATCTCACAAGATTGTGAGGAGTGGACTAATCCACATTGGGTGAACCAATATAAATTTCTGTGTGTTCTTCTTCTCTTCCCTTTTCTCTTTACTTTCAGTAAACACAACACACACATACACATTTAATTATTTAAACTGTTTTTACACTAACACTTCAGAACGTTCTGAAGTCTATCTTTCAACTTAATCATTCCAAGTTTATAACTTGAGAATAACTTTTAAGCTACATGTTTAATTTTTAAAGGGTCACAATTCAAACCCCCTTCCTTGTGACTATTTTATCTACTTCAATTCGTTTGGTTCTTATTAAAATATCGACTATTCAACCAATTAGGGTGGGAATAGGCCAGGCCATGCCTTGATAGGCCTGAGCCTGGCCAGCGAAAAAATTTACAAGCTTAAGCCTGGCCTATGGCCTATCATATGTCGTTTTTCTTGGCCTGGCATAGCCTATTTAAAAGCCTGACCTGCCTGAAAGCCTATTTATAGACCTACTTTACATTAAGGTCATCAAATAGTTCATTTGATATACTAAATAGGCCAAACATGCCTTAAAGCCTACTTAAAATCCTATTTCACTACAAGCAAATTTTAACAACATTAAAGCCTATTACAACAAAGCCTATTTTAATGTATGTAATTATTTTAATATAAAAAAAATATTTTTTTAATAGATAAGTATTAATAGGCCGGTCTATCAGGCTTAACAGGCTTTTCAGGAAACCTAAGCCTAGTCTATTTAACTAAATTGGCTTTTTAAAAGCCTAAGACTAGGCCTCTCTACTAAACAGGCCAGGCCAGGCTAGGCCATAAGCCCCCGTAGGCCGGCCTGGTCTATTCCCAACCCTATCAACCAATGATTTGAGTGTCAACGTTGAATATCTAGAGGCATGCTTATTCTGGTTACTTTAATTTTATCACATTATTTATATGTATTTTATCGTTGTATACTATTAACTTAGATGTTATGAGTTTGTTCACATATTTATCATTTGCGTTTTTAGCTATGTTAAATGATGTGCTCTACCAATTTAAATGAATAAATATTGGTTTATTTATGTAAAAAAAAAAAAACTTCTTATATAGGTGTATGTAATATCAACCACAAATTTGTTTATTAAAAAATAAATATTACTTCCCTTAAAAAAATAAATATTACTTATTCTCTCTTTTTTTATCAAGGGAAAATAATAAAAAAAAGATAAGCAATTCCCTATCTAAACTTTAAATACCCCAGAGGTATCCGCCAACAGAGTGATATTTAGTTGAGGAGGAGGAGACATCCATTTTTAAGGAATCAACATTTTTAGCACCAAACTTGGTCAACGAGTTAGCACATTCATTGCCTTCTCTCAAAGCATGATTAAAGGAGACCACCCAAGAAATATAAGAGAGCTTCTTAATGAGAGAAAGCAAGTTTGCATGATGATGAAAGTCATTCTGATTAGTATTCGTAATAAGATCCAAAGTTGTCCAAGAGTCAAATTCCATGATGATAGATCGATACCTAAGGTCCCAATTGCATGCGATTTGAAGTCCTTTCCAAATAGCTGAAAATTCAGCTAATAAATTAGAAGCTCTACCACAAGCACCAAAAAATCCTCGAATTCAAATTCTCATATCGTTTCTCAAAAGACCTCCAAAACCTACATTATCAGGATTTCCAAAAGAAGAAACGTCTACATTGATCTTAGTGTAGACTTCAGGAGGGATTCCCATATTCTCTAACGTTATATTACCGAAAAATAATCCCGAACTAATTTTTTTTCATCGTAATTAGAAAAGCCTCCCCTCAAAAAGAAAAATATTTAGAAAAGCCTCCACGGATAACATGATACAAGTTAGGGAAGACCATCAAAGAAGGAACAATTCTTATTATATATACTAATGTCACATTTCCTAATAACTAGTGACATTTTTTAGTTAAATTGCTATTTAATTAATTTAAAAGTCTAAATTGTCGGTTCCTTACAATTTTGATTATCAAAATAGTGATTTTGTCGAAGTAACATATACCAATAATGGGTTTGTTAGAGTGATAATAGGTATGAGTTCCTTAGATAAGTGATTTGGGATTCACAAGTTCGGTTGAGAGGAAATAACTAATTATATTCTATCATTAACTTGTCCACTCTCTAAAGTTGTATTTGTTGAAATATTTATTATTTAATTATATTTTAATGTTGTTATGTGAGTAAATATATCTATAATAATTATATTAATTATTTATCAATTAATTTGATATATCAAAATCATCTCGTAACTCGTCTTTTTTTTCTTTGTGTTTCATGAGTACTACCACTGAAAAACTAGCTTGCATCAATGGTTCATCCATCCAAATATTCTAAATATCTTTAATAGATCGATATGTCGTAGCTTTTAATATGATTGTTTGTCTTCCATACTACTAAAGTATTATTATAGGTTAATCTTTATATTGAGAATGCCTTGTATCGATTAGTTATTAAAATAACTCCAACAATATTGCCAAAAATAATTCGGATCTAAATTTTGTTATATGTAACTAGAAAATGAAATGATATTTATACAATTATTTTAGAATAACTTTTTCTTTCACCTATTTATTGGACAAAGACATTAGAGTGAATAAGGGAGAGAGAACAAGAACACAACAAATGTATAAAACTGACCGTTGTCTCAAAATAATCGCTATTAGAAAAGCCTCTCCGCATATAGAAAAGTGGCAAGGTGTTGTACAAAAAAAAAAAAAAAGTGGCAAGGTGTTGGAGAAAGAGGGACACTACAAACAATAAAAACACTTATTATTTTTGGGGTGAATTCGCAAAGTTGTTGCTTTGTCAAGGTTAAGGGTCTTGGGATATTATTCATTCACCAACTTTGAAAAGTCACACGTTTATTAAGATACTCTAAAAATTTGTTTATAAGAATAATTCAAGTTTTATATAAATGAGTGAGATCAAACAAAAAATTTGATATATCATATAAAGGTTATCCGCTATCTATATATATATATATATATATATATATATATATATACACACACTATATGTCCAATTCTCACTTGTAAATTATAGCAGATTAGTATTGAGTTAGTGTTGAAAATATGATGAATGACAAAAAAGTTGACTCTAACAATATAGTGGCAAAGTTTATGTTCCAAATAGTTCAAGGTGAGAAGAAACTTTAAGAGTCCAATATCTTCTCCTCGTAATAAGTCACAATTCCATTCTTTCATTCAAGATATAGAACTCTTATTATTAAATATTTTAATTTTAATATTAATATTATCAGATAAAATATATTTTTGTGTCACTAAAACTAAGGCCATCTAGACAGTCGGTGATGTCAACAATGTTGAGGGCCACCATTGGACAATATTAGTTTTGGGAATAATTTTTGTACGACTACTTATGAGTTATGAGACAACCATAAATTTATAAAAAAAATGAGGTATTGACACAAAACCTAAAATAATAGAAAGAAAAATAAACCATAATGTGAATATGAAAAATAAAATTGTCACAAAAGTTATCAAAAATATTTATACAAATATCATTTCTCTAGTACTTAGTATAAGCCGAAACTTCTACCAGAAAGGAATATCCTTAGATTAAGATTCTTTTTTAATTATTAAAAAGGAAAAAAGAAACGATTCCTGTAGACATTTTGACTTATTTCAATAGAAATTTAAATGTACATATTGCACTGAATTGACAACTAAACAAAGACTTATTTCAATAGAAATTTAAATGTACATATTGCACTGAATTGACAACTAAACAAATATTTTGATTCCTAAATATTTTACGTGATGTCACTATAATCTTTTTTATTAATTATTTTGATTCCCAAATTTGTTTATAATGATATTTTTTATTTTCGATTGTGTATTCTGTTAACGATTTTAGTTCACATAATTAATAATAAACTAAAAATGGTAAATATATTTCTAATTTCAATACATTCGAAGAATTGTGTTTACAACTAGGCTAGTCTTTATTTTTAATTTAATAAGCAACTTGAACTTTAAAGTAAACGGATTTGGTTGCATTTGTTTGATAAATTTAATTCGTGATTTTGTCTGTACTGTTTGTATTATCTTGTGCCGGTGGTGTTCCGTAGCATTTCTTTTCGTTTCCTATTTTAAAAAATAAAATAAAATTATAAGCCTCTATAAAAATGACAAATCTTCCATGTAGATTCTATGCTAGAACCTTGATGCGAAAATTCTAATCATTCGACCTGTTTGAGGTGGGGCTTTAGGAAGGAAGAGTTTAAGATAACTAAGTCTATATTTTAATGTAGATTTGATATTTTTTAAAAAATAAAATAAAAGAACAACATGAACATATTACAATCCAATCACACTTAATTAATTGTTTTGTCAATTAGTCCAGTGGCCGAAACTCATACATTTTAAATGTAAAGAAGTGGGGTGTCCGGAGTTCGAACCCCAAACCTTACATATATTATACAATGTCTTTAACAATTGAGCTAAACTCATAAGAACATTAATTTAATTTAATTAAAAAACAATTTATAGTCATAGTGGGTTGGTTTAGCTTCTCAACAGCTCTTCATGACTCTTTTCAAAATCATTATCATTAGTTTGGAGGGTTTTGTGGCTTTTCGAGTAAGTCGATTGAATCCATGAACATTATTTGGATGTCAGTTGTCTGGGCAATCTGAAAAGAGCGTAATAACAGAGTTTTTCAAAGGAAAGATGATCACCTTCAAGTGATTTGTGAAAGGGTGAAGCTTCAATCCTTTTGGTGGTTGAAATCGAAATACGTTACTTTCGATTTTGAGTATCAAATGTGACGGCAGAGTCTTTTAGCTTGTTTAATGTCTGTTTATTAGTTGTTTCTTCTGTTTTTCTATTTTACTGTTTTCTTTTCAGTTTGCCATTGAGGAGCTTGTACAGTGTGTTTGAACTTTGTTTTGCTTAGGCCTTTTGGCACTCCTTGTACAAAAGTGTCTAGCATTGTTTTCTTTTATATAATTTTGGCTTATTAAAAAATAAATTATTTTATAGTGTCTATAATCTTAAAAGAAATATATGTTCTCGTCTCTCCACTAAATCATCCACCAAATACATATAAGGTCATCCCCAATGGTGGGTTTCAAAATTTGAAGACTTCGTACCTATTAGGTACTCCATTGAGGAGAAGTTTTTTTGGGGTTTTATGAAACCCAAGGTCTCACACTTTTTTAATATTAAAAAATTGAAATGTAATGATACAATGTTATTAATAGTTGATTAGTGGGTCTTGTTTATGAAACTTTGAGATGCTGGATTGAATGTTTATTCTGTATTACCATTAAAAAATTATAAATTAGTTGTTAATAAATATGACATCCATTTAAGTACCAAAAAATGGATGTGTCGTTATGGATGTTCTAAGAGTCCAATATCTTCCTCGAGATAACCAAATCATAATTCCATTCATTCTTCGAAGATATAGTACTCATTATTTATAAATATTTTAATTTTAATATTTATATTACTACATTTTTTTAGTAATATTTATATTATTACGTAAAATAAACTTTTGTCTATCTGAAAATAAAGCCTTCTCAACGGACAGTGATGTACATGTTGAGGGCCACCATTAGGTAAATTTAGTCCTTTAGTGTACGCTGAAACTACTAATATCCATAGAGATTTAGATTTTTCATTTATTATTGAAAAGGATAAAGAAAACAATTCCTATAGAAATTTTGACTTATTTGAAGAGAAGAGCAAAAGTCATATTGCTCTGAATTGGCCCCTAAACGAAAATTTTGATTTTATATGTTTGATGCAATGTTACCATCATATCATATTTTAATGTGTCGAAATTGTAAATACATTGTTAAATAACTTTTTTTATTAATTATTTTGATTCTCAAATTTGTTTCATAACAATCAATTTTCTACGCAAATATGTTTGTTGTTGATCACTTCTGTTCACAAAATTTATAGTAAAAGATGAAGGGTTAAATATATTTTTAGTCCTTATATTTTGCGCCTCTTTGAAGAATAATCCCGACATTTTAATAAATGTTTTTAAAATCCTCACATTTTATCTCCATTATCAAAATTAGTCCTTGCTGTTAATTCTCTAACGGAATGTTGATGTGGCGGTTAGTGGGTCCCAATTATTTTAAGGTTAAATATGTTTTTGGTCCCTATATTTTGCGTGACTTTGAAGAATAGTCCTTACATTTCAATAAATGTTTTCAAAATCCCTAAAATGATTGGGACCCACTAACTGCCACATCAACATTCTGTTAAAGAATTAACACCAGAGACTAATTTTGATAACGGAGATCAAATGTGAGGATTTTAAAAACATTTAATGAAATGTAGGGATTATTCTTCAAAGGGACGCAAAATGTAAGGACTAAAAACATATTTAACCCAAAGATGAACTAGGAATGTTTTTGTAATTTTTACACATTTAGGGTGTGTTTGGATTGAGAGTTTAGGAGGAGAAGGGATGAGAGGGTTTTCTTTTTATTTTTAAATTACGGACACTATGAAATATTTTTTAAAAAGTTAACATATTAACATGATAAACAATCCTATAATACTTCAATCACACTTAATTTATTTTAGAAAAATATGTTATATAGTTCGTAATTCAAAAAAGAAAATCAAACCCTCCCCTCCCGTCCCCTCCTAAACTCTCAATTCAAACACACCCTTTAAGAAACTAAAGTGACAACACCCTACATATTTATGGAGAAAGTGTTCTTCAATCACAAGCATTTTTTTTGTTTGGTTACAATCAATCACAA
>Ga0315913_1003197_pt1 | contig 19640 bp, 9 predicted proteins | sample MpolsnodulesMG_FD_207736 | JGI IMG/M metagenome (GOLD analysis project Ga0315913, IMG submission 207736) | Medicago polymorpha root nodule microbial communities from Los Angeles, California, United States - small nodules | ecosystem: Host-associated > Plants > Roots > Nodule | place: USA... | reverse complement strand
ACAAAGGAAATTAAATATGTCTTTCTTGCACATGTGTTGGAAGCAAAAAGAATAAAATCATCTTTGGGCCCTCATGTGGGTATTTCGATCCATTAAGGAATTTTCAAGAAAAGGAATATCCAAAGGATCAATCTTTATCATCAAGATACATGACATCATCAAAGTGACATCAACAAAAGTAATCAAGTGGGCAGCAAGTTACATGAGTCTTGATCACAACTCATCACCAACTAGCAAGCACGTGCTCTACAATTTCGTTCAAGATTGGTTGGGACTGAGAGAACGTTCTGGGCGACAGTGAAGAAACATTCTCTACATGCTTACTCCCCAAGTCTCTTTGGAGCCAATTTTCGAATTCAAATTGGAAGCACAACAGCTCTTTCTTAGCTTGCTTTCCAAGGGATTCCAACTCTATAAATAGAAGAGGTCATTGAAGGAATAAGGCAAGAGTTTGAAATACAAAGCAATTATCTCTCTCAAAGCAAAAGCTATCAAATCTCTTCAACATCTCTTTCGACAATCATCTTTATATCTCATTGAGAACATCTTTCTATATTTGTATCTGTACAAGGATAGTTTTTTTGAGACACAAAGATCCAAACAACATCCTACATATCTTTTGTTTGAGACGCTAGATCCAAACAACATCTTTCTTTCGTTTGAGACATTAGATCCAAACAATCATCCTACAAAGAGATAACTAGATCTCAAGTCTATTGGGCTTAATAGTTTGAGATAGGAAAAGTTCTAACCTTTCTTGTGCGAAAGCAAAGAATTGTAGAAGCCTGTTGAGGTTGATAATACAGTGGTTACGGACTGATCTGGTGTGATCAAGACCTTATAGTGTTGGTTAGAAGTTTCTACCAACTGTATATTATAGTGGATAATCTCACACAAGTGTGGGGACTGGAAGTAGCCGGGTTTGGTGAACCAGGATAACTCTCCTGTGCTATTCTTCTCTCTCTCTCTACTCTCTTTTACTTTTACACACTATACACACATGATCACAAAGCTTTAATATTTATCTCCAGAACATTTTGGTCCTAATTAATCTCAACCATATTAATTCAGAGTTCTCTGGTCCTAACTTAAACTATACTTTAGTGATTAATTAAATTGCATCCAGAACATTCTGGTCCAAGATAAAACAACTGCTTAAATATTTAACTAAAGTTTAAATTCAGTCTATCATATTGTTTTATCATTCTACCTTTATATTTATCCAGAACATTCTGGTCCTTGCTAAACTAACCTTATTAATTAGACTAAATATCATTTTATCATTCTACTTATATTATCTCTCTCTAGAACGTTCTGGTCCTTTATACATCAATTAATTATTTATCTGCTTAACTAACACTGACCAAGAATTTTCTTGAGCACATAAAATCTAATTTAAAGTTTCAGGAATAATTTTAAAAGGGTCACAATTCAAACCCCCCTTCATTGTGACGTTTATTGCTACTTCACTTATAACGTGTGTGAATTAAGTCACGCAGCGTGACTTAACTCACACAGGGGTACAACAGGAAAATATGCTGGGCGCGAGAAAAAATTGCATGGGGAGAGTAAAAATCTAAAAAAAATAGATGGGCTTGGTGCATCAATTGCCCCATAAACTTATGCCATGAATTATGGAAGACCAAAGGTGAAATTCTTTTTCCACCCATCAAACCTCTTGTGCCCTCTCTAAAAACCCATCAAACCACTTAGCTCAATTGAATCGTGATTAACCGCTTTTTTCATAATTTTAAATGTGCAGATTCTAGAATTCGAACAACAAAAAAGTCATTTTTACACATCCAAATTTATAATGTAGAAGTCTCATACATGTTTTGATAGTTCCTTTAATTTTAACGTATCAAATCAATAAAGATTAGTATACAAACAAAATCGCAAGCATAAGTTTAGCCACACTCAAAAGAACGTCTCAATTTGAAGTTGTAGAAAGTTGACATAAGTTATTGCTTCATCTATCATCTTTGCAGTTTTTCTTGTATTCTATAATGATTTTGAATAATATTTACTGACTAAATGTTCACATTAGATCATGTTCAATTTTGGAGTTGAAACCAATCAGTTTGTTATGGGAGTGGCTACTATGTAATGATACACATAGAACATTGTATCCAATGGTGTTGTTTATTCATGGTTGCAGATATGGAATCAAATTTTTTTAACAAGTTGTATAAATTAATCAATTATATATTTTTATGTTTATATCATAATTTAATATTATGTCAACATTTGTTTATTCAGATAAGGACAAAGTTAAAATTGTCCAAGATGCAAATATAATTTTAGAACTCGTTGAGGCAAGTGCAGAAAATGCTATTGATTGATGATTTTGTATGCAATGACAAATGGTCCAGTTTTAACACAACTCTTATGTCATTTGGAATGGACTTAGTTGTAGGACTGGTTTTTTGGAGCAGGTGTAGATTCAACTTAATGTTTTCCCAATTTTTTATTTTTTTTTGTTGTAGTTCCCTTATCATATATGTTTTACCTATTTGCATTTTGGTGCAACCTCTTACCGTGCTAGTGTATTGGCTATGTTTTAGAGTGTAAGTTCAGTAACATCAACCATTAATTAATAAATCAAAAGTAAATATTGTAGGTACATCGCAACAAATCATGAATTTGTTAAAATAATAACCATTGATTTTCTCACTTTACACTTTTCTCACTTTATATTTTGGCAATGATTTTCTCACTTTATATATAGTTCTATATATGGTTGGTTTATTTTTTGTTTGTGTAAACCCTCTAATTCATATAGGAAAATGACTTTAGTAATATGGAGTTCTATCAGGAGGTAAGTTTTAGAAATCGTGGTTGGGCCTAACATAACCCCACAAAACCCGCTTGTGAGGTGAGGATTGCTCCCACTTATAAACACATTGTCAGTCCATCTCCTATCTGATGTGGGACTCTTAACACACCCCCTCACGACCAGCACTATTGGGCTTGGTTCGTGGACATAAACGGTGGGTGGTCCGATAGCGGAAACTTGATGGCAGGTGGCCCAATGGATCTGGAAGAGGCTCTGGTACCATCTTATAATTGGGGGTCTAACTCATCATCACAAAACCGGCTTTGTGGGGTTTTGTTAGGCCCAACTACGATTTCTAAGATGGTATCAGAGCCTCTTCCTGATCCATTGGGCCACCTACCATCAGGTTTTCCCAATTGTGCTGGTCGTGAGGGGGTGTGTTAAGAGTCCCACATCGGATAGGAGATGACCTGACAATGTGTTTATAAGTGAGGGCAATCCTCACCTCACAAGTCGGTTTTGTGGGGTTGTGTTAGGTCCAATCACAATTTCTAAGAGTAAGTAAAGTCTGACCACGAACTGTTCTCACCTGAAATTGAACTCGGATTCTCCCAAACGATTCGTTATAGAAAGAGCTCATTGGTCATTTGAGCTCAATCACCTGCAATGGTTTTGTTTTCTTTTGAATTCTAGTTGACATACAAAATAATTTTATGATAAATAAACATGAAATTTAGTTCCTACACTAATACTCTCTCGCCAAAGTAGTCCATAAGACAACAAAATTGGTTATTTATCATTATAGTTAATGGATTTAATTGATGTCTTTTTTCACAGTTTAGAGACTAAATTGATAAGAGATAGTGATAATTTATGGCCTAATTTCATTGTTTATTCATTTTATAGTATATCTTATGAATTCCAGTTGACATAAGAAACAACTAATTGTATGAGATGTATACTTTGTTGGATTTTGTTAGAAGCCACTCATAAAGGTGTCTTTTAACAACCCACATCTCAAGGTGTGATTTTCGCTTTTTAGATATAACTTTGCTAAAAGACACCTTCATAAAAATTAGTTGGTGTCTTTTAACAAATGCTCATAGAATAACTTGCTAAAAGACACCTTCATAAAATGTGTCTTCTAGCAAAACTCTACTTTGTATATATGTGCGGTAGAACATATTTTACAGATCAGTTAAAACTTAGATGACGCAAGTAAATATTTTCTTAAGTCGGATTAATATGTCATTTGTATTTCTTGAGGCCATGACTTCTTAAGTTAATTAATTGAGTTATACCAATTATTCTATATTTTTTTTATGTATTTATATATATTCTCTTTATATTTCATCTAGTATCTTTTAAATTTCTAAATTTATTCTCTTTTATATCAAATATATATTAAAGATAATTAATTGAGTTATACCAATGGAACATTGAGACACCTTAACAAACACATTACTTTGATGTAATTAAGAGACATTTAATAACGTTTATAATATGTGTAGGTGTTTTTTTAAATCCCATAAGTGTCAAAAAAGTATTTTATTAAATTAAAAAATTGATGAAAATTTTACATTATAAAGTACTCAAACAATATTTGTTTAGTTACATGTACATATGATCAAATATGGGTGGAATTCTCAAATTTGTGTATGCTATGTTCTTATCTCTTGTTCTATTTCTTGTTGTAACTGAAGTCCACGGTAAAGATTTTTATCATAGTTTCTTCTTTATGTTGTACATAAAACTTCTGATTTCAATAACACTCTTTTATTGTTTCTTTTGTCTCTACATTTCCTGAAGCCTGCAATGTTGATCGTGATTGTCCACAATGGTATTGTTTTCGTCCTGATGTTATGAAGTGCATTTTTGAAACTTGTTACTGTGGAAGTGGAAATTATTCAAAGTTACTTTTATGAATATAATTAAATTAGCACGTCAAAATTATGTTAGTCTTACTATTTTTGGCGAATAGAATTTTATGCCATCAACAAGTTGTAATACATAAGAAATTATCAAAAAAAAAAAAAGGTTGTATAATACAAATAAAATCTCATTTGGATTAATCCAAAAGAATATCTCATTTTGTGGCTACTCTAAGTATTTAAATCTACAAAAAAAAAAAAAAAAAAATTTATAGCATCCGCAATGATGGTTGTTTCACTATTTTATGGGGTCCATTAATAAATTGTATCAATTGTATTTATATGAAACTTTTTTTTAAATTGAAAAATATAGAGTTATTTATAGAACCATTTAATTAAAAAGTTGAGGTACATGGTTGGAGAGATTAGAAGCATATTGAGTATTAGCATTAAAAAGTTATAAAATAGGTGATATGTATATATTGAGCCCACTTAAGCATCCAAAATGGGTACTCCATTGTGGATATTTTATCATGTTATTAGTTCAACGAATTAACATTTCTCTTGGGCGCTACTTTGAAAGAAAAATTTTAGGCATCAATGTTCCCCCTCATAGGTACGCCACACTTTAAAATAGGATCGATCTTGTTGAACATTACTTGATTCAAGGAAAGAACAACATTGTTTGATTCACGCCATATCTTAAAATCGGTCAGAAGAAGAAAATCAAGAAGGCAACATACCCTACCCCCGGTCTTTGGGTCCTCCTCTAAATTCGAAGGGATGCTGAACAACACCTTTTTTCCTTTATGGTCATTTTTTTTTTGTGAGGTTTTTGGTTTGCCTCCCACCCCGTCTCTCTCTCTATATGTATGTGTACACACACACACACATATATATATATATATATATATATAGGTTTTGCTAGAAGCTACCCATGAAGGTGCCTTTTATCAACTCACACCTCAAGGTGTGATTTTCACTTTTTAGTTATAACTTTGATAAAAGACACCTTCATAAAAGGTGTGTTTTAGCCAAACCCTATATTATATATATTTATAAATGGGTGACAATGTAAGGGTTTCTTGAGGATATCAACGGTGTTGGGATTTCTCAGTGCTTTCTTATTGTTTAAACACACTATTGTCTTATCATAAAAAGAAAAAAGGCACACTTATTTAAAAAAGGTGTCCAATTGTATTTTTGGAGAAACTCCTTACAATGAACGGTATGCTCCCAAAAACTATCCAGGCACGTCTTAAGGCAAACATGGAACACTTCATCAGTAGGAATTAGTAGAATCATAAGGCGATATCTAAGTATAGTACGATACTCCACTATAAACATGGAACACCTCATCAGTAGGAAATAGTAGAATCATAAGGTGATATCTAAGTATAGTACGATACTCCACTATGACATATGTTGACCTAACCGATCAGTATGGATAACTAGAAGAAAATCATGATAGCATATGTTGCTTGCAAACACCCTAAATCTGCCTTCTGACTTGTGGTCATGTCAAACTTAACTTCCATATCTTGAACAATTTTACTAAAAAAGGTACTTGTCGAAACATGAGTGATTTAGGACGAGGGATGATGTCCTTGCAAGTGAAATTGCTAATGTCAAAAATTAGAATCGTACCACGAAGACCATATCCAAAGCATTCTCATAATCCGAGTCCATACCACTTATACTAGTGTCTCTCAAAATATGATCTTGCAGCATCCAAGGTCGTGCCCTGGAAACCACAAAAGCGTATAAGTAAGCTGCTGGACCCATGAGATAGACGTTCGACACTTAGGCCTGTGAATGTTATGGTGTATGGATGGGTAGGAGGAAATGTTAACATGTATTTTAATGTATGTTTTTGACAGGAGATTTATTTAGTCGAAGAGAATTTTATTCAGTTTAAACTGGAGGCAACTTCATTTGACAAGATATGGTGGATGTTGACATTTTTAAAGTATATGGTTTCGACTAGATGTAATTCAAATCCTCTTCGAAAGAGTCAAAATCAAGGGTCCAAGACACGTGGAAGCAATTGAAATCTGTCGAAGATTTGTAGTTTAAGACCGTTAGTTTTCAGTTATTTTACTTATGTATATATAGAAATTTTTCATAGTAAATAAGGGTGAAAAATCATAATCAGAATTCTTACACTCGAACTATCCAAGCACACAAAGAGAAAAGAGTAACAAGAATGTATGTAATTGATTTGATGAACCACTTTTTCAATGCAATGCAAATTTACTACTTTTAACTCTTTTACTTATATCTTTAAAGTTTAAGTTCTCTTTTCAAGTTCTAAAAACTTGTTTGATTATGTCGAATTGAACATTAACCTTTATCTTCTCGTGTTTCATCTTAAGAACATGATGAACATTCAAACATTTTTTTGAAAAAACATTGCACAACATGTCCTAGGGTTTCTAGTTTGATCCTACAAACAACATTTTAAAACTAGCGTTTTGTTTTCCAAAAACACCAGTAAACATGAAAACATGCATGTGGGGACTTGACTGAGATTTCATCACTTGTGGGATTAGGGGTCAAGGCTTTTACGGTAGGAGAGAAAACCCGAAAAGTTGCGACAAGCAAAGTGGCCAAACATGAGAAAGCGTGTTCTAACAATCAACATATTTCTATACCATTTGCATTCACATTTGTTACTTCCTAGCACCATAGACTGTTGACCTTCTACGTAGAATTCAAAGGGTCATGCATATTAATGTCATGTCTCATAGATTTGTTAATGTTGTATTTATGAGCATTGCTTTTGTCATCCAATATGGCATAGTGGCGCAACTACTTGCCTGTTTGCCTTCAATTCATGTGTAAGTTTTTTTCTTCTTACAAAATAATTAAAACTATTCATTCACATAACAACCTTGGAAGCTCTCTTCATGGTTAACCCCTCGATAAAACCTCTATCTCGGCTAACAACACCTTTGAGTAATTGCACCCCCAACGTCGGCCTCCCAATATCCAAAGGGAACAAACCCCCACGATGGTTATTACCATGATATGAAGTCCAAAAGATCTGAGTCTTTACTATATTCACTTCAAGGCCCAATTCTGGCCTAGATTCCCAGATGGTGTCCAATGCTTTAGCCACCTCTTATGAATCCTCTACAACGGTCCCATTATTAAGATACCAAACGTGAATAAGAAGCTTGCAACTATCTCTGATGTGATGAGTAAGATGGTGTAACACTATAGCAAAAAGGAGAGGCCCTAACAAGTCACCTTGTTGCACTCCAGTGGCAGTCCTAACAAGTCACCAAAGTATAATCTCGTTGTCTGACCCTAAAGAAACTCAACCCATAAAAAAAATAGATGGAAATTTCAATCTCACCTCACACAACAGTGTCTACCAAGTTGAAAGCATTCGAAAAATTTATTATGAGCATTGTCACGGAACCATCTTCATGTCGTTGGCTCAACACCTTGTTGGCACAATGCAAAATCGCTTCTGCACCACCAAAAACCCCAACATCAAACTGAAAGTCATTGAGATATTTAGTCATATCTTTACCAACTCCTTTCATAGGACGTATTCTACCATCAGGCTTTAACAACATTATCAAGGGTGCAGAAGCTTCAAACTATTTAAAACTCAAGTGGCGTCTACCTCCTAGCCATAGGTTAACCATTAAAGTGATAACACCTAACAGATTTCTTGCCACATCTGAACCTTTTCCACACAACGCGTCTAATAGGTGTTGGGCCCGCTAACCATCTATACCACAAGATGTCCCTTTAAAAAACGATTTAATGCATCTGAGAACAATGTCAAGTTCATCCACAAGGGAAGTTTCAAAAATCATGATGGTCGACATAGATAGAGGTGACCTATATGGGTTTTTGGCCACCAAAATTTACATGGTATCTTCAGTAATCGCATGAGGGATAGTTGAGAGTCACAATAGTACTCCCTCAATTTTAAAGTAAATGATTTTATTTTTTTTAGAAAAATATGCTTATAACACTTTATTCATAACATTTTTAATACAATGAGATATACCAACTAAGATTTGAAATCTATTTAAAGATGTGGCCGTTTTTGCAAGAATTTGAGCAACATCATTTGTGTGTTTCCTAGTGAACTTATTACGGAAGTTTCTATAGAAAGAGGAAAATAAACAAACACCTACAAATGTTAATGATAGCGTCAAACTCAGTGACCCCGATCTTGTTTTTTAAATTAAAAGCATCAACAACCGTTTAGGAGTTCAGTTCAAAATCCAAAGGACCTAGCTGCAACTCTTGAACTCAATGCTAAGGACTTTACCCACATGAGCACACAATTGGGCATAATCCATTCTGTTTCGGCTAGGACAAATTGATCGTATTCATCTCTGATACACATATCAATAAACACTTGGTTACAATGCACGACAAAGATACATCAATATTGCCTTTTACTCGACCCTCTACTGGTTTTTCCAGTCATATGTGTCACTATCTGCAGTTGCTACTGTTGTCTGAGGCTGAAGCAGTCTAGCAGAGTTCCGTCCAGTTAACAGTTTGATCACTCGTCCAGTTAACAGTTTGATCACTCAGTCATAAACATGTGAACGTAGCTCTACAATACTATTCCAAAAACACGAAATGCACATCCGTCATATTTATTTCCGTTTGTTAAGAGTCCCACGTCATATTTATAAGTGGGGGGAATCTTCACTTCACAAGTCGGTTTTGTGCAGTTATGTTAGTCTCAACCACGATTTCTAAGACCATCATCCTTCACTCTAATATCAGATGTATCAATTAATTCTTGTACACACAAATGGTAAGCACTTTTCAAAGAATATACACCATTGTTTTAAACATGCCAAATCCACTTATCATTTGAACTGAGGTGAACAAGTTAGGGGTGTGCAAAATTCTACTGAAAGTGTTCGAGTTAAAATGATTTGATATGAGAGGGACATTCCAATATTTACTAGAGTTACCAACAATATTTGCTACTCCCAGACAATTGAATGGCTGCCATAACAATGTTATTTGGTTGGATAAGACACGAACAATTGTGCAACCAGCTCTTATTCCATAAAGATATGTTTGTTCCCGGGCCAATACACCACCTATTCGAATAACAAACTAAGCACACCCCAAATGTTTCTCCACACATAGCTAGGACTATGACCAATATCATATCCAAGAAAATAGTTGAGGAAAATAATTATCTTTGAACAAATGAGAAATAAGGTTATTCGGGTTTGTCAACCTTGTTTACTTAGCATATTTAAGGGCGCGGTAATTTTTTTTTAAACCCATACCACCATTCAGCCCTGTTCCTGACATTTTATGGGTCATAATCAAATCGTTAGAAAATAAACTACTTGCATAACTATATTTTACGGAAATTGGTTCATGATCGCCTTGTTACAAATGTTGAAAACCAATAGAGAAGGATTTCCAACAATTCTATGTTTGCAATATATTTAAAGTTTGAACTCTGCTGAAAATATAATGCATCTTTTAAGGGACTATGAGGATGCTAGGAAGCTTTGTGACAGAGTCATCAAACCTTAGACTTGGAACAAGTTTCCTAGTCATGGCTTAGATGCTTTGTTTTATTATATTTTGATTATGGATGGCATTGATGTAAGATGAATGGTAATTTGTTTGCTTTCTTTATTGTTGTAGTTTCTTCCTTGTGGGAGGGATAGAAATCTCAGGGTTTTGTCTCAGAAGAAGAAAATATGTGAATTATCTTATGAAATAGCATCAATAACAAAGTGACTTTGATTGTTTGATAAAAGATTTTGCAACTGGTTTCAAATGTGCTAGCAATTTTGGTCTGAACAAGGTCAGATTTGAAACTGATTCAGTAGCAGTTTTCAACATGGTTCAAAGTGAGTGGATCAAATGTTAGCAACTCCTTCGAGAGATTCTTTCCTGACTTTTTTTTAGATGATTTGGGTAACATTAGTCCAACATATCTTTCGCGAAACCAATCTGTGTTATGAACTTCTTGCATCTTTCTCTTGCTAAGTTTATTTATATTTTCAAAGTATAATAATTATATTAAGCAACATTAACTTTTGAGAGGAACAATAACAATTATATGTAAAAATTGAATAGTCTAAACACATCAATGTTGATAGTTTATTGACGACATTAAGAACTAAATCCACTAGGTCCACTAGGAGCATGAATTAAAGTCTCGTCGTGTTGAATCAGCACAAGGTCTATGTAAACAGCACTGAATCAATCAGCAAGGCTTGTGTGAACTTGTTCGCAGCAGATTCAGGCAAGCATATGCAAACAATCATAGAACCACCACTAGAATCGCCTTCCCCTTCAGGTAAAAATACACAAACTTGAGGTGTAGGTGTTAAATCAATAGGACCAGCATAAATTGGCTTACCCCATCCAAAATCAGAACAATTATAAATAGAAAATCTTGTCCATTGAGTAATTGTAAGTTTACCGCCAAACTCAAGTTGCTTTGGCCTATCAATTTCAACATAATCAACAGTTGATCTCAAATATTCCTCTGTTACACTTTGTCGAGCTTCACGAACCAAAAGGGTAGTCTCTGGTAATTTTCCATTCACAAGATCAGAAACCTTACTTGTTGTGCAAGCAATACAAACCACATTACCATAAAACCCTTCTTTCAATGGTGGATTTTTAAGCTTCTGTCTAGCATTAACTGAGAATGTTAACCTTAATTCGTAATCTTGCGGCTTAACATCAAGAGCTTTAACCCATGATCTCCAAATATGTGCAGCCATTGCATCAAATGTAGTGCAACCAGCAGAATCAAATGGTTGAGCAAGTGATTTCAAGTGGTTTTGAAACTCGCGTCTTATGCGATAACACTTCTGAACGGGCTTTGTTTTCCAAAGTTTCATTGTTAAGTTTGATCCTTCATCAATTCTCATGAACTCCATGTGTGGAAATTTTACTTCTGGTGGATCACGTGGCTTGAAAATCTCTCTGTTCCAACAAGGTTCAGGTTCTGTTACCAATTTTCCTGTTTTTGCTGTTGCAGCCCATGCTCCTAGAAACTGCATAGCTCCCATTCCATCACAGATACAATGACAAAGGCGTAAACCGACGCTAAATCCACCACATGTGAAGATTGTTACCTGAGCTATAACAAGTGGCATTTCCAACACTTTGTATTGTTCTTCATTTGGAAATTTGAATATCAATGGTTCCCAAGATGGATTTGGAGCAGCAAAATCACCTAGTTCAGATAAAGCTATGTTTGATCTTGCTTCAACCATTAATGCTCCTTGTTCTTCTTCTCCAAAAAATACTTCCAGTTTACCATTTTTCTTCTCTCTTAACCTTCCTGAGAGAGGGTAATAGGGAACCAAAACGTCAGCTAGAGCGCGGCCAAGTATTTCTGCGACTGGTTTTTGGAAAGAAGTACTTGAATTGTCCGATTGATAAAAGTAAACCGTCGGTGTGAAGACACGCGCTCCAATCACGTCATCGAGGTTTGAAAGATATAAACTGTCACCTGGTTTAACAGGAATAGGCTTTGATGGAGTAACGGAGAATGTGTTGATAATGGTGACTGGAATATTCAAAGGATTGAGAGGGAGTTCTTGAACCCATGGAGGAGCCATGATAAAATGTGGTGAGAGTGGTTATGTCTGATGGTTGCATTTGTAGAGACAGAATTTGTTTAATCACGCAAAGATGGGAAAAAGAAAAGATAGAAGATGCAAAGAGGATTGAGATAAATAAGATCAGGTAGTGTCATAAAGATTTGTAGGTTTGATGTTGGTGACTGATAAATAGTATGATCCTTTATTCTATGATTAAGTGATTGCTGCATGAATTCAATTATGTTTTCTTCAAGGATTTTAAGTGAATATTTCCTAATACAAGTAAGAAAATATTATAAAAGCATGGTGATGCTCATGCATAAATCTGTTATAGTGCGTAAAACTTTATTCATAATTGGTCAGAGTTAGAACTTAGAATACGGTGTCCTTTTTATATTACATTTTTTACCTCTCTTCAACTAACATCAACAATTATTAAAGATGTAGAAAAAAATATTTGAAACTACTTGATTTTTTTTCCTCTCTTCTACTAATTTCAACATTATTAAAGATCTAGAAAAATATTTGTCACTACTTGATTTTATATTACTTTTTTTCCGCAGATGTAATTATGTTGGAATAATTTCATTCAATATATAGTATAGTCACATCATCTTCTATATGTAGAGAAATTCTACTATAATCACGAATATAAATTAATAGTGTTTGGGCCCATAAATATTAAAAGATATTTTCTAATAATAAAAAATAAATTGATAATAAAGTGATTTAATAGTTTGAGGAAAACACTTGTTGTGATGTGTGTAACCAAACACTATTTATTTATATTTGTAACCATATAAGAATGCATGTAGATGTAGAGAAATCCACCTCTTAAAACAATGTGAAAACAAGTTTCACATCAGCCCATATTCTGACGTGTATATCTTCTGCTTCAATCCTCCTCCCACATTACAGAATTACATTACACACCTTCACCTGTTAAAACCGGCAAGTTCAAAATTTTGGCGTAATCCGCCAAAAAGTGCAGGCTAAATCATTCCTACTTCTTTATGCCATTGATTACCTGTATGTTGCCGATATCGTATCGTTTTTAGTTTTCTGCCAACACTAATACTTACCATTTTTTTATTTCCTCCATTGTTGGGGACTCCACGCCTGAACATGCTATCAGTAATTACAAACTATTTTTTTTTTTTACAAACTAAATTTTAATGACTTTGAAATTGTGTTTAAGTGATAGTGATTATTTCAATTACCTAGTTGACATGTCATGACTGGAGGAACAATAACCGACTCACAGAAATGTCTTTGAAATTGTGTTTCCTATCTATCTCTTTTGCACATCATTATGTGGTTTCCTCTCTATCTCTTTCGGAAAAAAAGACAACTTATTATTTGAAAAATAACACAATTTTGTTATGAAACTCTTACGATAAGAACAACAAGAAGATTAAAGATAAGTAGAGAATCACGTGGACGCCCCTAAAAAGGTTCCAAAAAAGTACCATCCACGACGGGCTGCGAAGCCCTGGATATGGAGAAACTGGGAACTTCTATTTGTCGTCCAAAGCATGTCGTAAAAACCAATAAGAGCTGAGTGGAGATTAAAGAAGCCGTAGTTTTCGAAGATGGGCCCCTGAAGACTTATATCAAGCTGACTCCCTCAGCCTACAGCTTGGGGGAAACTGTTTCGGATTGGGCTAAGGCCCATTTTGGTTAGACCCAAGTTTAATACAGGACCCGAAGGCATGCAAGACCATACGATGAACACACCCTAAATCCCACTAGATAATGGTCCGGACCAATAGATCCTAACCGTCCAACCCAAATCCAATGCTAGAAAACCACTTCGATGGTCACACTTGTCCCTCCGGGACAACTGTCCAGATGAAGGCTTAACAGCCAAAAACCCTACTTATCCCTAATATATAGCAATGCTTAGCATTAGGTCAGGTAACATGCTTTTTACTATATTTTAACCGCACTCTTTCTTGAACCCTTATTGTGCGTCCGAGCATGTGTAGGTACACCACCACCCCTCTAGTAGACAACGAAAAGCTCAATTATACATAGTGGATCTCGATCTAGCAAACCATCTTCCTAAGTCTAACAGGATCACTTTTCACTATCTATGACCTTGGGATCTTTTGCGCTCCAAAGTTCTGTTCCCATGGCATAAATGATCTAAAATCAATATGGAGTGCAAAAGGAGAGATAGTCAATTAATAGTTTATAAAAAAAACAATAATTTAATTTTAAGAATATCCGGCTTGCATCATACACCGAATTAAGGAACAAATCTTAATTTCATACTATGTAACCAGAAAAAACTTAATTCCATTTTCTACAACTTTTTCCAACCAAAAAAAAAATCATTTTTTTATTTTCTCCCATGTAAAGAATTTTTAAAAACTTAATAAAAAAATAAATAAAAAAACTTCTTTTTTTGAACAAGTTTTTACCTTCAATGTTAAGGCACGAAATACACGCACTAACAAACTAATCTACATACACCCACGGATATAAATGCAGCTACATACATTTTCTCATTTTCAAATCATTCTGTTATATTTCAACATTCTAGAATCTTCCTAAAACCCACAAACACTCTTTGCAACAAAAATGGCGCAAGAAAATGCATCAAATTGCATCTACCTAGCAACATTCCTCATCATCTTCCTAACCATAATCTCATCTTCCTCTGCTTGGGTTGGTGTAAACTGGGGAACAATGACAACCCACCAACTTCCACCTAAGAAAGTTGTGAAGATGCTTAAGGACAACGGGTTTCGAAAATTGAAGCTTTTTGATGCTGATGATACCATTTTGACAGCTCTAATGGGTACTGATATCGAAGTTATGGTTGCGATTCCGAATGTCATGTTGAGCAAGATTAGTAACAGTCCTATGGATGCTGATTCTTGGGTTTATGAGAATGTTACTGCTTACTTGTTCAGAGGTGGTGTCAATATCAAGTTAGTTCAGTAATCCTTCAACTTTTTAATCTCTGTTTTTTATTTTCAGTTAGTGCATGTTTGTTTCTACAGTGATTGAAATTGATTTTATTTAAAAGTGATTTGGACTTAAAGTGGTTTATGTCTACATACATTTACGTTAAACAAAATAAGTTTCCATGTAAAAATCATGTTTAGACTCGGAAACTACAAATCCTAACTTTCAGTTAGAATCAATTCTGAAGTCAATATCAATTATATTCGAAAGCAACCAGGCGTGTCAAAATCAATTTTACACTTCTAGAATCAATTATCGAGAGTCCAAAGTGGAACGAAACATAAGCAAGGATTCGGTTTTCAGTTATTTTACTTTGTGCTTTAATTTTAGTGAAGTGATGCTAGTGTACTATTTGGAATTCTTTGGTGTCCCATATTCTTGGAAGTGATTATTATTTTAGTGAAGTGATGCTAGTATTTGTTTCTTTTTATGAAATTGAAAGCATGAATCTTCCAAGTCATGTTTAGTAAAAAATGGGTCCATCAGGAAACTGAATCCGCTGCAGTTGCAATCCTGACTATTGATATGATTTGGGTGGTTGAAATTGGTTTGTGTAGTTTATAATATGAATTGTATGATCTCGCATGAATATTGTTGATTTTACTGACTGCGTGAGTGCATGGATTGCTTACTACACGCAATTTGGGTTGGTCCACTCGATATCCATGCGGCCGTTTAAGTGTTTCATTTGATGAGTAAAATGAAATCTCTTATTTTATTTCAATAATACTGTGATTATATGCAATCGCCCTCGTTATAGTCTAATGGTTGGATGTGAAGACGTTTTATGCGGGTATTTGGGTTCGATCCCAGGTTTTCATTGTGTGTGTCCACTAGGTCAATCATCCATAAAATAAATTATATGCAATGTAATTATAGCTTTAACTTGTTGAATGTTTAAAGCCATGTTTTAACAGTTCCTGATTCTACATGATTCTGTTTGCTATGCATGATACCATTGCAGGTTATAAACTGATTAAGTAGCTTGGTTTGAATTAAGTAGCTAGAATAGTATCTCTTATTTTATTCAATTTCAATAATCTATGTCTTGATTATATGCAATGTAATTGTAGACTGAATTTGTTGAACGTTTAAAGCCATACTTTAACTGTTCCTCACTTTGCATGCTACCATTGCAGGTATGTTGCTGTGGGTAATGAGCCTTTCCTCAAAGCATACAATGGTAGCTATCTAAATAAAACCCTTCCTGCTCTCAAGAATATACAGACCTCACTCAACAATGCAGGGTTGGAATCAAAGGTCAAAGTAACTGTTCCATTCAATGCTGACATTTACTATTCACCAGACTCAAATCCAGTGCCATCAGCAGGTGACTTCAGACCTGAATTAAGAGACATCACTATTGAAATAATCCAGTTTCTATATTCAACCAACTCAACTTTCACAGTTAATATCTACCCTTTCCTTAGTCTTTACTATGGACATGATAATTTCCCATTTGATTTTGCATTTTTTGATGGAAAGAATGAACCTCTTCGAGACGGAAAAGCAGTTTACAACAATGTCTTTGATGCAAATCTGGATACCCTTATGTGGGCTTTAGAAAAAGCAGGTTATCCTGACTTGCATGTTACAGTTGGTGAAGTTGGGTGGCCAACTGATGGTGATAAGAATGCTAATGCCAAAAATGCAAAGAGGTTCAACCAAGGTTTCATTAAACATGCTCTGAGTGGTAATGGTACACCAAAGAGAAAAGGCATGATGGATTTTTATCTATTCAGTCTCATTGATGAGAATGATAAAAGTGTTGCTCCAGGCAACTTTGAGAGGCATTGGGGGATTTATGAGTTTGATGGAAAACCAAAGTATGAATTAGACATAAGAGGAAAACATAAGGAAAAGGGTCTTGTTTCTGTTGAAGGGATAAAGTACCTAGAAAAAAAATGGTGTGTTTTGGATCCAGAAGCTACTGATTTGGATGATTTGGGCAAAAATGTTGACTATGCTTGTAGCCATTCTGATTGTACAGCACTTGGATATCTCTGTAGTTGTAGTAATCTAAATGTTCAAGGGAATGCTTCATATGCTTTCAATATGTATTATCAAGTTAATAACCAGATGGATTGGGACTGTGATTTCTCTGGTTTGGCTATGGTTACACATGAGGATCCTTCAGAGAATGGCTGCAATTTCCCTTTGATGGTCGCTAGTGGTTCACGTGCAGGGCTTTCCAAGATCCTGATGAAAGCAATGGAGGTGTATTTTTTTGCTATGCTTTTGCTATAACTGAAAGACTAAGGAAGACATGGAATATTGAATAGTTTGTTGTGACAAATACACTTTTCTGTTGAGAATCCTGGGGTACCAACTATATGGTTTTAGACACTTTCCTGGTGATTTTTTTTCTTCAGTATATGTCACTTTATCTGGTCAAAGAATATGATGCATTAGTTGACTGCTGCATTTAATCAAATATACTATACACATCACCTTCACTTAATGCCCACATCCTAGTCAATTTATCAACGTTTCTCGGACACAAAATCCAACACCAAGACCGGATACATACTACTCCGATCTCTATTATAAGAGAAAATTTACTTTTTAGATTTATTCAAGAAATGATGGGTTTAGTCTTTATTAAGGACTAAATACATATTTTATTGAATGAATCTAAAAATCGAGACCGGATGGAGTATATGCTTTCCAAGTTTTATATTGTTTTTTCACTTTCAACTTTTATATTTTATTATAGTGTCATATATCGTGTCTGACTTTTGTGTCTAAATAAAAAAACTTGTAATCGATTATGGTGACTAGTGGCGTTGTCATGACCCTAGATCAGATGAAATTCAATTTTTTTATTTGGGTACAAGAAATTTTGAACTTTAAATATTAATTATAATATATATTCAAACAATTATATTGTAATCAAATCATTTAAAGTAGAAGTAATAATAATAACAACGTCTAGACGAATATTAATATTAATGATGCATATATTTTATGACGTAAACATACGAATATTAAAAAGTGGAGACACATATTTTTGAAGAATCCAACTTCTGTATTTCTTTTATTAATCCAACACTAATCTAATGAATACTTAATTAAAAAAATAAAATTTACCCTATATTGGTACACTTGTACCTTCACCGCTATAAATCATCATAAAATTCTAATATTATCCTTTTTGTTATTTAACTATTTTACGTACTTATCTTTCCTCCTAAAAAACATTTATAAATCAATGAGTTCACCCCTCACATGAAAAGCCAAGCACAGTCTTTGTGAACTTAGCTCAATTGATAGGAACAATGCATAAATATATGCAAGGTCTGGGGTTCAAACCCTAACCACCACAAAAAAAAAAAAAACCAAGTACAATAAACTTTTTTTATTCTTTCGTAAAGCATTTAAACACAATTCCGCACTAAAACACGATATCAATGGGGTTTTGACCTTTTTTAATCCCTTTTTCCACAAGTTATGTATTTTCCATTAACCTATATGGTATGTATATTTAAATCACCAATTTTTTTCTTTTTCCCAAATTCTTATTTTTAATATCGTTTTTTCAAAATAGATATGAACAAACTCAGCTATACCATAAAGATATATAAGTAGACACCAATACTGCATTTACAATTACATAGAGATTTGATACATGAGAAGTAGTAGTAACCTTGGCTAGGGAGGTGGGAATTAAAATAAAGTGATTGTTACCATTACAATATCACAGCAAACGCAAAGAGAGGAAGAAGTGGCAAATTAATTGAGTCACTTGACATAGTTGGAAAACGAGCATTGAAAAGTGAAGTGCTTGAACTTGCTTATCCAGCTACAAGAACAAAAAAAGAAGACATTCTTACTACCTTAGAAATTGGGGAGGAAAGTACAAACAATTTGTCATCGTAGAAGGTATCTTCGCCAGATATTTGGTAGCAAGTTACGGTTGGAGTGTAGTAATCAAATGGTGACAAATAGAAGAGGAAAGGTACAATGGTGTTTTGAAAACAGTAAATGAAGAGTGTATATTAGGTACAACAAGGGATATTTTGAGGAATTCTGCTCTTATCTGAACATTAACATTAGTTAAGTAACGCAAGTGTTAAAATCTGTGCAACTTAACTCACGCTGAAATTAACATTTACCTGAGTTAACTCACACTGGAAATTAACACTTGCGTGAGTTAAATCACACAGGGGTATTTTGAGAAGTTCAGTTGAGCGCGAGCAAAAAAATGTTAGGAGAAGAACATAATTCTATTTTGAGTACCATCCCACATAGGCATCTCCGTTAATATAATCATTAATTTAGTAACAAATTTCCGTTGATATAATCATTAAGAGCAATGCTAGCATCAGTCGCCTATACACTCTCGGCCGTATACTCTCTCACGGATTGGGCCACGTCATACTTCTCTTTAAACTTATTTACTTGTTTACAGGCTCCTCAAGTTTAATTCTATATTAT
>Ga0315913_1003192_pt1 | contig 19649 bp, 15 predicted proteins | sample MpolsnodulesMG_FD_207736 | JGI IMG/M metagenome (GOLD analysis project Ga0315913, IMG submission 207736) | Medicago polymorpha root nodule microbial communities from Los Angeles, California, United States - small nodules | ecosystem: Host-associated > Plants > Roots > Nodule | place: USA... | reverse complement strand
ATTCTTGAGCACAACCCCATATCTCACTTCAACGATGGATGTATTTGGCCTTTGGATTCAGTTCATAATTGTAGATAAGCTTTCCAATCTCTAACTCACTAAAAAGAGGCTCTTGCGGACAAAGGTGTGAAGGTGTGGTCCTTTATTTGTAAAGTAATAAATAAAACATACAAATAATTCATATCGATACAAACAATACAAATATGCTAAGTAGTTAAGACACGACTATATAATTGTGTCATACACAATTAAGAGGCATTTACAGAGGAATATGCTAAGAAATATAACAAGGAATATGCTATGCTTAAAAGGAAAAACCTTCTAGAGTATGCTAGAGTATACTTACAAACTATTCCTGTATTATATATAACATTTCAATATCAACAAAAGGATTTAGCATACCTGGTATAGAGATCAGATCAGGACTTCCAACCATTGATCTAAGCCACTGGACTCTACTTTTGCCTTCCTTCCCACCACTATAAATGCCACGAACAGCATAGAGATTGGTATGGAATCCCCTTCCCTCGATCTCCAGCTTGTGTATTCTAGGAATCCCTAAGAATGCACATATAATATTTATAGCAAGGCAGAAGTCATGACAAAAATGCAGGGGAGAATCAATCATAAAAGAAAAAGAAATGTTCATAATGTTTAAACACTACTTTTATTAGAAAGCACAAGAACTCCAGTTTTTTTTGGAAAAAAAAGAGTCAGTTCATTTTCAATTTTCAAATGGTAAATCCATTGCGTGTTTCCTTTGAGAAAAGAGAGACACCTCCCTAAACGTGCAACTTGAATGGCTATAAAGTACTTTAGAGCATGAAAGTAAAAAAAATATATATACTAAAGTACTGATACATTTATAATCATTGTCTGTGATCACTGTCATCCACATATACCTAACAATCAAGCATCTCTCTAGTCTCCAAATTCCATATAAAATGATATGCAAAGCATACTGAGGCCGATGGTCATACTATCATTAAATAACTATAACAAGGACTAAACTGGAGAACTGCTAAAAGACATGTTTACTAAAGCTCTTGTTTGAAATCAGGTTAATTACTAACAATAGAATAACAGATTGATCACAAGAAAAAGAAGTTTCCCATTAGTTGGGGTTGAGTGCACGAACCATCCACTGACCTAACTAACCATCTCAGATACACCAAAAAGAGTATAATGGTAAAGCAAGAATGCTTATGTAATCAAAGCAATCACCTGGCATTACAGGTGTTGTCTCAGTGTATACCACCTCACCCGATCTTCCGAACACATCAGTTACAACACATTCACATTTTAAACAACGACCAATATCTTCTAACCGCACCCTATAAGAGCAAGAATTTTGATTTGGTAATGGCTCATATGAAGAACTATCTCCCTCTTCTGATGAACAAAACCTGAAATGATATTGGTGTAACACCAAGAATGGGCTTTGATTAAAATCATCGCAAATTTTCAACTATTGTTCTCTTCATAATATAGAAATAAATACTACCACAAATATAATTGTTACTTAGTGAAAAATATTAAACCAAATGGAAAAAAGTACCACCACAAATATAATTTTATCTAATCACGTCTGAAAGGCACCATGTCATGTTACTGGTGTACGATTTTCTTTTATTGATATAATCAATGCTCTGATAAATTTCTGGCGAAATATATGTTTCAGCTTCAAAGACAGTATAGGTAAACTATTGTTCTTAAAAAAAAAAAAATCCAAGCTGTGTTGGAGAACCTTAGTATTCTTGATTTCTTGTAAATGCTTTTTTCTCACATTTATTATTTATTGTAGATATATGATGTATTTATTACCTAATGCAGATAAGAGGAGTGATAAGAACACTCTCTTTTCAACACTCACTCTTATTGGGTAAAATTAATGTGAATCCCACACTTTGAAAATGGACCCCACATAAAGTCGTAGGACTCACATTGATTTTAGCCAATAAAAGTGTTAGAGAGATTGTTGAAAAGAGTGTCCTTAGCATTTCTCTAAAGATAAATTTGCACACCACAACCTAGATTTGTGAGCCCATATGAAAACGGTAATTATTCAGATAATAGGAGTGACTACCAGCTGTTATTGAAAATGAATCACCCACGGGTAATAAAAAGTAACTAGTTCAATTGAGAAGTATTAGTGCTGCATCAATGTAGAGTATAAGACCATACCATTGGTATCTTATATCTTTCTTGTACTTGCTCCAAACATGTTTCTGCATCTCACCATTTGGAATCACTTCAACAGCTGTAAGTATGTCACCTTCAACTGCCTTTCCTGTCAGAGCAAGCATCTCCGCATATGGAAGCTCTAGAGGACAATGCAAGAACCTCAATTACTTACCAAGAACAACTTCAAACTTTGAAGGATAAAAGTGTTTTACCATTCAAACATAAATTCAACTTAAAAAACTACAGATTTGCACAATGGTTACCTGGGAAAAGAATGTCAGTTGGATCAGATAACTTGAGTTCGCCCACAACTGAATCTGAACGAACTGGAGTATATCTGAAAAAAAGAAAAAGAAGAAAGTTAGCACATCTTGGAGTTTGAGTTCCAGGCCTAACATAACCCCACAAAACAAACTAGTAAGTTGATGACTTCCCAAGTCTTATAAGCACAACCTAAACCATATCTCTACTTAATGTTAGACTTTCAACACACTCCCTCACAAACATCTTAAGTGTCGATTAATACAGGTGGAATAACAAGAATAGCAATACACCCCCTAATGGGGAGATATCTAGACTGTCAACAAATGTGGCCTAATAAGAGATCAATCCGGGCTCTAATACCATCTTATATTTTAGGTGTAATCCAACTCTACAAAACCGGCTTCTAAGGTGAAGAGTGTCCAAGCTTTTATAAGGCAGTAGGCACTATAATCAATGTGGGACCTGAATTTGTGTCCAATACCCTCTTATGCTCAGTGCTGTTGGGCTTGGTACCTAGATAATATGGATGGCCCAATAACAAATATATGATAGGCTCCAATACCATCTTAAAATTTTGATTGGGCTTAAATCAACCCCACAAGACTTGACATGCTAGAGGACTCCTCAAGCCTTATAAGCACTAACTAGGCCATATCTCTAATTGATGTGAGACTCTCAACAAGTACCAACAGGATATTATGAACAAAATAAATCTTAACTGTTTATCTTGTTGAAATTAGAGGGTTTAGGTTTAAAAGGAAGTAAATGAGAGGAGCCTCTCACATTCATTTGATATGATACATAATGATGTGAAACAATACAAGCAACCTCTTTATGCAAATGATTAGGTCATGCACTAGTCTATAAAAAAAGTACAAGCCTCAGCCTGCTAAATAACTCCTATGATTGCTCCCTCAATTGCAAGATAATTGATTCCAAATATTCTAAATTGATTGCAAAGATATGCAAATTTTACAATATTCTAAGATATTATAACATAAAAAAAGCACAAATCACAGACTAGGTAATCATATAAAAAAAAATATTTTAATGTTTAAACACTGAAATAAGATGCCATCGACTATCACAACAGTGTGCATGCGTAGAAATTAAATGTACAAGGAAGTTTGCACTCTTAGATAGCATCTATAATTCAATTTCACTCTTAGCAAAATAAAATTAATTCTGCCGTAGGTCTTTACTCCAGCAACAGAATTCAGACTCACGTCCTTGTGGAATCAGTTGAATCCTTACCAACTGGACCAACATATGTTGGAACGTTGATCATTGCACATGAGCATGAAATTATAATGCCTTACACTTGTAATTGAATCTTCAATAAGTGGTTTTAACTAAAAAAATCTAATTTAAAAAGTTTACACATTAAAAATCAATTCCTCCCAAAATCAATTCATTAAAAAGATCTCCAAATCCAAAGTGAGTGAGAAAAAATATAATAAAAAAATAAAAACTATCTCTACTTCTACATTCTGCTGCTAAGAGTTTAATTAAACAAGCTGTTACGTTTATCATGGCATCTCATTCACATTCTTCACGGTAAAACACAAAAAGCTAAAGAATAATATAGAAACATTACCCAAACAACAAACGACAAGTGTAATCTGAATCAGTAACTTCGTAGGTTCTAGAATTTGCCCCGTTGATCGGTTCAACACTCCCCTCACTATTTTCTCTATGCCAGCTAAGAATACTTTCTCCCTCATATCCACCAAAATATTCACCTTCACCGGAATAAACTCCCAAAGACAACTCTTTCACATGTACATTAGCAACCACTGGATGTCCTGCAAATTATTGTAGGATTAAGACAACAAAATGCTAAACACCACAGTCTACATCAGATCTATTTACACAGAACCCGCATCAAAAGCATCAGAGATAATTTATGAAGAAATTCAAGCTAGGAGCCACAATGATACCAGGGGAAACTGGGGTACTGCAAATTGCAACCAATGGCTCTCCACAAGTGTTATCCGCACGAGTTGGTACCCAATACAAGGCCAAAAAAGATCCAACATCTTTAAGAGTGGGTTTATACGTTCTGCCATAACATGGAAAATAATCACATAATCTTCAATTACATGTAGATGTAATCTTTCATTCATATAATAGATACAATACAATATGTTCGTACTTACAGCTCTGTCCCACATATCACAATGTCAGAACCATTAGATATATTTAGTAGCGCAGATCCTTCAAGCTTAATCTTTGTTTGGTACCAAATATATTCTCCAACTCCTTCATGTCCACCAAAATATATCTTCATTGGGGTAACCTGCCTGTCTTCGCAACAGTCAGGAATTATGAGCTCTATTCCCTTGGGATCCGCTGAGCACAGAAGACAAAATACAAATAATTACATTAGGGATGTATATTACAATGACACCAAATATTATAGAATTGAGACATACATACACACAAAACAATAAATAAAATGATCCATTAACCAGTATATATCGGCACAGTTGAAAAATCAGTCAAACATTGCTGTATACTAAAAGATCTCATCAAAAGTATGATAGAGTAATCAGTGTATCAAGTACTATAGTTGCACAAAACAACTATTTAGTAAAATATAATCAAGATTCCAGGAGTATGATGATGTTCAGTAACTCATTAATGATTAATATTACCTCTGCCCTACATGTAAGACACCATTGACCAAAGCACAAGACTTCGAAAAAGTTGTTTTTACATTAAATTTGTCAAGAATGTACATTCTTTTTCCAAAATTATCCTTCAACTGAGAGAGAGAGAGAGTTGGTCTTTAATTCTCTCCATTTAATTAAGGGTATTGTTGTGAAAAAATTATTAATATGTAACAACCTTACTTCTCCACTGAGTTCTAACTTGACCACAAGGCTGGGCTACCATAACTGTTACTCATAGCTTCTCATCCCATGTGAATATGTCTTCCGTGGAATTTGAGCCATGTACCTAGAGCTTAAGTACATTGATTATTGGAATGCCACGATACATGGTTCAAATTCCACGGAAGGCAAAAACTCACATGGGATGAGAAGATGAGTAGTAATTATGGTAGCATAGCCCCATGGTCAAGTTTGGAGGAGACAGGCTGTCACATAATACATTTTGTAATTTGAAAATGGTCTTATAAAAAGGGACGATAAAATTTCACGAGAGGGTCTTCCATATAGGGACTTAGGTAGTACAACTTATAAATGGTCCTTTTCATTTAAGTAATGGAGATGTTTTTTGGTCAAAGGTTTACCCATTCAATTAACAATTAATTTTTGTCTAGTTAGAGTATATATTCAAACTTGGGTGAAGTAATTAACAGAACTGATAACGCTGATTGTGTCTTGGACTTCACCTACAAAATTAGGGCCATGTTACATAAAATTCAAATTATTTTTCTAATTTCATGCACAAAACATTTTTACCAGGAGAAATCACATCAGATACCACATTCTTTGGGATGCCTTTAGTTCCATCTTTGCACACAGGTGTGTAGACAAGTTCAATGCAGGCACCAACATCGTCAAGAGTCAAATCCAAAAAGTCTGCTATTCACAAATATCAGGCATTTAGTTTTCCATAACTACTGTAGTGACCAGAGCATGGGTATGCATTAAATTTGACATATTTTAAAAAAATATTAGTACTTCTATATAATTATTTTTCAAATGATTGTATGAAGAATTACATACCAAAATATTAAACAATTGTTTTGTTTTATAAACAGGTTATAACATAATATAATAACTCAAGTTCCCCTCAAAAAAACATAATATAATAATTTTTAAGTTATGGTAAAAAGTTGTGGAGACATTTGGTATGCTGGGGTACGGATTCGAACCAGCAATACCTCTCTTCTCCACACTTACTATCTTGACTCTCGCCGCTAGGCCGTTTAAAAGAAAATAGGGTAAGCAATTATAAATTATGATCAAGGTAGAAGAATAATTACAACTATTGTTCTTTCTTCAATAAAATATAAATAAACTAAAATTAGACGGAGCCAGAATGAATGTGGTTGAGACGCTTGGAATATTCCTTGTTATATAATTATTATGCTATGCCGACCCCACTCACTGGGATATGGCTTGGTTGTTGTTGTATATAACTATTATCCTATAATAACACTACCACCGTCCCTAAACATAAGACCCTTTTGATAAAATCACAAGAATTAAGAAAAGTTGTGTTTGCATTAAATTTGCCAACAATGTACATTCTCTTTCCAAAATTATCTTTCAAATATTAAGAGAGAGATTTGAAGAGGGTCTTACAAAAAGCAACACAAAAAAAAATTACAAAAGGGTCTTATAAATAGGGACAGAGGTAGTATGAAGTAGAACAAAACTACACAAAACTCACCTTGACTGCTTATTTTATTTCGTACACCACTGTTTTGTACCCTAAACCACTCGTGGGTGCACTCTCCTCTCTCCCTGAAAGGCAGGGCAACAAGTTCCATGTCAGGGGAAGAAAACACAGATAAAATCAAAAGCCCTAAAAGTAAAGACATTAATTTATAAACATTGGATAGTAGAAGCCTGACCCTCCAGTATACACGGCATTAAAGTTCAAGCGCTGTCCTTCTATCATTGATCCACAAATTTCCAGACTATGACAAGTTGGTGGACCTATATTGCAACAGAAGTGCTAAAAAATTAAAATTGTTTCAAAATATCTCCATTCTATATGAACATTTTAAAGCTGGGAGAGCATACTAAAAAACAAGTACTGATCAGTACCAGGTATTATTGGTCCAATTTGTTCAGAGAGAACAATGGGTCCACGAGCCCAATCACTTCGGACAGGCTCACAAGAAACAGAAATATAGAAACCAATATCATCAATTGAGGGCATGTATGATGCTGTGGTGGCCCCCATAATTTCACTTTGGACACCATCACAACTGGTCTACATAAAGCCATAGGTAATATGTTAGTCCACCAAATGTTTAACTGAAATAATGTGTAGTATCATCAAGACAAAGGTCAACGAAACAAGGTGAGGAGGTATTTATGCCATTATCCAGTGCATATGGCAATCACATAGAGAAGTTTTTCTCTTCCCCTTTCCTTATTATTTAAACAGTTTAGATATGTTTACTTCACCTCTCTTAAAATAGTTAGATATGTCAGAAAGCCATAAGAATATGGCTTCTGTCCAAAAGCTTTTGAACATTTTCCTAATCAAAAGACTAGAAAGCAATATATGTTTTTCCTTTTTATACAATATCTCCATTACCAACAATTTTAAACCATGAATTTTTGGTTGTGTATCATTTATTCATATTCATAGTTAGGACATGAACTCTATCCAAGAGCACTATTTGGACCATATCTCTAGACAATGACGGACAAAACACTACCCTTCCACCTAGCACAATGAAGATGCTGGAGGCTGCAAGATAGTTCAAAGTTGCTACAATTAAGGCAGCTAGTGGCAGCCAGCATACAACAATCAAGGAAGCTTTCCATCCGACTACCTCATGACGGAGCATGGGCAATGCAGGTGGCCTAACAATGGATCTATTATAGCCTCTATTACCATCTTAGAATATGGCTTATATATATTTGAACAACACCATTGTACATCAAGTTGGTATCATAGCCAAATTCTGAAATCTTACTTCATCTTCAGGCCAAACTGCAGTGAAGGCCAACCTAGGTCCTTTTCAGTTTGGTAGTTGGGTGTCCAAGGAACGCTGTCATTTGGTCCAAACCACCTTCAGAACCCTTCATTGTGCCCTCACACACCACAACCTGCCCACCATCTAACCTCTTTATGGCGTGTGGGTTATTGCACATACTGATTTTACCTACCACCATCTAACCTCTTTACTGCATGTGGGTTATTGCACATATTGTTTTTACCTCCTCTTCCACATTGGGCTCTTCATCCGTCCCTCTCTTTGTGCCCCTTCCAACCTGCGGGTCCCATTTTTTGAGGTGTGTTCCAAGTCATGCTTGTTATTTTGTTGTTGTCATTCCAGCATGTATACTATGTTCATTATATGTTGGTGAAACTATATTTTTCCAGGGTTTCTTTGTCACAGCTTTAGTCATTTGATCCCAGTTGTCGAGTCGCGTATTTAGTTGGTTCATATTCTAGTCATTTGGCTTCACTATGGGCTCTCCATTCATCCTCGTTTAGCTCAAGTTATTGTTTGAGTGTTTTTACATCTTATTTAAAACCCTGTTTTTTTTTCTCCGTAAATTTTTGGTTGATTTTTCTACTTGCCCACTTGATACCGACACCATTCAAGGTTAGTTGCTCTTCACAGTTTCATGGAAGAGCATCAGGCTTTCTCTTCAGCCACTCTAGCTCGTTTTGGTGGTTAAACTGTTTTGTCAATCTCATTCTGTGGGATACTGAATTTAAGATTATGGAGTTTATGATCATATAGTCAGTAATCCCTCTTTCATTCTTAATATATCACCTCCTAAAACACCGCACCATGTTACCCTTTCTAATTATTCTAAGAATATACTACTGGTATTGGTCAAGCTACACCTTTTACAATCCTTGTTTCGAAATGATGTCTTATTTGTTCTGGTTACCTCTTTAATTTGATCCCAATTAAACAACGTACCGGCTCTCTAACTGCTCTACAACATTTACTTCTGACTTATTTATACAGAACTAGAGTATGGGAAAGACAGTTAGAAAAAGATCTGAATCATGGGGTATCTATCTATCACATCCAACCTCCTTCATCCACTGTATGTATTGTTTATGTATCTCTAGATATTCATCTTCATTTGGGTCATCAAGTTTGGATAAGTTAAAGTGTTGGTTCCTCATCTTTCACATTTGAAGTCTTGGGATTCTGAGTTTTGTCAGCTTAGCAAACATGAGTGTTTTTTCCTAGTGGTGTCAATAAAAAGAGTAATCTCTCACTTTTATATTGTCCATTCTGATATTTGGGGCCCTAGTCAAGCGTCCTCTATTTTAGAATTCAGAGATATTGTCACTCTCGTTAATGCTTTCTTGAGGTGCACTTGGATCACTTTGAACAAGCTTTAATTTAAATATATAGACTGGCCTTAATAAATGCTAATCAAGAAATAAAGAAATATAAAAAAACTCATAATTACATATATGATTCTACTGTAAAATACATATTTACAATATCATAGCCTATCGTTGATCCAATAGGCCACTTCTTATTGTGCCATTAGGACACTCGAATCACGCTCTAGATGTCAAGTCTTGGAGAAGATAGGGTGTTCAGAGTCACACATTGGATAGTGTTATGGCTCAAATAATGGTTATAAGTGAGGGGAAACCCTCACCTTATCAGCCAGTTTGAGGTCGAGTTAAGCTCAACCAAAATGTTCAGCAGTTGGGTAGGAAACAACGAAAAATAGATTTTTTTAACTTTTTCTGTACAAATGTTGAAGATTAAGTGAGAGTTTTATAATTAACAGTAAAAATAGGATATGAAAAGAAAATGTTTTCCCAAACAAAATAGGCCAATGCCATTTCAAATCATAATAGGAATTCCAAACAATGACTTTACAGCACAAAAGGTTCAAGAAAAAGTACCCTAAGCCAGCGGTAAACTGAATCTCCCTCTTCACCACCCCAATAAGTTTTTTCAATTCTTAGTGTTGTTCCTTCAACCGCATTTCCAACTATGTGTAAAGAAAGCAATCTCGGGCTTCCTATCACCATAAAACAACTCCACCATAAGAAAAACAATACAAAAAATATGGGATGATCACAGATAAAGCAAATGGAGTAAATTGCATGATTGGAAGAAAAGAAAAAAATGCATGTTTATTGTTAGTGATTCAGTGTGGATCAGATCTATTGGCGGGCTTGTATAATTATTGGTATCTTATTTACAATTTGCAGGTGTGAGGGAAAACTGTGATTAATCAGTCAACACAAATATGTATTTATATCATGTAAAATACTAATTAGAAAGTGATCATCTACTAAATTGCAGATAATCAAAATTCTCACTGAAGTGCATAACAGCTAACAGTAATAAACTTCTTTTTAAAACTGGATAGTTTATTGAATTTCTTTTTCTTTGTAGCTTTTGGAAGCTTCTTGATTTTCCATTTTTATAACTTCTTTTATCTGAAAAATATATACTTCTCACATCATAAATTTCTAGCTTACATGTTATTAACATAAATTTCATTTTGTACAAAACAATAAAGAAATAAGACAAATTTTTATTCAAATTTTGCCACAAATGACTCATAAAGGTATTACCAGGGCGAATGCGCTCCTGGCCCATGCAAATTCTTTTGTCACCCACAACACCATCATCACGTACTGGAGTACAGTGGAATGAGATGAATTTTCCAATAACTTCTTTGGTAATGCGATACTGCAGAAGTCCAGAAACCCCCGGTATCGGAGAACCAAAATCACCTTCAACCTGGAAATTTAGAAGATATTTTAGAACATAAGTTCTCTATCTGAAGGACAATTTTTATGGGTAGGAATGCTGCTTTTTATATATGTTTCAAGTAGGCCAAATATATTTAGTAATGAAGAAAAGAAAGGAAAAAAAAAAGCTCCCCAACATAAATGCTTTCACTTAATAATAAAAAAAAATCAATTATTTGACATAAGTAACAGCTCCCTGACCAAAATAAAAAAGACCATGAAAGACAGTATATAAATAAACATATCCAGCACACACTGCCAATGTTTGCCTTAAGAAGTTGGCACAGTGGAATGCACGGTCTACATAGGCAGCACACTACAAACATTCGCCACAGGTATGGCAATCTATAATCAGTTTCATTTCATACATTTCAAAGTTTTCCACCTTAATTCATTATGACTGCCATTGTGCTTTTCCTCACTTTACAAGAACTAAAACATGCCTAAGCACAAACGTTTTCCATTGAATATGCTCAAACAGCCTTTCTAGCAAGAGATACCAAATCACAACAACATGACACAATGAAAATCTAAATGAGCCTATCTATCTTTCCACCCACTTCCACTGTCTAGCATGTATCAAGAAGTGAAAATCAAAACTTTAAATAGATAAATTTACCCACCAATCAACAAAACATTTATAAAATAAATTAAACATATTTCATGGAACTTCGATGCTAGTGCATACCTCGTGAATATACCAATTGTATATACTTTTTCCTTCATGACCTCCAACATATCCATAAGAAGCTGTCAATATTCCGTCCTCACTGTAATCTCCAATGATTGATAAGAAATTCAAGCTGGGAGGAAGAGCTGCAAAAGAGATGCAGAGTTTTTATATCAAACTCCCAATAGATTTTGATTTCGAGAAAAAATTATTTTCATACTTCAAGGAATCAGTCAATTTATGATATGTTTGGTTTAGCATTGGCCCACACTCCAAAGCACATCCAATGCCAATGCAACAAATATTTTATGTGAACTCAAAAGAGTGTTTGACATCTCCCAACGCCATCTCAAACACACGAATAGATTGTGTCTTTATATACTTGGTTATATATGAGATAAAAAGAACAAAGGAGAGTACAAAGAGACAAGTAAACCTACTCTCAACTGCTCTATCAGATATTACAAATGTTGATTCACCAGAATCACCATCAGGAGACATTGGTGTATATTTTGCAACAATGTAACAGCCAACAGCTCCAAGAGGAATGCGGAAAGCCTGACCGGGTCAAAACAAAACAATAAAATGGTAGTGCATAAAGGATAAAATTGTGCCCTTTACATGGAAAATTAATTGTGCATCAATGGGAAACAAGCCAAACTCCAACGGCCAAAAGAACAGACCACCTACTTTAGCAACTTTAGAAGTACTTAATGCTTCAAGATTGCTTTCATCCAATGTTGACGAATATGTTTTGTACCACTGAACTCTGCTAGATCCTTCGGTTCCTCCGGTTACAATACCAGTCGCCGTGACTTTTCCATTCTCTCGTACATCGCCAATTATTTTTACATTTGTTACTTTTGGCGGGGCTGAAATGGAGAAGAATCATAATAATCATATCACATGCCAATTGCTAGTATATATTAGCAGAAAGTTTACTTATTAAAATCATTCCCAACAAACAATTCATCATGTTAGCAGAAGAATGGGAAAGAGCACCCGGAAAAAGGAAGAAAAAAAATATAACGGAAAGAACATAACATGCACACCTAATTTGGTAAGCAACACAGTAAATACTTTTGTCTTGTGAATTAAGAGCTGACTTCTCACATTACTAATGATACAACAAAATGCTATAAATGTTGACCAAACACTTTTTTTCAAAATATACAAGGGAATAAGATTCTCATCATTATATTCTAAGGAAAAGTTATTCGCAAAAATGAACTTACATGACTAGAAACTAACACTCCCTAAAAGCATAATATAATGGAAATGACACAAAAGAGAAGTACCCAATTACAGGAGGCATTGTTAATAATCAGTAAGATACCTTGTTTTACAACAGGAGACACCACGGACAGTGATTTTCCTTCCTGGCCTGAAAGAGAAACCAGTGACGATTTTATAGAAATACATGACAATTAATAGAAAAGATACGTTGATTGTGTCTAGTCCAGATACCATACCTTCAAAATTAATTGGTATGTATACAAAAGTCAAACAACAACCAACATCTTCTTTGGTCAAGGTATATTCAGATGTACCGGCTGACACTAACATAAAGTCTCTGCATAAATTTATCATAGTCAAGACAGAAAAGCATAGTGAAAAAAAAAATGGGGGGACAAGAAAAGAGAGAAAATTTAGGTAAAAGTAAGATGTTAACTATCTCTAAAGCATCAAAATAAATGCAACAATTCACTTTCCACTTTGTGGAAACGCAACGCAAATCAAAAACAAGAATACGAGGCTTAATTTTTTATAGAAATACTTCCATGCCCTTCAGTAAATCATGATGAAGAGAATACTGACCCAGTATCCCTGTTCTTCCGTAACCATTCAAACTTGCTAGGTCCTTCCCGTCCACCAAAATAATCACCAACTCCTTTAATGGTGATTCCTTCAACAGCATCTCCAACTATTCGAACATTACTGACTGAGGGGGGAGCTGCCATATGAATAAAAAAAATGAAACTGCTGAGAAGTAGACATGATTACAATTATATATACAGCTAACAGAAAAAGGGAACTTATTTACCAATGATATAACTAATTTCTTATTGACAACATCAATCTTCCAAATAAGCCAATTCAAAGACTATGAGCAAGTAAATCATTTGAATCTGAATAATTCACTTAATCGTTCGCAACGGATGTATGTATACAAGAGAACAAGGAGAAAGGTGATTCCGTCATATCAGAATAAAATCCATCAACCTAAGCTATCTACGGAAACTATGAAGGCTTAGATAACTCTCAACTAACAAGCCAGATTTGTAAGAAGGTTGTAACGAGATGGTTTTATTTGGTTTCGTCAAAGGGGAAACTAAACCAATAAAAAATGTTCGGTTCGACTTTGAATTTTTCCGCACAACAAAAACTAAACCAATACAATGAAGAACGGGTTGGCTCGGGTGAATCTAACAGGTTTGTTCTTTTCTAATTTAAAAAACTAAAAAAAATATGGAAAATGGCATAATGATTTCTAAAAAAATTACAAAACACCCACTAAGGTAATCAAAAAGTCAAAAATAAAAATCATGAGTGATAGTGACTTGGGTATTATCAGTGTCCAAGTCCCACATTTAGTATGAGATGCTCGGTAGTGTACGTGAGGTTATATCTAGGCAGAAATCACCCAGAAAATAATTTACCCAGAATCGGAAGAACCACTAAATCGCACGATTTTACTCAGATTTCATGATTCCATACGATTTCAAAGAGATTTTGCATAATTCAGGATTCTACTCAGGATCCAGATCAGTAAGGCAGAGCAAAATCGCAAAATTATGGGTTTCACAATTCTGATCGCGATTTTAACAACAATGATTAGGAAGAACTAAGGTGTCTCTAAGCTGCATAATTATCTCCTATCCAAGTATGACTACAATCAAATCAATCAAGGAGTTGATTAAGCAAATTAATGGCAAACTGAAAGTTAAGTAACTCACTAACACAGAAATTTTATAATTATTGTTGTTGTTGTATTGTTGACCATATAAGCTAACAAGTGTTAAACATGTTGATGAATCTAGTTTAGTATTCTGCTAATGTCATCAACCATTTTAATCAGAGCTAGGAAAAAATTATACATAAAAATGGACAAATTTCAATCATTACCCGCTCTTACAAAATCTGTATATTTATATTGAGGTTCTCCTTTGGCACCCTCTTCTGTTACTGGTGTATACATGAAAACTAAACTGGAATCGACATCATCAATGGTTGGCTGATACTCATCATCTTCTGCCCCAACAATAACCACCGGACTACTGTTCCACTTCCTCCGCAGCCAACTAAAGCAAGCAAGGACACAAACAGATGGCATGGTTGGATTATGCCATTTTTAGTTGAATATAATTTGGACATATATACATAATGCAAAACGTTACATACAGACATAAAGAATGTCACCTCACCTAGCAACACCTTTTCCTGGAGTCCCACCACACCATGCAACTTTAGCACAACCCCGGATGATACTCCCTTCTAGTAGTTCCCCGTGGACTTCAAGGCTTACAACTTTTGGAATTCCACTCCCTTTTGAAAAGTAGAAGCGTATGTCATTTGCATTACATGAATTATGTAAGCATTAAGAAATTATAGAAATAATAAGCCATTAATTAATATCAATTAATATAAAGTATAAACAATACTCCCTCTGGTTCTTATTATATAAGATTTTTAAAAAAATGGTACTATTTATAAGAAATCGTCACAACATTTTTAAGGTGTAGTTATACTTAAAAGACTTTTCTAACCCTCGTTTAATGTGTCTTTTTAATATTAGAGAGTGTATTTAAAGTTTCACACTAAGCATATATTTATAAAAATATTCAAAAAGTTACAATAATTAAGGATTGCATTGGTTTTAATGCTTTTTGGTTTTTCTTCTTATAATAAGGACCGGATGGAGTACAAGACAGGCAAGACACGCCCTTTTTCTTTAACAAGTCAGAATTAGAGGATGGGCAGATCATTTAATGATAATCAATTCAAAGGTGAATATTGATCAGAAACACATAATTGCCTTTTAATACAGAACAACGGCGGCAGCTCTTCGAGTGTCTTCCCACCTCCCAATGTCAAAAGACCGTAAATCACTCAATTAACAAGAAACCGATTCTCTAGTCCCTCCTTTCTATTTATAGGCAACATGTCTTTTTGTTTCTTCTAACTAATCCATCCTAATAATTGCCTAACCTCTTAACTAACAGTTACTGACTATTGACTAACTATCCTCTTAACCAACAATAACAGACCTATCAAATATCAATGAGGTAGAAGCCCAGTAGTGTAGAACACTCAGTAAAAGAGATTATTGGGGAATTCATATATTTAACTAATACTAGACCAAACATAACATGTGCCGTAAGTCAATGACTCAACTCATGTATGACTCACAAATGAGACAACAAAAGGAAGTGAATAGGATTCTATTGTACCTTAAGTTACACTTAAAAGGACTACCTTTCGAAAACTGGAGGAAATACATGAATGATCGTTAATAGATCTACCTCACAATATTGCATGTGGTAAACTAGTAATATGGAGAAGTAAGAAACTAAATGCAATTACAGAGTCAAGCAAAGAGGCAAAATTTTGAACTATGCACAAGGAGTTTGTGCACTACTTTGGATGAAAATCGTTCCATGAGATCTCTGGATGATGTACAAACCTCATATAAAGTTAGTTAGTTAATCATACGCCAGCCTTTAATATTGTAAAACATCAGATTTAACATGGAAATAAATATCTTGAGATACGCAAGCACAGGGCATATATTCTTTCAGGAACTGATAACTACATCTTGAGATATGGTAGCAGACATGTTGACTGAGAGGCTCCTCATAGATCTTACTAGCAAACTATGAAAAATAAATACCCATTTACTGTCTTAAAGGGAATGGCACTGTTGCATAACTGATATGTGATTTGTTTCTATTAACGCGTGATTCGAGACTAACATTTAATAGAAGTGGTCCATAATTGAAAACAGTGGTTGTATCATCTATTAACAAAAATTATATTTAGTAAAATTCCTTTCAAGTTTAAGATCTCAAAAAAAATTAGCTGTTCATCTATAATAAACAAGGCAAGCCTACCTGGTTTAACACGAGAAGAGATGGCAAATATAGAAGGATATTCTGTCTCTTCTACAAAGGGAGTACATTCCACTTTCAGAACTTTTCCAATCTCATTATGTTTTGGCAAGTAAAACTGAAAACAATACAGTGATAAACATCAATAATTCATCAAATATACTAACAAACAAATTTGAAGTAATGAAAATCAAATAATCAACTAAAATACCTCATCAGTGGCATCTGGAATGGGGACAAAGTTTGAAAGTGTTACATCACCACAGAACCATTGATATTTTAAGACTAACGGTGGGTCTGTGCTCATTGCACCATCATGAACAAATGTGAAGTGACTGTGGCACACATCTTCTTCCAAAGGTTTATCTATTGAGGCTTCTTTGAGAAAAAAATCAGGTGGAATATGATCCTTCCATTTCTCAGCTAGAAAGCGAAAAGTTGACTCTGCAGCTTGCTCAGGGCGACCAAACTCCCAACCATCTCTAATGCACAAAGCTGTATGTGCAGGGTATCGCTTTGCTATTGCCATTTCCTCACGAACAAGATCTACAAAACTTTTTCATATTCAATGAACTATTTTAATGCATATGAACATAAGAATTTGAAGATGCCAATACAAATCACTCAAAGAAAACATGTTCGGGTACTCTTTAAACAATAACTAGTAGTTAAAATTATAATGTATTCTTCTATCAGTTTTACCATTATTTTAACAAGCCAAAGGCTAACAACCGATGAACCATACCTCTATCATTAAATTTTTTTAAAGTAGGCCCAACTAGCAATATTGAGGCTGCTTCCAGATGTGGCATCTTCAGTATAGGGTTCTCCTCCAATCGCAAATGCTACATTAAAATAAATCATTGAAAACAACATAAATTGGGGACCATAGCAAGATAAACCCTCGGTCTGTCTACCAGGTATAAAATTTTGTAATAAAGATTTGGCTACTTTCAAGTCAGTGGAACACTTAAGAGAGAAAATTGCAGTATCATGATAGTTGATTGGAAAACCAAAGGATAATATTGTGGCAATGGTGTGGATATTATATATAAAACAAAGAAGTGGTTGACATTGAAATTCAATATGTTGTTTTTCTAATCGATGGTTCAATTATGCACTTTTCTCTCTGAAGTGTGTCCTTCAGTTTAGAGGAGGAACTGATATAATTTCCTAAATAGTAGAAAACAAAATTCTATATTGAAACAAATTTGTGTACAATCAAAGCAGTGGCTACAATCATGACTACAATTACTGCTAGCTCATCATGCTAACACCCACCAATAATCAAGATGCATGCACCGGGAAGGCAGGAAGTTCAAAATTATCTATAAATATGATAAAGATAGATAGAACCAAAAATCACATGGCAACCCATACAATTTCCTTACTGATTTTCTCAAAAACCATAAATTCATTATAAATTAAACTACAAAATTAAAACAAAGACTATAGCATTTTAAAATCACTAATGTACAACACTTCTCTATATTTCTTAGAGAGATAACTAGACGTCTCCAAGGCTCAGAAGTGTCATCAGACAATAACACAAAATGATTAACTATATCCATCAAAAAAGTTTACTCTGATAAAAGTTTTACATGTGATCAACTGTTCTGGGTTATGGTATGCCAAATAAAATAGATATCAGGCTAACCTCAAGAACTGGTAAGTATGGAAAACCCTTAAGTGTAGAAATTCTGTTTTTGCTGGCAGCTAAGACCTGCATCAGATTACTTATTTGTTATTCAATAAAGAGTTAAATAAAGCACACATTGTATGGTCAATACTTGATACGACAAAACAACCTGGAGTCGAGGTTGACTTGCCATAGTGAGAGATTTCAACTTATTTTGAGCTACTGAAAGGAACTGCAAAATGAAACATAAAAAATACAAATGTTTTATGAAAACTTATGTTGAAGACCAAAGAAAACCTGAATAAAAAATCAGAAAAAGGACAAGGTTTTTTTTAAAGCTTGCCTCCAAATTAGGAAGTTGCGGGAGACTTGCCAATGATGTGATTTGATTTCCAGCAAGATATAGTTGCTACATTAAAGTTATGAATTTCATAATGTCATTATTAATATTACATATTATTGCATTCATAAGGCAAAAGCAAGTGCACCCACGTGAATATGTATATACCTGCAGTACTTTGCAACTCTCAAGAGGCTCAAATCCAGGCCCTTTAAAATCATTAAAACTCAAATCAAGAACCTGATAAATTAAAAGATTTCTTTCAATTAGTTAGTGAAGAGTTCATTTGAGAATATTCAAACATATTAACCAAACATAAATTATGTATAAAACCTTCACTCTTGTCAATACTTCTACTCCTTCCAATGTAGACAAGAGATTGTCTCGGAGATAGACAAACTGCCAATTAGAATCATAAGTTAAATGCTATGAAAATCCTCAAAACATAAAATAACTATGCTACGTTAAAATTTAAAATACAACTTGATATTCTCTCCTATATACATTATGCAGTCGTTGGAATAGATGCAGGCAAATAAGATATTTTTATTTCATAATCTTAAAAAACATAACCTAAAGTCATTGACAGAGTCAATAGCAATTAAATCCACATCATTGAGCTCACTTGTCTTACCATGGTATTTCACAGAGGAAACTTGACAATGTGTCTCAGCGCATTTAGGAAAATATTACGAGCGATACAAACGTGGGCCTAGACCAATCTAGCCATTCGCAAAAATACGAGTAATACAAACGTGAGCACCAAGCAAGAGATGCACTTTACTCGCAACTTTCTCTCTAGCAAGTGAAAATATTTCCCAACAATTTTTCGACACATACTACTGGGTGTACTCAACCATAGCAAACAATTTTCTTTCCTTAAAATAAAAATAAATAGCAAACGAAAATGGTAGCTAATTTATGTTTTCTTGAGAATGAGTAGAGCAACAAATAAAGGATACTTTCATATAAATTTACTCATGCTCATCTGTTAAAGGAGTTAGTAAATAAAATGAGGCCATTGCCTACCATAAA
>Ga0315913_1003189_pt1 | contig 19659 bp, 12 predicted proteins | sample MpolsnodulesMG_FD_207736 | JGI IMG/M metagenome (GOLD analysis project Ga0315913, IMG submission 207736) | Medicago polymorpha root nodule microbial communities from Los Angeles, California, United States - small nodules | ecosystem: Host-associated > Plants > Roots > Nodule | place: USA... | reverse complement strand
CAAAAATAAAACAACAAAAAAACCCTACTGCATGCACGGATGCACCTCACTCACTTTCATTTGTTAGGGTTTCAAATCCTCCACCGTGTATATATATAAACCACCAACCCTAGTTTCTAAACATTCTTTTCTCTTAGATATAGGGTTTCAAATTAAGGAAGACAAGTGCTGCCATGAGAGTTCATTGTAACTACGTACAGGTATATTCCCCGAATATTCAATCATATATGATTCCACAACCCATTTCTTTTATCTATTCATTCATGTGTTGCATTTATTTATTTACTTATCTTTTTGTATGTGTTATTTTGATCTCTAATAAATCTCCATATGCAATCTCCACCTCCAGGGAAGCATTGGGAATGGTTTTTCTCCTTGTCCCCTACCATATGTTTTATTTGATAGATCACAAGTTATATTATTTTTTATTTTTTCAACGAGTGTAATTTCCTTGATTAATCAACCCTTGAGAAGGAAAGACTATTGAAGCTAACTTTTTAGATTGGCACCGAAACCTGAGGATTGTCCTCACACATGAGAAAAATGTATTTAAATAACGATTTAAAGTAAAAAGAAAAAAGAAAGATTTGAAGTAGTTTTAAAGTTCCATATACTTTTATAAAGAAATAAAAATTACAATAACAAATGTGAGAGATTTGGATTCAAACTAATATAAATGTGAGAGATTTGGATTCAAATTAAGTATAGTCATGTGAAAATATAATATAGTTGCTCGTATCATATGAATTCATTTTAACTTTATTTTTGTATGTGCTTCTAGCGGCATTTGATCCATTGGATCCAACTGGAAATGTGACAATAAGATGGGGTATCATGTCCTGGACATCAGTTGGTTACATGGCAAGTATCTTCTAAATTCTTATCATTGCATTCTAGTTATATTCTCCAAAGATTATTCTCATCTGTTACGCGCTAGCTATCATCAAACTAATCAATTCTCTAGCATTCCTCAAGCTAATCAATATATTGTGATGTCAAACTTTTGCAGGCAACGGTAACATTATTTAACTTTCAAGTTTCAACTAAACCGAAATATAATGAACCCTGGATGGACACGGGCCAAAAAAGAAATCGAATACGGGTCATGATAGGAGCAAAAGAAAAAGCAATCCCAGCAAGAGGAGTCCACAAGTTGTTGACTTATTACCTAGAGCATCTTACAATATGCAATACATAAACTGTTGCAAAGGTGGTGTGCTAACATCTTGGGGATAGGATTCTACAGGTGCAATCCCAGCATTTCAAATGGGTGTAGTGTAGGACTCTCTGGAAGAAACTAACAAGACAGTGAAACTGCCTCAGGATTTTAAATTGCATGGACAGGGACATTCGTCTGGTCCTGCTAAGAGAGTTCCTTCCACTGTTATTCTTACAAATGATTGTAGGCGAAAAGCTCAAGCTTTGAGTATGTATACTAATTTCCTTTATTAAACAAATATATGCATGGTCCGTTTGAGCACCACACGCTGGAGGTTGAGCATGGAGATAATATCGATACTGGCATCAATGGACTAGCATAAAACATACCCACATCGGGTAGGGAAATAAACCGTGATTTCATCAACTGTGATTTTCTTGATTAATTAGGTGATTTCACATATTAGTGGTACTATAGCTTTGGTTTGTTTTATTTTATTTGTTGTATAGCATATATACACTGATTTGCTTATATGAGGTTAAAAAATGAAAGAAGGGTAATGGCTTACCCAACCTTGTGATCTTCAAAAGATCTTGTAAGTTGTATAATCGCACCCCCGCTCTTATTATTCTACTGTGATGATATTTTCGTCTTTCCCAATATGTCTATTTTGAACGTTTGCATCTCTTTCCTATTTGTTTTAGTTCATCTTTATTGGGATTATGTTTGTAAATGGAAAACTTAGTGTTATATAAATCCTTTAAAAGAAAGCATTTATCGGAAGAAAAACTGTTGGAAAAGAGAGAATTGATTTCAACATACTCTCGGAAAGAGAGAATTATGAGATATACTTCATACGTACAACATCTGTTGGAACCTAAGCTCATGGGTTTTTATTTTTCTACTTTCTTTAGTAGTGAAGATGGGGGCAGAACTGATTCTGAGTTTCTGTTTAACATTCTGTTGTGGCTGCTGTTATTTCGTCAGTTCAGTAATTGTGATCTGTTGCCTCTGTGTTTGCTCTGCTGCATTTGCATATTAGGATCGGATCAATGGCAGCATTCATTTGTAGTGCTTACGTAAGTTTACCATGTGTTGAATAATTGGCTTTGTTTGATCTGTAACATGATAGTACAAGATGCTCGCGAGTTGTGACTAAAACTGTAATACTTTTTTTTTATAAATGGTATGTTATGATCACAATATAATAACAATTCTTCCTATGCAAAAAATAATAATCTAATCACAGTTCTAGTATGAAAGTGGTGGATATTCAAGCACTTTTTAATTTGGATTACACTGCAAACATAATTTTTTTTTTAACGCAACAAACCCATATCATTTCTTGGAGATTAACACGAGGCATAGCAGATGGAAAACACCACAGCAGGGGTACTTGTCATGTGGATTAGTAGCAACAAAGACTTGTTGGGCAAATGGGATCCATTTACAAAGGAAGCTGAAGGAAGGGTTTGTGGAGTGAGCGGACATTTTTGAGACTGACTGCAAATTGGTCATTGATGCAATGACTCGTAGTTTTTCAGCTATAACTGAGTTTAGATCCATGATTTCAAAATGGAGAACGTATTAATGTAAAACCGGAATGGAGGATTAATTTTATAAGGAGGTAAGGCAATCGAGTTGCTCATTCGTAAGCAAAAGTATCTCGTTTCATGCTAGTCACAAAGTTTATGATTATAGCATACTTTGAATCCAAATTCTAAGTATTTTGCTGCTTTTTATTTTTGCCATTTCAAAACAACAAAGGAACTAAAAAGCTTGTTGGATTGTTGCCTGCACATTCTTAGAGTTACCATTCCAAACCTGCTCATTTCTTCTCTTCCATATATTCCACAACACCATAGTGAAACCATTCATAATATGCGTTTGAATTTGAGGTCATAGATCAGATGATGAAACTGTTACAGTCTCTTGCCATTCAAAGAAGATATGCCTTAGGAAGTGTTGGTTTGTGAGGGACACTATTGAGCTGCTTCCTGAAAAATGTTACCATGGTTGTGTGTTTAGAAAGCGAGCATGCCCGGTTGCTTTCTTTCTTAAGTTTAAGATTAAGTATATTGGAGAAAATTTTGAGAAGTCTTCTTGGTCATAAGATCTTTCAAGATCGATTTTCTGGCCATATCAAAGCATCTGCTACTGTAACGTTTCCCCTAGAATTGGAAAGAGCCATAGGAAATAACGTCACTCTTAGTACATTGCCTGATTTGAGAGCAAGACCAAGTGTCTAAAGGGCCTGATTTGAAATATTAAAAAAGATAAACTTTTTATTAAATCTGATTCAGTTTCCTGGGTTAATTTGATGTCTAATTTGTCGTATACAAAGTTGCGACCAGTTATTCTTCCTCCTCTAAGGCTCTTACACCCAATGTGGAATGCTAGGAGATACTCTTGTGTAACTTGTTGAAGAAAAGTCGTATTGTTAGCCTAGTGTATTGAAGATTAATCTTTCAGCATAAACCTTTCTACCTTGGTCTTGAGCTCTAAAGTATACTATTATATATTGGATCTCTTCCAGATTTGTTTTTGGGTTTCTACAACTAAGAATGTTTCTGCTGTCTCGTGTGAAAGCAAGTCGAAAAGAAGATGGGAAGTCAAGTTACTCCATTGCAACTGTGTACCAAAGGTAGGAGGTTTTGTGGTCATGTATCTTTTAGACTTTGAACTGTGGATATCATACACTCTTTGATATATGCAGGTTCATGGTGGCATAAGGTTTTAAAAAACAGCTCGTTACGGAATATTTAAGTCTAAATTTTAAAAATATAATTTTGGCCTTAGTTTTGTTGATGTGTCATGTTTTTTTTTTTTGAAGAAGCTAAACTAACCCACTCAAATTGACACAGATAATCGAACCTGAAACTTTGAGGAGGAGCACACTCCCAAATCCCAAACCAATACCACTAGGTCAACCCAAGTGGGTTGTTGATGTGTCATGTTGAACACTAAAAGAGGAAAACCCATTAGTTAATGAATACAAAGGCAAAGATAATGATTAACATGTCTTTTTTGGTTACCGTAAAGCGGAGGAAGTGTGGGAAGGAAGCGACATGTTTTTAGAATGAATATATGACATATAACTTCAGAGGATTGTTCGTCAATCTATTAGAGCAACTTTCACATGATAGTTTGAACATGTTTTTGTTTGGCTCTTTGGCGCATATATATGGAAGAGACAAAACGAGGAGCTATAGGAGGACAAGAAAAACAGTGCATCAAGTTCACTTCAAACAGCGGAGGACACTCTTTATCAATAGAAAGAGGTGCATGCGAAAGGGCGGGGACTTCAGGTCGTTATATGAATGGATAAAAGGTGGCGTCAAATCAGCAACAACGGTACCAGTATGAAGCTGGCCGCACGAAAAAGTTGGAAAAAGCATAACAATATATAGATGGCTTGCAGTGAGTGTGTGTGAGTTGAAATGCGACGTGGACGAGACTATTTTAGTGATAAAAATTGTTTTAGTGTAGGGCTGTGCATTCGAGATGATAGATGAAATTTTATCTGTGCTCAAATTGTGTGGAGCGTTGGCAATTGAGCCCTCAGGAGGCGGAAGCATGAATTTAAAACAAGCATTTATATGTGACTTATGAATATGAGCTTTTCTAAAGTGTTTATCGAACTAGACTCCAAATTTGTTGTGAATGGCATGACGGGAAGTTCAAGTCATATAATAAAATGGGGGTAGTATTTTATGTGCTTGTAGAACAATCACGTGTTCTTTGTCAAACTTTTGGATAATTTTTTTTAGGAGAGGAGCCAACATTGTTGCTCACCTTTTAGTTAGAACCCTATTGTCTTATGATGGTCGCCAAATTTTTGATTATATTCCTTCACATAGTTATTAAACAGACAAAAATATAACTCATATCGAATGAAATTGATAGAAGATTACTATTAATTATATACGCAAATTAAATGTATGAAGTTAATTTTTTTTGGGTCAAACGAGATGAGATTTCAATAAAAAGACAGTATTTTGTCAACAAAAAAAAAGGCGGTATAACCAACAAAACGGTTAAAACCACAAATCAAATACAAATGAAGCTTTGAAGGATTAGCCCAAGTATTACACGCTCTTGCGCGTTAGTGTTTATTTGTATGAAGATAGTTCTATAAGCATCTGTTAGCCTATAATTTTAAAGGCTATCTTAAATGCAGTCAAACCAAGGTTGACCTTATAAAATCAAGGGAAACGATATGTTTTTCTATCTAGATATTTGATCGAAGGTTGGACTTGCTGAAAATACTCGAAGTGTGGATTTCAGTTCGATAGAAGCGGGAGAATATCGAAGAGCGGTTCGATTTGTGGATAAGGTCAAGCAATGGATATTTCTTAGGAACAATTGTTTGAATTTCAAATCAAACAGATATCTGACGTCCGTTTTCAACAGTTGTAGTTTCAAATCTTTATGTAGGAAGTTATTTCTATTAGTATAAATAGGAGTTTCTCATAAGGAAAAGCGGTCACAATTCAATCATACAAAAAACTTACACTCAAACTATCCGCATTAAAGAGAGAAACGAGTCACAAGTTGCAATGTATGAACATGTGTACCAATTTACATTCAATCAATGCAATTTTAGTTTGTTTTCTTAAATACCTTTGCAATTTACTTGTTTATTTCAAGCAATTCCTTTTATTTTCGTTTTGAAAGTAACTTCGACGGATTTGACTAAATCAGATTCGACAGTTTTCTTTGTATCTTTTATATATTTTTGAAGAACAATCATGAATTTCTGGAAAATAAGAAGCACAATATGTCTCTAAGATTTACTGGTTGATCTTGCAAGTAATTAATTTAAACCAGCGGTTATTTACCAAAAATCAGTGTAAACAACATCATAAATATCTAAGGATCATAGGTTTTGTTTAGAGTAATGATATTTGAAGAACCATTTTTGACAACTACCATGACAACTTCCTTTTCCTATCTTTCTATTGGTCAAAAATAAGGGAGAGAAAAAAATGAAGAGAAAGAATAAAAACATAATGTGAGTATGAAAGAGATAATTGTCAAGAAGTTGTCATAGAATGGTTGTACAAATATCATTTCTCATTGTTTAAAGGATGGAAACAAAGTCACCCATCTAGTTGCAAACTTAACCACTTCTTTTAAGCCCTTTGGCAGTACTTGAACCCTCAAGCTCTTGTAAACCAAATCTCGTCTTTGCCTTGTTCATCTTTCGTTAAAAAAAAAAACAATTTTATTTATTTTAGATTTAAAATAAAAAAGATAGTGGCACACACAAGGATGTGTGGGACCCAAGGTCCGAAAGAGAATGAGAAAGAGTAAGACCCCACCCACCCTACCACAACACAACACAACTCTTGCCTTTAAGCTTTAGTAACAACAAGAAACGAAAGACGAATAACTCGAATCTACTCCATTTTCATTCTCCTTCACCGCCACATAATATCCCTACCTTCTTTCCATTTTTCTATTATTTATTTTCATTTCAATTTTTTATTTATTCATTTCTCATCGCAATTTATTATCAACATATATATAAACCTATCCTCTACCCTCTCTTCTTCTTTTTCATTTTCAACCAACACATTCGCCACCACACTTCCATTCTCTCTCTGTCACGCACACAACAAATTCTCTTCTGAGTTCTCTCTCTGCAAAACGATGATGCTCAACGATGAATGGATGAGAGCGGCGATGAAAGATGACACGGTGGTTGTCGAGCTTCTGTTACGGCTGAAGCAGCCTGTTGAGACCAAATCTCGAGGTGTATCGTTCTCCTGGGGACACAAACAACGGCGTTCAAGATCGAGGCTAACCGCTTCCGTTTCTCGCTGCGACCGTGCTGTTTCAACTAGATGCAGTCCTACCACTCCTCTCTCTTGGAGCGGTGGCGCTTCTCCGTCTGTCACCGCCGAAGGTTATGAAGATTCAAGCCGTTACCACAACGCTGCTAGATCCAAGGTTCTATACTTTCTTCTCTCTATATGAATTTTTGTTCGTTTCACTTTCTCTCTATCTATTTCGTTCTCTTTCTCTTCATCTGAAATCTGTTTTCTGCTGTTTGACTGAAAATTCTACAAACACCGTGTAACTCTGCGTCTCCGCCATGGAGCGATGTGGTTTCCGGCGGTTGAAACGGTTTTCGTGCGTGTCAGACATTTTTGCTTTCGAGCGATGTTTATTTTCGTTTTGACGGTTTTACCCTTTGATCTCTTTCTTTACAGGCCAAAAGCCAGTTGCTTTTCGCGTTTTCCAATCGCGCATTTCGTTTTCGATTTTCCGCTGTCACTCGATACTGACGGAAAATCTGTCAATTTTACTATTTTATTTTTCATTTATTTTTTCTAAGAAAAAATGACGAACTCACCGAAACCGTTTGATTCGTTTCACTTTTTACTTTTTTAGCTGGGGGAATTTTATGTTACGATTTACGAACTTGTGTGTTTCGATATGAAAAGAAAAATGAAATTTTGGTGACGGAAATGCCCCTGGATGTTGTTGTTGTTGGTGGCATATGGATTGGCATGAGGTCAGCAGTAATGAAAGAGGAAAGATCGTGTGTGTGGCCTTTTGTTCTCACTTTCTTACCTGTTATTTTATTGTTGACTGACGAAAACACCCTTCCTTGTTCCTAATAAGATCGCAAATCACTTTTCTACTTTGACTTAAAAAAAGGGAAATGCAAAATCTGTAATTTGACCGGTTCAGCTAATGTAAAGAATTTTTCGTATTCGTTTAATTTTAATTTAATGAAAGATAGTTTTAAAATGAATGAATAAAAATTTCGCTGCGGTTAGATCGAGGGTGTTTTGGTCAATTGATAGTAGTAGTGGTTAGTGGGTCCCCAGTGAGTTATTAATGTTTAAGGATTGCTTGGTGACTGCAAGCAATTCCTGACTGGGGGTTTCGTTAATCTCTTCTCTTCCATGGGTCTGTCTTATCTATCTCCTATGGTTATTATTATTATTGGACATTCGGTAACTTAATACAGATCTAACAATATTTGATTTATTTACGACCAATTTAGAAGTAGTAATTTTTTAGTATAGTAAATTTGTTTATCTACTACACTGAAAGTCAAGATGGTTGGTGGCATTATTGGAGGGGTTCCTCCTCGTGTTGAGAGATGATACTTGACGCAAACACAAGAAGCATTATGTGTATGTATGTAGCAGTTAGATGAGGTATCAATATCACGGGGTTGACAGTGATTGAAGGGAAGGGGTGAGGGTTGTTAAAGTTGTTGTCTTAAATATGAAGTTACTACTATATTACAATCCCCTTAACACTAGGGGATTTTGTTGGGTTGGGTTGGGTGTGCAAAAGGAAGAGAAGAGACAAAGAATCTAAGGCCTTTGCTTTGGCCCACTTCAGTTCAGTCGGCAGCATGCAGCATGCAGCAGCGCGCTGTGCTGTGCGCTTATCTGATTGCCTCATTTTGTTTTTCTATGTAAGCTTATCCCCAAGATTAAACAAGTTAGGAAAAATGAAATAATAGTATATCTTGTAATTTAAATTGGAGATCGATCGATCGATCGCAAGTCACGTGAGCATTCCTAATAAGATCCCATCACGTGCTAACGCGTGCCTCTAGTAACGCCAGCTGGGCTGTCCTATGTGGATTAGTTTTTACATTACAACAAGAAAGAAATAAGAATAATCAATACGTGGGCCTCAAAGTGGAGGACATGCCAGCTTCGTTGTCTTTGTCATTCATCTGAAACGTGTCCCAATTGTATAAACAGATCGATGGTAATTGCCTCATTTTCATTTTAATATCATATATTATATAAGTAGCACAATTGTCAATCAGTTGAGCAACTTCTTTGTAACATAATTTTTCCATTTTAGCTGGATCAATTCAATTGTATTTGTACCTTCCCTTGGGTTATGCTGACATATTTGGTCTCACTCTATTCATTTTCTTTATTTCTATGTTTACTTTTAATCTTCTCTCACACATCACTTGTCCAAAAACTATGTATCTTTAAATTATTCATTTGGATCTCATTCACTCCCCTTTTATATCAACCTTCACCATTTGCCATTATAATTAATGCTTAAAAATACTGATTCTTTTTTATTTTATTTTACAGGCTACTGCTACAAGTGGATACACTAGCAACTCTGCCTCTACCAAAAGGTGCAAAAGAAAAAAGGTAAAGCTACTTTTGTTTATTTGATTCTCACTTTTTTTTTCTTCTTTCTTTTCAATGAAGCTTACCTCCTTTTTTACTTCAAAAAACAATTCAGAATTCGACTATTCAACATGGTTGAGAAGCCATTGCTTGTGACCTTTCAATTCCTATTAACATGTTCTATTATATGAATATTAAATCATGATTTTTTTTGCCATTCTTCAGTCTTTTGCAGAATTGAAGGAAGAGGAGAGCACCCTGCTAAAGGAAAGGATACATTTAGAAAGGGTAATTTTCTGATCTATGTATATAAATTTTTAGGCATATATAAAAATGACACACTCGTTTGTTAATATATCAATATTGTTTTCAGGAGATAGCAACTAGAAATGCAAATTTTGAGGTGATGAGAACTACAAATGAAAGTTTGAAGAGGATGAAGGTATATAAACAATTTTTCCCTGTGAGTCATAATGGATTACTTTTCTGATATGTTCATTTCGTTTGGTACTTACTCCAATTTTTTGTATTCTCAGCTTGGTTTCGGATCAAAATCTCATAGCAAGCCAAGTTGTTCAACATCCGTTGAACTGCGGGGTACGCTTGCTGGTCAACCCCACCAGAGAATAGTACCTTCTGAGGTCCTCACATGTGCCACTCAAGATGATACTCATTCACAAGCATCAGAGTCTAGGCCAAACAGGATTGAGTCCACTGGAGAAAGTGTTTTCATGATACCAGACCTAAATATGATGCCATCTGATGATTGTATGAGTTGAGATAGACCTACTTTGTTCAAGACTTTTGGAACAATTACTCTGAGCAATGTACAGGTCGATAGAGAGCATTTTGAAGACTCCATCCAATAGAAAACCGGTGGCCATGAGAAACATTGCTTGATGCAACCACAATTCTTGTGAAGGGAAAACAAGTTGAGCGATAAAAGGGGAAATTTTCTCGGGTAGTGCTAGCCATAAAAGGCTGTAGAGTAGAGACACTATACTACTAGAGTCGCAGGTTCTTCCGATTCTTGTAAGATAAGTACCAATGTACCATTCTTTTGTTGGTTAAATCTTTTGGATTTCTTTAAAATGGCTTCAAATTTATTTACAAATTACAATTTCAAATGATTGCACTTCACTCTGCAAGTTCATGTGTCTTGTCCTTCACTATATAGGATGTTTCATTTGTCTGAGAGTGTTCATTTGAAGCTCACACCTCTTCTGAAAGCTTAAGTGTCACAAATGTCGGTCCATATGTTTTTTACAGGTCCTTTTACTCTGACAATATGGATGTGGAGGGCCCTAGTATGCCAGATGCGTACAGTAGATCACTTTGATCAATTGCTTACAGTAAACCGAAAATCACTCAAAATACCAAATGACAACCTATCTTATTCTTTAGAAGTAGAAGCTCGTGGTCGTATTTGTTTAATATGAGTGGGATGATGTTCAACAAAAACAAAGGAAATGAATTGATTTCAGTTTTGATGCTTTTTTGGATGAGTTCAGTTTTACCATGAGATAAACTGAGAGTATGTTTGGTATTGCGTTTGCACATGTAAAATCATGGCAGAAAATCACGTTACTGTAGAAGCTATGTTTTCCAACTTCTGCTTTTTCAGGGCAATTGGTCATTGAGACAAAACATTGCACCGCTAAACCAAACAGGCAATGAAATCAAATGGATCACTAGTTAGGTTAATGATTGTAAACGTCTATTTTGTGCATGTATCTTATACAAATGCAAATTTGGTACCAAAATACAAATTAATAGTAATAATGATCGACTTTTAATAGAATAGGATTGCCCAAAAAATAGTGGTAAATTAATCAGAGAATGATAAAAACCAAAACACACTTAAAATAACAATGGATGTTCAAGAAATTTGAGTGACTTGGGTCTATCCCTTCCAACAAAATTAAGAACTTGGTCTCTCCTAATCAATTTTGCCTACTGATTTTTCATTGAGTTTCCTATTTATCCAGTAGCTGTCTAATAATATAATTGTCACTTTAACATATAATTGCTGCTTGATAATATAATAAGTGCAGCTTAATAACAATACTAGTAAGAGGTCCAACAATCTTTTGAGAAATTAAGTGTCGGTTCAGCGCAGAATTTGTCATGTTTTGGAGAGCAGAATTTGTCACGTTTCGGAAAACAAACAAGTTGGCTGCACAACTTAACTAGTGACGTTGTTGGTATTAATCTACATTATTTTATTATTGGTTAGGTTATATTTATCTTAAAGTCGAACTTCGGATTGTCATATTCCTTTTTCCCAAAGGCTCAGAAGGTTAACGGCAATAATCTATATTATTTTATTTTTAGTAAAATAGTTCAGATACTAATGATCAAGCTGAAACATAGAGTGCTGTTGGTCCCTTGCTCCTTTTCACATTGTTTGGGTTTGATCTTCTATATATGCATATCTAAAGTAAACAATTAATTTTATAGTGCAAGTGGATAATATCAACCATTAATTAACAAATTACAAATAGATATTGTAGGTGCATTATTGCAAATCGCGAATTGCTAAAATAACAAAAATTTTCTCACTTTACCCTTAGTCACTTCAGAGGATCGTTAACACGATTGTGGAGGCATTTATAAAATTTATAAAGAAATCATGGGCTAAGATTAGAGACCATGTTCCTCATGTCGGTTTTAATTTTATTTTTCTAGAAAAGCCTGCTGACACTTACCCGCTTTCAGCAGATAAGTTTCTTTATTGTCTTTTCATTTTAATTGAGCTGTTTTGAACGAATTTTTCATCGGTTGTTGGCTGGCATTTGATAATCTTCATTTGTTCTCTGCTGAGTTTATGGTATCTAACCCAACAAAAACTTGTGACCAAGCAAAAGGAGATCAATTACTCTAGGGGAAGCAATTTCCACGAAAACAGTAATGAGTTGCACCTTAAATGGTCAAAACTCAAAAGCAATATGCCCTAGTTTTGTTGGGACAAAAACCAAGTCAATGAAATTGCTCCTATGCCTCTCGTTTTTCTTTCTCACGTGAATTGTTGTTACTTTGGCGGTACTTTTTGTGGCCGTATAACTACTTCATTTCATACAAATGTGAATGTGAAATGGAATGGACCAAAAAGAATAAAGTAATAGAATCAACATAAGAGGGCTCCTATTGTTCATAAAAAAGAAAAGACAAAGGAGGGCTCCTATCCTATTGATTAAAGTCAATTTTTGGTTCAACGAGAATATAAAAAAATTACAATTTTGATCAAAAGAAATATAAAAATGACAAATAACAAAATTAAACGTCAGTTTCTTTTTTAAACAAAAATACTTGTAAATTAAACGTCAGTTATACTATTTATTTATATTTTGCTCAAGAAATATATTTATTTAAAATTGTTTTGTATATCTTTATATAGAATTTAATTTTACTTGCACAAAAAAAAAAGAATTTAATTTTGCAAATATTTTATGGGATTAGATAGATTATCACAATCAAAAAATTAGTGTCAAAAGATGGTATGATTATACGCATAAGCTATAGCTATTGTTTATGATTATTTTTTGAGAGAAGCAAATCAATATTCATTTATTTAAATTGATAGAATACATCAGTTACAATAACATCATCAACAACACTAAAAACGTAAAGGGTGGATATGCAAACAAATTCACATCACTCAAGTTAATAGCATCCAACGACAAAATGTCTACAAATAATATGATAGAATCTAAATCACTACAATACTCATGCTTCCAGATCTGCAACGTTGACGCCTAAATCATTAATTGAATATGTGATTGACCGAAGCCGATCTTTCAATAGGAAATAAACGAACACCACAACAAGACGTGAAATCAAACAACGCTGCACAAGACGACGAACAACACAGTGTCGCACTCGGACGACAAAATCACGAGAAAACACAAAGAAAAACCTGATATATGTGAAAATCGCTAATTTAGAATGAGAAAGGAGAAAAAAGATGCATAGGAGTTATTCTATGTCAAAAATGATCTAAAACCTCCCACTCCTTAATGAATGAAAAAAACTTAAAAAGAATATGAAGTTTCTCTCACTAAAAAACACCGGCCAGCTATTGACCTATTGTTTATGATTATGTTAGTGGGATATCTCCCAACTCCCAAGAGAAAATTTATTTACGGTCCTTAAAAAATATAAAATTATGGTATGAGTTTTTAGAGAGAAATTGTATAGCAAAAAATAATGTATGAATATTTTTTTATCAATAAAAAAAATCCTTACATTATTTCTTCATATATCATTCCTCTCTAAATCATGTTTCAAATTACTAACGGTGATATAGTAGGGATAAATTTAAAATCATGAAATTTGGTGTAAGGTTATAAAGATAAAAATGTAAATTTGTTTTATAATCTTCCATTTTTCCTGTGAATCATGCATACATATATTTAGTTAAATCACTCTCATCCCTTCTTTTGAACTATATATATATATATATAATCATAATTCTTCCCTTCCTCCTTTAAAATCCTATTTTCCCCTCCCATTTAACCAAACAAACCCAAGTTGAGAAATTATGAGAAAACACAATAAATCATATAGAATATAGGGAGATTGAAATTTTCTAGTGTGTATACAACAATTATCGTAAGACGTGTTGGGATCACAAAATGAGTCCATCTGTTACGTCTCGCCTTTTCATTAACATGGAAAAAATCTTATATAAACACAAACATAAATAAAATTATTTGAAAACACACACAACTATAAAAAAAATTAAATGATAAATAAATTTGTCGCATCATTCAATATTACTAAACAAGTTTATCTTAAAAAAAGGCATTTGTATGAGTGTGTTCAAACCTTTTACATTTGAATTTGTTCCTATACAAGCATTTCTCCATTAACATGTTTAAAGTGATGCAAACAAGACAAACCAACTAATAATATAAAGTTCTTTAACAAAAAAAACTAATAATATAAAGTTAAAAATCTCACATGTCCTTTCTTATGGTGGGTTGATCCGTCAAATTTTTAAAATAAATATTAATAAAAATTCAAAAACAATTAAAAAGTGTAAAAATAAAATAAAGAGTATTCACTAATAAGTCTGCAAAAAATATAGAAATTATCATTTAATTGTCCATGATTCGTTGTCCAATAATCTAGAATAAGCCAACAAAACAGCATAAAAAATAATTAACGAGTTTTCTTATTGATAAACCATTAGGAACATGAGGCAATTTTATTGAAACCAGGGTGATTAAATTATACGGGTTTCTTTCTTTCTGCTATGAGATAAATATAAGAGAACATTAAATATGTTCCTTTTGACTCAATTTCATGATGTCTCTCTCCTCCTTCCCAAATTTTAGCCATCACCATTTTTTTTATATACCGAAGAGCGGTGATTTAAGATAAATTTTGATCAAAATTCACCATTCTAAGTTGTTTGTTTTTCTGTTTTAGTTAAATAATAAGTAATAAAAAATAGATTTATAGTGATAAACAAAATCTGTTAATAGAGTTTTTATTTTTTTAATATTCAAATCAAATCTTTTGAACATGAGAGTTATGGTACTTTCATATTCAATTCTGTGATTTTTTTTTTCATAAAAAAAATGATTTCTAATGACATATAAAATCGGTAAAGTCAATTTTTTTTCTTCTAACATTCATTCATATCAGATCTTTTAAACATGAAAGTTCCGGTACTTTCATATTCAACTTTGAAATTTTTAAAAAAATCGACTTCTAATAAGAAACAAAATTTATCACTAGAAATCGATTTTGGTTTTTTTCTTAGTATTTATACCGAACCATTGGAATTTTTCACGGAGGGGTTTGAGTTCCGTAAGAAGTATCTTTTGAGAAAAATATGTTCCTTGATTTTTTTTTCCTGATCTTCTAACCAAATATCAGAGTAATCTGATCATGTAGCTTAAAAATCGAATTTTTAACTAGGGCACGACATAAACAACTAACAATGATATGAAACACAAAGGACATACGGGAGTGATTTGTTAAAATGGTTAGTGTGGTTCTTAAACTTGTTATCCATGTTACAAACTAGTTCGTTGTTGTGCTTATACAATTCAGATTATCTAAATCAAACATGTTTTTCTCATGTATTTATGGCACAAGAGGGTGTATTGGTGGGGGTGTTCAAAATTCATAATCCAAAAAAGCAACCACTTTAGGATAGTAGAATCCAAACACAGACATGCATCAAAGTAGGGTGTATTTGGGGTGTTCTGACTATAAAATCAAAAATATTATTTTTTTGGATTTTAGAATTTAAATTGGTGAAAAAACTATTTTTCTAGCAAAAATATAGGGGACAACCTCATTTTGGATTATATAATTCGAAAAACCATATGAGATTTTTTGAATTTCAAAAGGCGCGCAAGAAATAAAGAGCATGGAAAAAGAATTTTTTTACTATTATTCTTTCATATGTCTAACCAAAATCAATACCAACAATTTATTTTTTGGACTGAAATACAAACAAACTTTCTATCACACATTCTCTACACATTTATTCTTATTGATTGAAATTCACATTGTTCTCATAAAATTTATGTGGAGTATACATTATTTAATGAAATCCATTTAAATATAGTGGAGTGGGTTAAAATGTACGTAGTGCTAATAAGTAAGGACCCTCTTTATTTATAAAAATAAATGGAGATTGTCATTTAAAAAGGCATACACACAAAATTTAGATCGTGGGTTTTACCAATAAGTGAATCTCATAATTATTTTTAAATTTTAACGACTTTGTAGCATTTGTCTCTACGTTTAATTTTTATCCTCAAATTAAATTTTCAACCAACTTTTAAAAAAATGTATTTAAACATAAATAAATTTACATTCAATTCACTTTGAATTTTTTTTTATCGTACGCACACATAAACATTGATGGTGGAGGCAGATGTCATCTTGAGTAAGATTTGTAACATCGTAGTTGGAGAAGAAAAGAATGTATTTATATATTTTATTTACTCTAAACGTAGAATTAGTAATCACATCTAATTCTTTTGAGAATTTGTAACTAATATGGGATGAAAGAAAGTGACCCAAAAGGATAGAGTGGTGATACATGTACACCCCCATGTGACAATACACTCCTTACACCCACACAAAATTCTGACATGTGGCAACCTGAACCCCACATAAATAGAAGAGAAAGTGTGGTTGTGAGATGAATATATCAAAATATCCCTAATATATGGGGTGCATAATAAGATGTGTGAATAAAAGGTGTTCATGTAACATTTTTCAAAGGATATATGCTCATGCTACTTTGGCACACACTTGAGAGCGATTGAAAATCTAATTGATCCTAACTATGCATGCATGGCTTGTAATTAGCATAGCACGAAACCTCAAAGTATAGATAGGATTCAAGGTTTCCTCAACGATCACTTTTTGTCCTATATATTGTAGGAAACAACACAAGTTCACATTGATCTTTATCAGCTGCGCAGTCTGTTTTTTCCACATGCCTCTGTTTCATTCACCCTGTTAGAATCTAATTTTCACGTTTGATTCACTGATTTGTATATTTCCCATAAGAATGGTTGAAAGGTCGAAAATAGTAATGGTAATAGTTTAAGCCAGTACGATTTGTATTTATTTATTTATTTATTTATGTCTAATCATGCTTGAATAGTAGTTTGTTCATTAATTGTAAAGAAGCTTGTTATCCCTGGAAAAAAAATATTAGCGATCTCAGTTGAGTCTAATTTATTCTTACCAAATCTGCTTGTAAGATGAAAGTTTCCTTTATTAAAAAATATCCTCTCATGTTCAATACCAAATATATTAAATTGAAGTGGAGGGTTCGATATAGGTAACTTGGTAACTTATGATTCAATAAATCTTAGATAAACTCTAATATCATATTAGAAATTTCAGGTGGGTTGGACCTAACTAATCCTAGTAAAACTACAATAAAAAAAGTTACTATCATAACAACCAATGACTTCCCTCAAAAAAAAAAAAAAACCAATGACTAACATCTGTCTGTGCAAAAATATGTTAGGATAAAATCAGTAATAGTCCCACTTATAAATTAGACCATGTTTCATGCAATCTAATGTATACAATTACAAATCAATGACCAATATGTCAATAGTTCTTCTTTGTCCTTGTTAATAATTACAATACTCCGTTCTTGTTTCATCAATAAAACAGTGAATATTACAGGTGAGAATCTAAGATGCAATTACAAACCCTCCCATTGCATGAAATGCAATATTTACTATCACCTTATTGTTGTTGTAAAGAAAGCATACTTCGTCTAAGTGTTTAACGTTCATCGTATTTGATTCAACAGACAATGCACAAGCACGACCATACAAAATAAAAATGAAAAGCATTGGTGTGACAAAACGTGAACATTGGCACTAAAATTGTTATTGTTCCATAGACCATTTATGATATATCTATGACTGAACGAATGCGTGCTTGCTCGTATAATCAAATTATATATGCTCCTCTGACGCATTTTCTTTCCTCATCTATCATTTCACCTACATTGCCTTTGTGGGGACATTTGGGCCCCTTTCTTATTCTGGTCTTCGTCACTATTCGCAACTTATATAAACTATTTTTGTGTCAAATAATTGTATGGCTAATTTCAATTTTGAAGGGGTCAAGTCATATAATTGTATGTTTGATTTCAATTTTGAAGGTGCCAAAATTTATTCCATGGTGTAGAGTAGAGATAGAATTAATTTTGTTTGTAAAATTGATTTCATATTAGTTAGAATTTGTAGTTTTTGACTTTTACAATTGATTTTAGTCTTAATTTTATTGTTAAATCTACTTTTATATTAATATATCCGAATATAAATCATCCTTTTTTTTAGGAAAAGTATAAATCATCTTATATTCTAGTCACTTTTATCTCAAATCATTTTACAAAATCAATTCATTCAAAATCAATTTATATCACCTTAAAACTTAGCACAAGTTGAATGCTCAACTTATCTCCAACTCTGCCACTTTTTTCAAGTTAGTCACTTCCTTTATCACAATTTTCAAATTTCATTGACATTGCACAATGTTAATCAAGTTAGTCCATCGATCAGTTCCATACTATTTTTAACTAATTGTTGACGTTGGTGCATTGATAATATATCTCACAACTCATCAAATGTTGAGTCCTCTTGATTTCTTCAAAGGAAGGTAGATGTAAAAAATTTCATGAGTGTTACACGAGCCTTAAAGTCTAACTCATTCTTATAATTTTAATTTAATTATAAGTGAGAGATGTCACTCTTTATTAACTAATTTCATACGATATTTCTTTTTAATGTATCACAGATAGTCTATTCAAATGAGGACATTTATGAAGGTAGTATAATTTTAATAGGGTTATTTAAATTCTTCTATGTAAGTCAATTTTTGATTGATAAATTTGAAAGAAAAAAAAATCAAATGGAGATAATTTATGAATTATATTATCAATATTAAATTTTGTGAATTTCAAATAACACCTGCAAACTAAGGACTTGAAAATTGAAATTCTTTCGGTTACTTTGAATATAATATGACATATGAAATTTGTACTCACAATTCTTTTAGATTTTGCAAGTCGATTCCTATGTTTTTCAAATTTTATAAATTGGTCCCCCAAAACATTCAAAATTTGCAAATTAATTTCTATAAATTTTCAAATGATATAAATCAATCCCCAAAAATTAAAATTTGCAAAATAGTCCCTCTTTCATATTTTGAAATTGGTCTCAACTTTTTGAATTTTAAAAAAAATAATGGAACAATGTTTAAGAATAAATAATTTTATAATTCTATCCAAACTTAAAAGTTTAAAATTAAAGAGAATTTTCAATTGAAGCATTTGAATTGTCTAAAACTAATTTTTTTGTCAAGTAATTTAATGGCTAAAAATTTATTTCTTAAGAAGAATAAGTAGAAATCCGAAGTTCAAACATCGATCCTTGTGTATTTGTAATATCATTACTAGATGAACTATGTTCAGAGGGACTATCTAAAATTCTATTTTTTCCTAATTTTTTAATTATCTTATCCAGACAAACTAATCTATTTCAAGGCTTTCAAACACCTTTTTGTTACCATAAGACTTTCAGGGTCCGTTTGATGGTCAGAATAGAGAGACATGATATGATACATTAATCATATCCTGCTGAAATCTCATGTTTGATGCACCAAAGAGATATGATAAAATAAACCATTTTCCCATCCTATCCCAACTTTCCTTTGTAATTTCTATCCTGAGTATAAGCTGAGTTAGAAATTATCTTGATGGGATTAGAAGATCATTCCTTATTTATTATCTTGATATTCTGCCATTTTTAAAATATTGTCATTTTTAAAATAATGATAGCATGTATTTTCTATTATAATTAATAACAT